>Ga0082212_10005818_pt1 | contig 16730 bp, 10 predicted proteins | sample TergutNt197P3_FD_71548 | JGI IMG/M metagenome (GOLD analysis project Ga0082212, IMG submission 71548) | Neocapritermes taracua P3 segment gut microbial communities from Petit-Saut dam, French Guiana - Nt197 P3 | ecosystem: Host-associated > Arthropoda: Insects > Digestive system > Gut ... | reverse complement strand
ACCGGTAAGAACGCAAGCAACATCCTCTTTTCACCTTTTAGCATCAATATCATTGCCGATATGATTGTAACCCATACCATAAACCCAATACTCAATAACATCGAAACTGCCGGAAATACTCGAATAGCAAAGATACCGGAAAAAATTTGTTCAACAAAAGAGGGTACCAGCTTTATTGAATAGATGCCGTGCTCATTTGGATCAATGCTACGGCTGATGATGCCTTCATTGGTATCAGGATACCAATAACCATGTGATTGACACAAAAATGCTTCAATATAAGTCGTCGGATATTTTAGAAATAATCGGGCCCAAAGCAAAACATCGGTTCCTAAGTCAGATCTGAAAGCTTTTTCATCGAAGATGCCTATTGCTTTTACCGGATCAGAAATAATCGGATCATACAATTCCGGCAATCTTTCAAACGGCAATATTTTAGAAATAAGAGCTCTATCTGAATCAGGAATTTCATCACCATGAAATGCAACCGTACGAGCAATCTGCTGCAACGGGATAGAAAGTGCTTCTCCTATTGAACCTTTTTGCACATTTAATAAAGCACTGACCATTTGAACCATCAATAAAAATGCAACGATGATTCCGGCAACGATGAGTAGTTTCTTACGATACTCCCGTAAGAAGCAAAATAGTGCCGGAATAAGGATCAAGATGATATATAAACCATTGTTTCTTGTTAGATACAGCAGTATACAGATGCAAGAATATATGAAGATGTTTTTTTTCGCTATAAAAAATGTCGCTGGCACTGAAACCATTTCAATCGTCTTAAGTGCCAGCAATAGAAAAACAATGCCGAATAAAGTATCCTTAAACATCGTAATGGCATAAAATCCATTTAGCGGATATAAAGCATAAAATAAGAAAGCGGCAACTCGCAGATAACTATTAATTTGAAACCTAGCCATTACTTGCAAGATATAGGAAAACGAAACGGCACAGACAAGCATTTGAAAAATCGAAAATAACATCACCCCCAAATTTGCTGAGTTAAATATTAAACCAATTTTTATGAAGAGACCAAAAAGTCCGGTCATAAAAATCGAGTGATGATTTGATAACGGATTTTCACCCAAAGCTTGAGAAATCTGCCAAATAGTATCTGAATTCACAATTCCCGGCAGATAAATGAAAAAATACGGAAGCCAACACATGAATAGAACGATCATGCGTAATAAAAATGATTTTCTACCCGATGCAAAAAAGAACCATTCTCTATGATATTGAAAATCTTTATTCATTACTTTTTCAAAAAAAATCAATAGCAAAGCATAAAAGGTAAAAGTGATACCCGTAAAAGCAATCAAGCTTTTTAGAAACGCGACTCCCGTTCCGGTGACCGTAATCAGGCTGCTATATTGATTGATGCTAAATCCTCCGACATACATCAGGGAAAATATGATCGCCGCCACGGCAGAATATTTCTTGATCCGCTTATCTTTATCGGTAAAAGCATAATAAAATAACGCCCACAAAGCAAAATAAATGCCAAGCCATAAGACGCTATTCCCTGAAAAACTTGATAAAAATGTTGCAAAAGCCAAAATGGATCCATTGATGTCCATGTTTCTGCTTTGGTAATAATCAAGTGTAACACCCTCGATCAGAAAACCTTCTAAAGACGTAATAACAGACAAATCCAAATTTAAACCGATTACAGCAATGAACGCTAGAATGCTTATTTTTATGAACTGCTTTCCTGTCATTTTATTATTCCTGCCTTATTTCTTCTGCCTTATTCCTTCTTAGCCAACGCATTTTTTAGCAATTCATTCACTGCTTTCGGATCAGCTTTCTTTTCTGCCTTCCGCATTACCTGCCCGACCAAAAAACCATAGGCTTTTTGATTGCCCCCCAGATACTCCTGAACCGATTTGTCAAACTCAATCAAAACTTCGTCAATCAATCCGGCGATAAAACCAGTGTCATTAATGCTTGCCAACCCATGCTCAGCGATATAACTTTCGGGATCAATGTTATCTTCCAAAACCTTAATCAATACTTCTTTACCAATAGTACGGTTGATTGTGCTTGAACCCACCAGCGAAATCAGTTTGGCAAATTTTTCACAATCAATCAGGATATCATCTTCCCCTTTATTATCCCCTTTGGCAATACTTAAAAGTTCAACCATAATCCAATTGACAACATCTTTTGGTTTATTGAAATACTTTAGGGTTTCATCAAAAATATGTGACAGATTTTTGCTGCCGGTGATGATTTTACTGTCATACTCACTTAATTTTAATTCCGTCGTCATTCTTAAAAATTTCGCCGCTGCTGATTCCGGCAATGAACTACGAACTACTTCGATCCATTCATCACTGATCATAACCGGCATCAGTTCTGGATTTGGAAAATAACGATAATCAGTTGCATTCTCTTTGTCGCGCATGGAAAAAGTCATACCCTTCCCATCATCCCAGCGGCGGGTTTCCTGCACCAGTTCTTCACTGCCCGTTTCCAAGGCATCTATATGTCGCTGTGATTCATATTCAATCGCACGGACAATTGCTTTTAATGAATTCATATTTTTGATTTCCGTGCGAGTACCAAGGATATCACTTCCGGCCTCGCGGACAGAAATATTCACATCGCAACGCATCGATCCTTCCTGCATTTTGCAATCTGACACACCGGCAAATGATAAAAGGGAGCGCAATTTCTCCAAGTATGCAACGACTTCTTCGGCGGTGCGAAAGTCAGGATTGCTAACAATTTCAGTTAACGGTACGGAAGTGCGGTTAAAATCAACAAGGGTGGTTCCGCTTCGGGTATCATGCACGAGTTTTCCGGCATCCTCCTCAATATGGATCTGATGCAGGGTAATTTTTTTAGAACCTGCTGCCGTCTTTATTTCAATCCATCCATTCCGGCAAATCGGCGCGTAAAGTTGAGTAATCTGATAGCCTGTCGGCAAATCAGGATAAAAATAATTCTTCTTGTCAAATGCCATCATCCGGGTAATTTCACTATTCGTCACCAAAGCAGCGGCAATCCCTAACTCAATCGCCCGCTTATTTACTACCGCCGGAAACCCCGGCATCCCGGCACAGGCCGGACAGACATTTTCATTGGCATCAGCACCGAATTTTGCCGAACAAGCACAAAATAATTTTGATTCCGTAGCAAGCTCGATATGGACTTCCAATCCCATTACAACTTCATAAGTTTTCATGCCGATTCCCTTTCTGCCCTATCTTCGGTATTTTCTTAAAGATCGCTTCATTCTGTGTATCCGCAATGAACTGAATCCCACTGTCACCAAACGGCACTGTTATAGAAGGAAAACCCGCCAAGGCAGTTAAGGCATATAATGCCGATTGCTCATATTTTGATTTGCCTTTCATCCGGACTGGCAAAGCAATCACATCATATGAAGCAAATTTTATGGATTCCTTGATCAAACGGCGGATTTTCATCGCTTTTTCATAGTAGGGCGCATAGTTTTCCTGCGATAAAACATTTGCCCCCATAATTATCGCAAGCTTTGTGTTTAAAGTAAAACCTTCGCTGCGGGTGTTAAAATACAAATCTTGCAAGTTTTTGCAGTTCGCACTGCGATAACCAAACTTGACACCATCATATCGGTTTAGGTTGTTGCAGATTTCCGCAGAGCTGAGAATGTATAGAACCTGATGATACACATCAAAATAATCAAGGGTGATATCACATAAATCAAAGAATTTCTCTAGTTGCCTCTTGACATCTACCTTGTCTTTTCCCCAAACATGATCAGGCACTGCCACTCTAATGGTGTCACAGGAACACTTCTCTTGTTTACCGGCAGCTCTGTTTCCCAGCATCGCCCCATCGCTGCCATCCTCCCCCATGATTTTTGCCAAAACCGCAAACCCCTTCTTCGGGTCGGCACACGCGATCCCAATCTGGTCCATCGATGCAGCGGCGGCCACCAAACCATAACGAGAAACCGTGCCATAAGTCGGCTTGATAAAGCTTATGCCATTTAGTGCCGCTTGCCGCCGGACTTTGCCGAAGATATCATTACAAAGTACACAAACATCTTTATCAGCTGCTGCTTCACGAACTGACGCGAGGATTTGATCATCCTCAGAAAAAAAATCATCGATCCCAAACTCATCCATCGCTAACCTTTTTTCAATTTGCATCCCGGCCTCTTCAAGTTTCTTAACCACCGTCGCCTGAATTGGTGACCTGAAACCTGCCAATATTTTTGAACCTGCCGTTACCGGCTCATCTTTTTGCATAATGCTGTCTTCTACAAAAACCTTAATTTGATCGCCCATCTAAAACCTCTCTATACCGATCTTAATCCAATGCCTTCGGCACCTGAAAATAACCATCATATTGTTCCGGCGCATTTTCCAGCAATGCTTGACGTGAGATTGTTTTAATGGAAACATCTTCACGCAAAACATTCTTCGGGTCAAGCACCGATATCAAAGGCCCAATATTTTCGGTCTTAATTTGATCTAAAACAGCAAAACTATCTTCTATCAACTTCATCTTATCATCCAAATAAACTCTTTCTTCGTCTGATAGCTTAAGTTTTTTGGTCACTGCCAAAGTTTCAATGCTTTGCATACGGTCTACCTCTCTTCCATCATCCTTTACATTTTATACAAAGAAAAGGCTTCGCGCAAGTATCAAACATACCACACATAATCCAGCATTTCCTTATGGAAACCAACCTCTTTTAATATTTGCTCCATTTCTTGCGGATATTCTTTGACCGTCAGCCGCTTCTTTTCCGGGAAAACTTTTTTCTGCTTCATAAGCGAGATAAGCTCTGCCATAACTTGCTTCAAAAAATGCTTGTCGATCAGATGATTTTCCTCCCCTTCCTCACGTCCGCCAAGAAGGCGGATGGTCTTACCCTGCCGTTCCATCGCCACACAAGGAACGCCTTGATAAAGTGCCACCAACGTACCCGGCACATTCATAAAATCTTTCCCTGCCAAAGCTTTTCCCCATACCTGATTAGGATCAACCGCATTCAGCCAGACGATTTGATTAGAATCAAGTACTTGTGAACTTTCGCTTGATTCCTTATCTTTCGTATGATGCTCAAGCGCTGCCATGATCCCATCATATTTTTCAGTGCGGACGAATTGCGCCCCGCTCATTCCGGCAATAAAATAGCCACGCCGGACTTTGCCGATATATTCCCAGATACGGAGAATCGATAAGGCTTGAGACCAGCCACTATCTTCTCCGCTCAGGCGGCTATAAGTCTCACGGCAAAGAATCATCTGCCGATCAAACAATTGCCACAGCCAATCTTCCAATTTTTTCGTGCATAAGGGCTTTATGATATCCCATCTCCCCGCCTTAAAAGCCTGCACACGGGCGTTCACACGCACACGGGGGGATGCTCTTTTGATCTTATCACGATTCAGCCACTGCCGTACCGGCAGAAAGCTATCCGCACAAACCAGCCCCTTTTCAGCCAGAGCCAAAAGCCCGTCCTGTGCCGTTTGATTCAAATCAAGATGGTTAAAAGCTTGGATGAAACTGGCGCCGCGCTTCTTAAGTTCCTGATAAAGCAATAATTCGTCAGGTTTAAGGGGGACTGATTCGCTGTCGATATCTGCTTGCTTTTCCCAATCAATCTCCTCATGCCGCCGAAAACTCAATAACCCGCCATCTTCAAAGCACCAAAAATATTCGCCCTCGGCCAACAACTGATCGAGCATATTCTCGCGATATCCTTTCACCCGCCGCGGCAGGATCACCGCCTCCCACCAAGCCGCAGGGAAGGCAGTTCCGGCATACTTTTCAATGGCCAGCTTTAGCTGCTCTTTTGTCGATGTATTCTTTGCCGCCCCTGCTGCCATCATTGCCGCATAAGCAGAAGCGGGACGGGTGACTGCCTGAGTGCGTAACCCAAAGACTGTTGCTTTTTGCGCTCGTGAATAACGTTTGCTGTGATAAAATAATGTCTCGTGCAAGGCATTTTCATCATCAATCACCTGATCTGATTCTATTAACGCAGATAAAGCATCGGTAATTAACACCTCTGCCAAAAAATATCGTTCACTGATCTGCTTCGCACTCATCGCCCCACGGTAATATAGCATTCTGCGGATGATATTTTTAAGGGCTACGGCTTGATTTTCAGTTGATTCAATTAAATCTTCGTCTGATGCCATAAAATCGGCAGACGATGCCATAAAACCGGCAGACGATGCCATAAAACCGGCAGACGATGCCATAAAACCGGCAGACGATGCCATAAAACCGGCAGACGATGCCATAAAACCGGCATCGGCATATTCCGCCAAATGTTCCGCTGCAATCCACAAGCCGGGTTCAATATAAGTAATCAATCCTCTTTCTGTCAACTCATTAATCCATAATGCGGTCTCAGGTCCTTCCTTCCGGCAAATATCCCGAAGCTCACAAGCCAGCAAATCCCCTTCTATCATCAAAAGCGAATGTAACTGTTCTGCATTCTCAGGATATTTGCTCCGAATCATCTGCTTCTCAAGCTCTTCTGCGGCCGGCTTCATTGCATCAACCATTTTTAGCTCATCATAAACGGTTTGCCGGATCCCCTTGGTTGTCGGAACATAAGCATACATTTCTGCCGCCTCGATCTGCCATTGCAAAGGCAAAGACATCGGCGACGGCAATTCCGTGTAAACTTCATGAACCATAATTTCACCACTATGGATGCCATTCAAGATTTCTAATACTTTATCGATGTCCCATAATTCTTCCAAACACTCGCGCTTCGTCTCACGAATCAGCGGATGATTTACATCGGTAAACTTTCCGTCAACTCTTAACGAATCCAGCATCTCGGTACTTTTGATCCGCTGAAGCCAAAGCGGCTGACGGCCCGTATTTTTCATTCCCATCATCAACGCCCGGCCGGCATTATAACGGAAGGTCATATTAAAAACCGGTGTTGCCGGCAGCATTGCTTCCAGCAACTTTCGCGCCTTCTTCGGCGGGATTGCATAAAGTAGCCCCTCCGGCAATACTTCTTCACCATAAGGATAGAGTAAAAATCCATCTTCTTCATCCACACAGCCAATACTAGAAAGAACGGCTTTTTCAGCTGCATACTGCATTAACAAAGAGAGTGGAGCCGTAACCCCCCGCCCGAACATCGCATGAACCATTACCTGATGACAATTATTATGATCCGTAAAATGTTCCACAATTATCGTTTTATGATCCGGCAACACTCCTGTTGCCGCGATTTGACGACGGAGGAAGTCAGCGGCTGTCCCTGCTGCCGAATCATTAAGCCTCATTGCTTTCAAATCATCCAGAATCGTATTTTCTTCGATTCCACGGGCAAATCGGTTGAACATCTTGCCAAACTCAATGCTGGTCGAATATGAACGGCCTTTGATTTCACCTTTCCAAAAAGGCAGCTTTGCCCCATCCATTGAGGCGGCTTCAACGATTACCATATCATTTTTGATCTGCTTTACCTGCCATGCAAAAGAACCTAAAATAATTTTTTCACCGACCCGGGTTTCATATACCATTTCCTCATCTAATTCACCTAGATGTACTCCTTCGGTGTTTTTCATCGCATAAAGCCCTTTATCCGGAATCGTTCCTCCGGCGGCAACGGCCAGCATCCGGCTATAATTGTCGCCGCTAACCTGCTCATGCAGGCGGTCATATAAGACCCGCGGCCGTACCGGTATCTCACGGCGATGCTCATAATCACCGGCCAGCATACAAAGAATGTCTTTGATGTCCTGTTTGGTCACATCGCGAAAGGAATAGGTATGTTTCAAAAGTTTCATCACATAATCAATACTATACCCAACCGTAGCCATTGAAACCAAATGCTGGGCTAAGACATCAAAGCACTTAAGCGGCGGATTCGCAGTTTCAACCCCGCCCCAGCGGGCAATTTCTGCTGTCATTCCACAATAAATTCCTTCTGAGACGGTGCGTGGGTACATATACATATAACTCGTCCGGCCGGGATTATGTCCGGCTCGTCCAAGACGCTGCATCGTGCCGGAGACGGTACGGGGACAGCCGATCTGCAAAACCTGGTCGATTTCGCCGACATCGATGCCCAGCTCCATTGATGATGTCGCACACAATAGGCGCAGCCTTCCGTTTCTAAGATTCATTTCTGTTTCAAAACGTTGTTCTTTCGACATACTGCCATGATGAACCCGGGCAAAGCCATCGCCCCCCAGCTCATTCACATAATACGCCAGCTTTTCCGCAAAGCGGCGGGCCTCGGTAAAAGCAATTACGCTGCGGCTTCCCTGGCATTGACAGTATACTTCCTGCGCCAGTTCCTCCCAAATCGGATCCTTGCGCCGTCCTTTTAAGGGAATCGTGCCCCTGACTTCGATTTCAATATTTTTCTTCATCGTAGGTGACACGATCACCGGCAAGGTGTCATGGGGACGCTTCTCTTGATGCCCTGATCCTGGTGCCAAATAATCTGCTGCAAGTTCAAGCGGCCGAATCGTCGCTGAAAGGCCAATCCTTTGCACCGGCTTATCACATAACAGATCAAGGCGGGCAATCGACAGCATCAAATGCGCCCCCCTTTTGGTATCAATCAAGGCGTGAAGCTCGTCGATGATAATCGCCTGTGTCGTCCGTAAGATTTCCTGGCTGGCTTTTCCGGTCAGCATCAAATACAAAGATTCCGGAGTTATGATTAGGATATGCGGCGGACGGCGGAGCATTCTTTGGCGGTCTTTTTGCGGGGTATCACCCGTGCGGATTGCGATCTGGATGTCCGTGGCGCTATCGTACATTTCACTTTCTTTTCGGCCAATTCCGTCAAGCGGACGGTTAAGATTTTCACGGATATCACCGGCCAAAGATTTAAGCGGCGAAATATAAATCAGGTATAATTGATCCTTTAGTTCACCTTCTCTTGCCATTTTCTTTAGTTGGTCAATAAAAACAAGGAATGCCGACAAGGTTTTCCCGGTTCCGGTCGGCGCGCTGGCAAGAACCGAACGCCCTTTAACAATCGCCGGCCAGGTTTCTTTTTGTACCTTTGTTGGTTCCCCAAACGCTTCTTCAAACCAAAGCTTTGTCGGTTCGCTGAAAAGATTTATAGCAACTTCTTTTTTCATCTTAACCACCATGTCACGCTTCGCGTGACTCAAATAACCCGAAAGAATGCGCCTTTTGCATTCTTTCGACATGAATCTTTGATTCATGTTGTGAAGCTTTAATGATTCTTAGTCATGGTTCTTTCATGACTTAGAATCATTCTTTCACGGCCGACTATTCCGCGAAGTAAAATTGCTCTCTATGCAATTTTACGAGGGTCGCAAGCGCCAAAATGCGTTATAGCTTGCGAAGCAAGATATTGCGCATTTTTGTGTGCATTTAGTTACTGTTTGCGGCTTGCCGTGAACAGTAACCTATCTCGCTCGCATGAACAGCGCATACTGACATCGCGTACCCATCTTTAAAATCGATACTCTGTATCATCCCATTCCATACCCTATTTTCGTCCGGCAAATAAACTGTTTTACGATCCATCTCAATATCCACTTTATTTGGATCGATACCTAAACCGCGCCCAATACACTTGCTATATGCTTCTTTCATCGTCCAAAATCGGTAAAAGGCCGCTGCTCTCTGCGTATCCGGCAACATTTCAAGATATCTTTGTTCATTTTCCGTAAGCACTCTTTTAATCAGTGGCGGCTTTAATTCTTTATCCTTTATTTCTTCGATGTCAATCCCTAACTCCACATCACCAATCGCACATACTGCCCAAACCCCCGAGTGGGAGATATTAAAATGAACCTCCGGATAATCGGGCAGAAATGGCTTCTTTCCTTCCGGACGGGCAATTTTTATCTTTTCCGGTGCGACCCCAATTTTTTTTCCGGCCGCTATCCGTAATATTGCCTCTCCAAACAGAGACCGCAAAAAATCCTCACGAAAACGAAAACGCATAAGCCGTTCTTGTTGATCTTTTGCAAGATAGCTTAGCCATTTTAAAAGCTCAGCTTCGTCAATATCATCATTAATGGATCGTGTATGGATCTCAATTTTTCTCATTCATCACTCCAATTCGTTACTGCGCAAACAGTAACTCCAAATCCTTGTTAAATCAACAAACTAAGCGTTCCAATTACGATCATCAAAAGCCCAAGCAGCGGTTTTTTATTCAATCGCTCACGCAAGACAAGATAGCTAAATGCAATCGTAATAACGATGCTCAATTTATCAATCGGAACGACAACACTTGCCGGTCCTTCTTGTAAGGCGCGGTAAAAACATAACCACGAAAGCCCGGTCGCAATCCCCGATAAGGTAATGAATAACCAGCTTCGTTTTTCAATTTGCTTGATATCCCGTTGCTTTCTTTGCATGAACACAATCAACCAAGCCATCACAAGAACCACGACTGTCCGAATCGCTGTCCCCAAGTTGGATTCAATATTTTCGATTCCGATTTTACCCAATATTGCTGTCAAACTTGCAAAAACTGCTGCCAAAATCGCATAAAACAGCCACCTAAAATCCTTCTTTTGCTCCTGCGATTCCTTTTTCTTTAGTTCAATCATCAAATATGTGCCTGTACCAATCAAAATCATTGCCAAAATCTTTAGCAAACTGAAACCTTCACCCAAAATGATGAATGACAGCAAAATCGTCAGTACCGTACTGGATTTGTCAACCGGCACTACCTTCCCCACATCCCCCACCTGGAGCGCGCGAAAATAGCATAGCCATGATGCACCCGTCGAAAGCCCCGAAAGAACCAGAAATAGCAAAGTCCTATTCTCAATCTCAAACAGCAATCGATGAGAACCAACAATCAAGACCATCAGCCATGCAAAAATCATTACGATCACAGTTCGCAATGCGGTGGCCAGATTTGAGTCAACGTTTTTTATCCCAAGCTTCGCCAGTATCGACATCACACCTGCAAATAATGCCGCGCCGAAGGCAAATAAAATCCACATATAGTCTCCTTACCCTTTATCAAATGATACCATGAATCATCTTTATTTTGAATATTGATTAAATGAATTGTCTTTGAATATACTCTTGGTCTACCTGTAATACTTTTGGTATCTTCATTGTTCATCCAAATCTCTCTATACTGATGGTACATTAAAATACATTAGTTCAAGGAAGTGATGCATATGGATTTTTTAAATGTTGGGAAACGGCTTAGAAAAAAGCGGAAAGAACTCAATTTCAATCAAGAACAATTTGCGGAAAAGGTAGACTTAAGTCCTGACTATATCAGCAAATTAGAAAGAGGCGAGCGGATTCCCCGGATACCTTGTTTCATCACTATTCTGAATGCATTGGATTTGTCCGCAGACGAAGTTTTATGTGACAGCCTCAATAAAAGTTATGTCACCCGGACCTCAGAATACCTCGAACGTATCGGAAAGCTTCCCAAAGAAGAACAAGAGCGTCTTTTTAATATGATCGAGGTATTGTTGGAAGGGCGGTAGGCTTTAGGATTTCTACCCCGCCTGTTCAAACTGCGATTGATAAAGCTCCGCATAAAACCCTTCCGCATGAAGCAGCTCTTCATGATTTCCTTGCTCAACAATATCTCCGTCCCGCATGACCAAAATCATATCCGCATCACGAATCGTTGAAAGCCGGTGGGCAATCACGAAACTGGTGCGGCCAGCCATTAAATTGGCCATCGCTTTTTGAATCCGCGCCTCAGTACGGGTATCAACAGAACTGGTGGCTTCGTCTAGGATCAGAATGGGATGATCAGCCAAAATAGCCCGCGCAATCGTCAAAAGCTGCTTTTGACCCTGCGAGACATTGCTGGCATCTTCATTTAATTCCATCTGATAACCTTCCGGTAAGGTTTTGATAAAGCGATGGGCGTAAGCCGCTTTCGCTGCGGCAATCACTTCTTCATCAGAAGCTTCCAGCTTGCCATAGCGGATATTTTCCATGATTGTACCTTTGAACAGCCAAGTATCTTGCAAGACCATCCCAAAATTACGGCGTAATCCACTGCGGTCATAATCACGGATATCATCACCATCAACCAGGATGCTTCCGCTTCCGACATCATAAAAACGCATCAGCAATTTCACCATGGTTGTTTTCCCGGCACCGGTTGGCCCGACAATGGCGATCATCTGCCCGGAATGGACTTCTAAACTAAAATCGTTGATAATCGTTTTCTCTGGGTCATATCCAAAATGGACATGGTCGAAAACCACTTGTGGATTTGCGTTTTTACGCGCTTTTTGCCCAGCGAAAGAACTGTCCTTTTGGCACTCTTCTTCTTCGGCCAGAAATTCAAACACTCGCTCCGCGGCGGCGGCAGTGGATTGCAGCATGTTTGAAATTTGGGCGATCTGTTGGATTGGCTGGGTAAAATTGCGCACATATTGAATAAAGGCCTGAATATCACCGATTTGAATCACGCCCCGGATCGTCAAGATACTGCCAATCACTGCAACTGCTACGTAGCCAAGATTGCCGACAAAAATCATCAGCGGCATCATTAATCCGGAAATAAATTGTGACTTCCAAGCCGATTCATATAATTTATCATTTGTCCCTTCAAACTCAGTAATTGTATCGTTTTCCCGGATAAAGGCCTTGACAATATTATGGCCGCTGTAAACTTCTTCAATCTGTCCGTTGATCTTTCCTAAATACGCTTGGTAATCAGTAAAATATTTCTGTGAATGCTTGACGATGAAGCCAATTAAGACCCCGGTTATTGGGAGGATTACGATGGCAATCAGGGTCATCAAAGGGCTGATGCTTAGCATCATAATCAAAACGCCAAGGATTGTCACCACCGAGGTAATCAAAGTCATGATGCTTTGATTCAAATTTTGACCGATTGTATCTACATCGTTGGAAATCCGCGATAAGATATCACCAACTGCATTTGATTCAAAATATTTCATCGGCATCCGATTTATCTTCTCGGATAATTCCCGTCTTAGGCGGAAGCTGATCTTCTGTGATATATTCGCCATGATAAAGCCTTGAATAAAGGACAAAACAGCACTGATCACATACAAAAACAATAAGAATAACAAGGTCTTCCCGATCAAAGTATAATCAATCCCACCGGTACCCATCACTTTTGCCATATAGCCACTAAAGATTTCCGTAATCGCCCTGCCCAAAACTTTCGGGCCATAAATATTAAATATCGTTCCGCCAATCGCAAAAATAGAAACTATCAACATTGCATATTTATAATTGCCCATATAAACTACAAGCTTTTTCAATGTACCCTTAAAATCCTTGGCTTTTTCACTTGGCATCCCCGGCTGGGCGTGCCCCCCCATCCGGCGGCGTTGCTGAGGCGGGGCCTTGACTTTATCACTCATTATAGATTACCCCCTTTAAGCTCCTGATCCGAAAATTGTGAGCTGGCAATTTCCTGATATGTTTCGCAAGTTTTTAGTAGTTCTTCATGCGTACCTTCGCCAACCACCTTTCCATCTTCAAGAACAATAATTTTGTTTGCATGCAGAATCGTATTAATTCGCTGGGCAACAATTATGACGGTTGCGTCATTAATTTTCTCACGTAAGGCTCTTCTAAGTGCAATATCCGTTTTATAGTCCAATGCCGAAAAGCTGTCATCAAAAAGAAAAATCTTCGCCTGACTGGCAATCGCCCGGGCAATTGAAAGCCGCTGTCTCTGGCCGCCGGAAATATTGGTCCCTCCCTGAGAAATCTCGCTTTCATATTGATCTTCTTTTTCACCTATAAATTCACTGGCTTGCGCCACTTCGGCGGCGTCCCGCATTTTTTCATCCGTAATCCAGTCACCGGCGAATTTGATATTGGAGGCGATATTACCGGAAAAAAGCACGCCTTTCTGCGGCACATAGCCGATTAAACTACGTAGCTTATTTTGGCTGATATCGCGAATGTCAATCCCATCTAAAAGAATTCGTCCGGAACTCACGTCATAAAAACGCGGAATCAAATGGAGCAATGTGGATTTACCACAACCGGTACTGCCAATGATTGCCGTTGTTTCACCGGGGCTGGCAGTAAAGCTTATCCCTTCCAGTGCCTCTTCATCTGCCCCGGGATAACTAAACGAAACGGCTTCAAAGCGAATCGAACCCTCCGGATCAGTTATTTTCTCATCTTGAGGTTTCTCTGGATCATGGATCGTTGTTTCGGTAGAAAGAATTTCTTCAATCCGTTTCGCCGATACCATCGCACGCGGAAGAGCAATTGAAATCATTGTTAACATCAAAAAAGACATGACAATCAACATCGTATATGTAATGAAGGCCATCATGTCACCGACCATCAAATCGCCATAATCAACGCCTCTCGTTCCAAACCAGACAATTGCCAAAGTAATGCCATTCATAATCAACATCATCAGCGGCATCATCAAAGCCATGAGACGGCTGACAAATAATTGATTTTTCATTAAGTCAGTATTGGCTATTCCAAAACGTTTTTCTTCAAACTCTTCGCGGCCAAAAGCGCGTACAACATTCACTCCTGTCAAGATCTCGCGGGAAACAAGATTTAATCGGTCGATTAAAAGTGGCATTTTTTTGAAGACCGGCATTGCAATCACCATTAAAATAATGACCACCATTAAGATTACGCCAAGTGCCACCCCGATGATCCAGCCCATTCCGGTTTGCGTTCCGGAAACTTTTATAACTCCGCCAATGCCAAGAATCGGTGCATGAAGAATCATCCTAAGTCCCATAATTGCAATCATTTGTACTTGTTGTATATCATTTGTACTGCGTGTAATCAGAGAAGCTGTTGAAAAACGATCTATTTCGGCATTAGAAAAAGAAATGATTTTGCGAAACACTTGATCCCGCAGCTGTTTGCCCATCGAAGCACCGGTTCGCGCCGATAAAAAACTCACCACTGCGGATGAAACCATTCCGACCAGTGAAAAAACCAGCATCATACTACCTTTGCTCAGCAAATAATTGAGTTGCGTTTTACTGAAATCAACGCCTGCTGCCTCTTGCTGGGCAATCAGAAACGGCGTCGAATCTTCGATTCCACGCTGGGTAATACCGATATCAACAATATCTGACATATATTGGGGCAAAGCTAAATCACAATAAGCCATGATAATCAATGAAACAACAATCCCCAGCACCGGCCAGCCTAACCCCTTTAGATGTCTGAATACTTTTAGCAATGTACTTCCTCTCTGGAGCACCGTATCCGAATTCCTCGTGCAAATTATTTGCCTGAATTTCCATCTGCGTCGTTGTCGTCAGTCAGCGTAGCCACCGCTACGCCTTCTTCCTCCGCCTAGCAGAGTGAAAATTCATTCTGCATATCTAGTATATTTTAATGTAATAACGCATACTGATTTTTTTCATCAAATCCAACGTTTTTTAATATGTTCATGATTTTGGGATTATCATGTAAAACGCAGATATCTTTTTTACCACGCCGCAGGGCTTCTTCACAAAGCGCGGTTAAAGCGTGGGTTGCAAAGCCACGTCCATAATATTTGGGATGCGTAGCTAACCCGGCAACTAAACCGGCCATATCGTGACAAGCCGACAACTCGGCAACGGATACCAACTTGTTTTTGTACATTAAGCCAACCGCAATCCCATCGTTTTCCAAATTCTTACGACGCTCCTCAATATATTTTTCCTTATTAATTAAAAAGTCTGAACCATATTCGATATTTTGGGCATATAATTCGACAATCGAGCCTGCATCCTCCGGCGTTAAGATGCGTACCTTAACTTTGCTGTTTTCAAGCATCGATTCATTCAAGTTTTCAAGCCGATAAAGCGATCGGCCTTCTTCTTTCATATGGGGGAAAAATGGCGCAATCCGTCTAATAATATTCGCTTTACCATTAACTAAATCAACGATATCATTTTTTAAGAAATTTACTACCGATTCAACTTGGTATGAATCGGTATCGCTGTAAAGAATATAATTTTCAAAATATTTTAAGATAACAATACAAAAGTGATGTAACGGATGATCTTCAGCATAGACCGCTATTTCATCAGAGTCAAGAGAATGATTTTCAACGACCCCGATAAAAAACATATTGATATCCGGCTCTGCTGACAAATATTTAAGAAGATGAGAACGCTCTGTTTCCTTTAATTTTCTCATAAATTTTCCTCTTCGTTTCTACTTTCCTTTAAATATCGATAGGTTTCACAAATATTACTAGGCCAATTGATCCTGCTTTATTTACTATATTATCATAATCCTTCAATAACAACAAGATTTGCATCTTCTTAATTCACTTTCGCCTAGCCCCATAATAATAAAAACAAACGGCAAGTTCAAAATCTGGCCAAAGCTGACCATATTATGAGTCAAATAGCTAAGCACACAAACTGCCGGTATATATAGAATCGCATCTTTGTTACCTTTTTTCATAAAGCGGATAAAGAAAGTAATGAAAATACCCAGATAGGCAATGGTTCCCAGAATACCCACATTTACAAGCATAGTTAGAATTTCATTATGGGCATTCATTAATTTTTGGCTGCCAAAAAGTTCATTGCTTGAAGCAACCAAATCTGGAAATTGATAAAGAAACTCGGCAAAACAATCAGGTCCTAAGCCAATTAATTGCTGAAGCGGATTCATTCGCGTAAATAACTCAATGGCTAGAATCCAGGTTGCCCCACGAAAACTTCCCCACTCACCATTATATGTGAAAACCGCAGACTGATGGAGGCCGAAAAAGCCATCCAAAGCCGTATTCATAAATACGGCCAATATAAACAATAAAAACATAATAAACGGTAAAAAAA
>Ga0082212_10005817_pt1 | contig 16733 bp, 11 predicted proteins | sample TergutNt197P3_FD_71548 | JGI IMG/M metagenome (GOLD analysis project Ga0082212, IMG submission 71548) | Neocapritermes taracua P3 segment gut microbial communities from Petit-Saut dam, French Guiana - Nt197 P3 | ecosystem: Host-associated > Arthropoda: Insects > Digestive system > Gut ... | reverse complement strand
AGCAATTCAACTGTTTGAAGAAAAGAAAGTTCGCACTGTTTGGGATAGCGAACAGGAAAAGTGGTATTTCTCAATTGTGGATGTTGTCAGTATTCTTACCGAAAGCGTTGATGGAAGAAAATACTGGAACAAGTTAAAACAACGTTTGAAGGAAGAGGGAAATGAAACGGTGACAAATTGTCACCAGTTGAAAATGCGTGCCGAAGACGGCAAAATGCGCATGACCGATGTTGCTGATATTGAGCAACTTTTCCGTCTTATACAGTCAATACCTTCGCCTAAAGCAGAGCCATTCAAAATATGGTTGGCGCAAATTGCCCGCGAGCGTTTAGACGAAATGCAGGATCCGGAACTTACCATCGACCGCGCTCTTGAACAATATTTGCGTCTGGGATATTCCGAAAACTGGATTAACCAGCGTTTGAAAAGCATCGAAGTGCGGAAAGAACTGACTGACGAATGGAAACAAAGAGGCGTAAAAGAAGGAACACAATTCGCAACGCTTACGGATATCATCACGAAGGCATGGTCGGGCAAAACAACCAAAGAATATAAAATGTTCAAGGGGCTGAAAAAAGAAAACCTGCGCGACAACATGACCAATACCGAACTTATTCTGAACATGCTTGCCGAAGCCTCAACCAAAGATATATCACAGGCAGTTTCGCCCGAAACATTTTCCGAAAACATTCAGGTAGCCCAACAAGGCGGAAACGTTGCGCGTGTGGCTCGTCAGGAACTGGAATCCCGCACAGGACGCAAAGTCGTTTCGCCTGTTAATGCCAAAAATGAGCTTGGTCATAGAGCATCTGTAAAAGCGGCAACGGAAGACCGTAAGACTGTAAGATAGTACCATGAATATCATTAAACATTTCCGAAAAAATCTTTCCCTGCGCGCAGTTAATTTCGCGGGGTTATCCATCATGTATGCTTGTTTACTGCTTTCGGCGGGCTATATCAGACGGGAGACGAGTTACGACCGTCATCATGCCAATGCTGATCGCATCGTACGCATGTCGTTGCAATTTGACGATAAACCTGTTGACGGGCGCATTTGGGGAAATAAGCTTGATGCTAATGCGCTATTGCAACAAATACCCGAAATTGACAAGACGGTGAAGATGCGCCAAATTTATACTGCTGTGCTGACTTATCAGGGAAAGAACCATGTAGTCAACGATTTTTACGCGGTGGACAGCGATTTTTTGCAGGTATTCGACCTTCCGCTGTTGCAGGGCGACAAAAACGAAGCATTACAACGAAAAGGTCAGGCGTTGATTAGCGAAAGTTTTGCGCGGAAACTGTCCGGAGATAATATCTACGGTGAAATGCCGGCAATGTACATTCAGGGGCGGCAATGGGAAGCTGATACTGTTTTCGTTTCGGGGATATTCAAAGACATTCCCGAAACTTCGCATTTCCATACCGATATATTGCTGCATCTTCCCGACGACTTTGAACATTTTGCTTATACCTACCTGTTGCTGAAAAATCAAACGGATAACCGCGCGTTGGCACAGAAAATAACCACGCTTATCGAAGAAAAAGAATTGTATCAACCCTCGAAAACCCGCGTCTTGTTGATGCCGCTTACCGATATTCATCTGTATAGCCACAACCTCCGCGAAATGAGCGTTAACGGCAACATTCATTACATTTATCTGATTGTCGGCGCCAACGCGCTTTTGTTGATAGTGGTGCTGTTCAATCTGTGGTTGAACGCAAGCCTGATTTTTTCCCATAGCCGCCGTTATTATCAGATATTGCGCATATGCGGTGCGCCGACGTCCGCAGTTTTCAAGGATGAAGCGCTGTCGGCTTTGCTCTTGGGCGTTTTATCCATCATAGCGGGAATATTGGCGGCTTTTTTAGCCCCCCTCAATCCGCCCCTTTGGGGGGAAGGGGGGCTTATGGTGATGTTTTTGCTGTCGGTTGTTACCGTGTCGCTTCTTCCTGCGTTGAAAAACATTTCTTACACACTGTTTCTCAACACCAACATTGATTTGAAACCTCTCCGGTTTTCGTATAAAAATGTAAAATGGATGCTGACGGCACAGTACGCTGTGGTAATGATAGTGGTGATTCTCGCTTTTGGCATCAACAAACAAATGAATTTAGTGCGCGATACGCAAGTAGGCGGAAACCGGCGGAATATCCTTGTTATGAATGAACAGCCCGACCAAGTACAGGAAAAATATGCCTTATTGAAAACGGAATTGTTGAAACACACCGAAATAGAAGCCGTTACGTCATCGTTTCAATTGCCCGGCGACGCAATACTCGATGGAACACGAGTAAGAAAAGAAGATGATATGGATTGGAAAACATTGCCCATCATGGTTGCCGGAGAGGATTTTCTTCCGTTCTTCAACATACGGTTGATTGCCGGTCAGGGATTTTTACCCGGCAAGTATGATTATCCAACCGAAGTAAACATGCTTATGGATCATTTTTATCAACAAAAATATACGGAACATATTGAAGAATATGTCATTAACCGAAAGGCTTTAGCAGTACTCGGATTCAGCAGTCCCGAAGAAGCCGTCGGCGAAATGCTGCGGATTGAGCACCAGACGCTTGGCTATATCCGTCGCGGCGTCATTGCGGGCGTAACGGACGATTTCAACTATACCGGGCTGTACGAAGAAACCATCCCGTTGCTGATGATGCAACGCGGCATGTTTCAGGGTTGCATCATGGCGCGGCTCGCTCCTGAACGTTTCGCGCAAGCCCGCGCTACTTTTGAAAATGTTTGGAACGAGGTAAATCCCGATTATCCAGCTGATTACGTTTTTATGAACGATGTATTTGGACGCATGTACCGCAACGAAATGAACGCTCAACGATTGGTGTACATCTTTTCGCTGCTGTGCCTTGCAGTTGCCGATTTGGGATTGATCATCTTCATGGCATTCATCATCCGGCGGCGAACGAAAGAAATCGGCATACGGAAAGTTTTCGGGGCAAGTGTCGGCGACATTGTCCGAATGCTTAACATGGATTTTATCCGGTATATTGCGCTCGCGTTCGTCATTGCCGTCCCTGTGGCGTGGTACGTCATGCACCGCTGGTTGGAACGGTTTGCGTACCGTACTTCGCTCGACTGGTGGATATTTGCCCTTGCGGGATTGAGCGTTCTGCTGATTTCGGTTGTTTCGGTGTCGTTGCAGAGTTGGCGCGCGGCAACGGCTAATCCGGTGAATGCGATGTCTTTATCAACAAAGCGCTGATTTTAATACCAATCAAGAGTTGAAAAATTTTAAATTATTTGCAAAGGTTATATATATTTTGCCTGAATGTTAAAATCTTACGATAATATCCGTATCCACATTCACATCAGTCAGCGTCACAGTACCGTCGGCTGCAAGCAGGGACGAGATGTCCGTATTGCCGCGAAATACCTTTACCGATGAAACTGCTGTACCATCGGGCGGCAAGCATTTAAAGGTAATTGCGCCGTCAACTGCTGCAACAGCTCTTTTGTTGGCATAACATGACGAACAAACGGTTCTGTCGCTCAGTTCCACCTTTCCTGCACCTTCTACAACGAAGTAGGCAGTTTTGTTAAAGGCGTATATCTCGACAGCCGACAGGGTAAACGCTTTTGAAGCAGCCGCTTCGTCAATACCGCTTCTGCTCTGTCCCTGAACGCCGCCGGCATTTAGCGCGCTAATCCCTACTGCTTTAGATACCCCTGCCAATCCTTTGGGCGTAATCTTCACATAACGCCCTTTGGCCTGAGCAGGCAGAATGATGTTGTTCATTATCGAACCCATTCCGCTGTTGTCATAGTTTGCCACGAGGGTAGTGTATGTTGCGTTGTCGTTGCTGACTTCGATTTTGATGTGATCGGGTCTGCCGCGCAGAATGTTGGTGCGGTTCCAGCGAAGCATGATTCTGTCGAAACTTTGAATGCTGCCCAAGTCAACAACAAATGCCTCTTCCTCTTCAGGATTCAGCGTTGCGAAACTGTTCATATTTGAGTCAATGAATGTCTTGCCGTTATTGGCGCTGGTTTGTCCGCCGGGTAAAATGGCTGTGGCGTTTTCGGGGTTAGAGCCGCCGGTAACGGTTTTCGCACGGGCAATATTGTTCGAGCCGCCGAGAAGCGTTCCCCGATAAATGTTGGTGGCTGCGCGGGAGTCGCTGCCGTTAATAACATTGTTATAGCAATTTACGGTTACAAAGGCGTTACCGGCAAAGTCAGATCTGTTATATGATATTTCGACGTTGCGACTTTCACCCGGGAAAAGGATGAACAGATTGTCGTCATAGAGCACCGGAGCAATAAGCGTCTTCGTGTTCCTGTCGGTATATGCCCTTAATTCAACTGCATAGGCAATTTTATCAGTTGGATTATTAATCCTGTATGTCAGCACGTTTTTGTTGTCAATCTTTTTGTTGCCAATCTGATATGTTTCAAGGTCTACTGCCGGAAGCTGATTTAACTGGGTTAAATCGCCTACCTGATAAGCGCCGGAGCGGTTCCATGCGTGCGAAGCGCCTGCTATATCATTCCTCATCGGTTCGGCGTATGAATTTAGACTGAGCGTCTTTCCACCGGCGTCTTTCAGTTCTAAACGAATAAAGTACACATCCGTAACAGGTCTTATCAAAGAAGCCTGAATATCGTCATAATCCCAAACATCAACTACTCCGGGGGCTTCGGAAATCTTTCCGTAATAGCTGATCCGGTAAGGATCATACTCCCCTGAGCTGTTCTTTGTCAGACCTACGGTCTTCGGACCGAAACGGTTAGTACCCGATGTGGCATATTCTACCGCAGCGGAGGCGCCGTCGGCCTGAATATTGATGGTCTTCTCAAGCGTCGTACTGATGAGATTGCCGTCAATATCATATACAGAAAGGGTTGCCACAGCCCCTGAATATGTGTCAAACGTATTATTAACCACGTTGATACATTTGTTGTACATGTTATACATGATATGCACCGGTTCATTGCCCTTTCGTGCGCCGTAGGTTGTTCCGTTGGGATTCATATAAAAATCAAACTGATTCCAGAACATCACCGGCCAGGCATTGTTCAGCATCCAGTTGACCAAACCGCTGGTGTTTTTATAACGATTGACGCTCAACGCTTCGTACTGGGCTCTTTGCAGTTCGTATTGGAAAAGTTGCGCCCGTGTAACAAACTCGTCAAAAGTGGCGGAACCACCATACGAACCGTCGATAAACAGTATGTGCTGGCCTAAATTATTGAAGCTGCCGCGGCAAGTATGATAGTTCCATACATTATAGTTTTCCGCAGAATTATATGGCCACAAATTCGCTTCGGGCAGCATCTTTCTCATGGTTTCCTGAACGGGAACGCTGCCGCCGCCGCCACCTTCGGAAACGAAACCGAAATTACCCCTGCGCTCGGCATAGTACCATGTGGGCGACTGGCTGTCGTAGGTAGCGTCCATGTGCATACCGCCCACAATTCCCGTCAAAGTGGCTAATTTGGCTGAACCATTGTTGCAGTTAGCGCCCATATCCAACCATCTGAGATTTGCTTCTATCTCAAAATACTTTTGCTCCACATTTCGACCGTTCACACCCTGACGAACGATACTTGCCGGGTCGTCGCTGCCATTGAACCATAAAACCATGCATGGATGACGGCGGGCATTGCGCAGTTGCGCATACAGGGATTCAAAAGCCACAAGACGCTCGGCTTTTGAAAACGAGCCCGGACTTTGCCAACGGTCGCAGCAGCACCAGCCCGTTAAAAGCACGATACCATTTTCATCCATGATATCTAATAAATCGTTGTCAAAAAATTTACCTTCGTCACGCACCATGTTCATCCCCATATATTTGACGTATTCAACAACTGCTTCGTTGGTTTTTTTGTTATGACGCAAAAGAAGATCCGTAGCGCAGTATCCGCCACCTTTGAGCAATACAGGCCTGTGATTCACATATATTTGCAGCATGTTGGACAAATGGGTTGTGGTTATCGAATCCGAATCATTATTGGCATAAGGCGATACGTTCACCTCTTCGGTTATTTCGCGGATACCAAAACGATGATGCAGTTTGTCGCTCACAACTCCGCCGACAGAAAATTCATAACTGACGGAATATAGAGGCTGACCTCCGGAAAGATAGGGCCACCAAAGCTGAGGATTTGCAAGATTCAACTGGGGATAGTCGGACGCTCTCAATTCAATCTCCTGATTATATGCGTCGGCAGCAACGTTAATATTATCTTTTGTCACCGTTGCAATGGTATTTCCGGCGGGATCCCTGATCACTGCCGTAAGCGTTCCGTTGACATTTGCCGGTGTAAAATTGCTCACATCCAAATAGAGATTCAAGCGGGCGCCTTTATGGTCAACATCTACTTTCGCGGCAACAGCAGGGTTTGCCAATCTTGCGCTTCCCGAAGTGTGTACAAAAACCTCGCCGGTAAGTCCCATCATGGCGTCTGCCGGCTGTGGATTCCAGTCCACCCAGTAATAGGTCAGGTCGTCGCGATATACAGGCTTGGTGACCTTGACCTTGACATTGTTTTTGCCCCTGCCTATCAGGTCGGTAATATCAATGTCGTAAGTGCGCATCGTACCTATGAACTGCGACTTATATACGTTAAAATCCGAAACGCCTGTCAGACTGCCGGCGCCCTCTGTTTCGTAATCTTCCGTTTCGGCGTCAGGGTTCAGCAGGGTAGCGCCGTTTTTAAGATAATCTTCGCTGGTGATGTTGATGTATTTGTTCGCGACTTTTTTCCCGTTCACGTATATTTCGCCGGTATAGCTGATACCTTTGAATGTGAGCGTCACTCTTTTACCTGCTTCCGAAGAAGGAACGGAGAAGTCGGTACTGTACCACCACTGATGGTCAAAATCACCCGTTGGAATTTTTGACAGGTTGTCGCTGAAATATTCGTTTCTCTTTCCCTCGTTATCAGGATCAAAAACGCTGTTGTAAACGCCGTTATCCACCAGATTTCCCAGAACGGTACCGGGAACTACCGCCCTTTGCCAATTGGACGTGGAAAAATTAGCCGCTGCCACAACGTCATCGGCGTCTGTAACCGCTATGGCATTTAAGCCGGGCGTTACTGCGGAAGTAGCCGGCGCTATCTTCCATTCTGTCAACTGCTGGGTATAAGACCCTTTCTTTGTCGCACAACCGGCGAACATCATGGCCATCAACAGAATGGCCGAAACTGCTGAAAAACTTCTTTTAAACATATTATTTGATTATTTACTCGGTTATTATTTATTATTTTTTGAATTTTAAATGATGCAGCAAATATACATTAAACTTTTGGAATTATACACATACAAAAAATCGGCAAAAATTACGAAGCATAGATAAAAAACCATTTTGTCGAAAGTATGTAAAGGGGACTTCTAAAAACCCCGTTTGTAACGCTCCCGTCATTGCGGGCATGACCCGCAATCTCCTGAAACCGAGGAGATGCTGAAACAAGTTCAGCATGACGTTGAGAGTTTTTAGAAGTCCCCTAAAGTGACTTGCGCTTTTTGTCCTTTTCACTTTATCCCCACACAATAAATACTTTTTTCTGTTCGCACCACGATTTTTCCATCGGTAAAAGCCGGTGTAGCAAAAGTCTGTTCGCCGGTTTCAAACGAATCCAGCAACTTAAATTCGTCGTCGGCTGAGAAGATGTGCATTTTTCCTTCGATGTTGAAAAGAAAGACTTTCCCGTCGGCAATTACCGGCGATGAATAGAAACTTTCGTCCAATTCATGTTCTTTCCGGAGTTCGCCGGTTTGCGTATCGAAAGAAGCAACCACTCCGTAAACTGTGGCGATGTAGATGTTGTCTTTGGTCGCTACCGGACTTGCCACTTCAGGGAGAACATCATTGTTATCCCACAGCACGGTTCCATCGGCGGCATTTATCGCGACTAATTTGGAATATTCGCTGGCGCCGTATACGATACCGTTAGCGCTGCAAGCGCTGGCGCCCACTTCGCCCGAAAGACATTCCACGCGCCACAACTGTTCGCCGGTGTTGGGATTGTATGCGATAATTGCAGGAGTACCCATGAGTATCAATTGCGGTGAGTTGTTGCTATATGCAATGATGGGCGAGCTCCACGATATTGGTATTCTTTCCTGACGGCTTTTGCTCCATCGCTCGGCGCCCGTGGTGATGTCCAATGCAATGACTCTGGGCGCGTTTCGATTATCGTATTGAATAATAAGCAGATTGCCAAACGTGAGCAACGAGGAAGCATACCCGTAATGATTGTCAGGGACGCCGAGGTTTTTAGCCCACAATCTTTTACCGTTCATATCGGCGCAAATGACGTCGCCGGTAGCAAATATGGCGCATACCTGAGTTCCGTTGGTGGCAACAGTCGAAGCGGCTAAACCGGTATCGTCATTTGTTGCAGGTACTTGCGATGGAGAACCCGGGATATTGGTTGCGGCCAGCGACCAGAGTTTTTCGCCCGTGGCGAGGTCGTAGCAGAACAGTTCGCGAGTATGTTCATCGGCTCCGGTGAAGAAAACCCTGTTGCCGTTAATTACCGGCGAGTTGTATCCTCTACGGGGAATATCGCACTTCCACAGGATGTTGGTTCCATTAGCCAAATCCCATTTTACGGGAATATTCTTTGCAGCGGATATTCCGTTGGAATTGTTTCCGCGAAAAGCGTTATGGGTTACGTTTGAAATCACAGGTTGAGCGGTTGTTTCTGATACAGGCGTTTCTATTTCAGCCTGTTCTGTTGTTTCTTCTACAGGGTTACTTCCACCTTCCTGTGAGGAGTCGGGGTAAAGGTCAGGTTCTGCTGTATTTTCTTCAAATTGGGCATTAACGGCTAACTCCGGCTGTTCAGTTGATTTTGTTGTACGCAAATGAGGTGAACTCAATACCACGAAAATAAGCCCCGTTGCCGCTAATACAGAAGTTACCCAAACCACATATTGACGCGCTTTTGTTTTGATAGCCCATTCATCAACAGGGTCAATATCCTTATCGGGAATATCTTTTGTGTCAGCAAAATAACCCCGCGCACAGGCGAGAAACACAGCCAACATGCCCAACAGGATATACACGCCGGTCATCAGGTGGTCGAAACGGACGAAATAGGCTTTTCGCGCCAGAAGGTCGAGTTGGCGTATCTGCTCCTGCAAAGCCGGATTGTTGGCGTTTTCGTCGTTCATCTGTTTCAGAGTTTCCACTACCTCGGTTTGAAGCGGGGTAGCGCCTCGCACCTGAAAATAATTGGTGATGAGCATAATGGAAAAGGTTACAATAAATATAGCCGATACGATGGCAATATTTCTATAAATGACTTTCTTCATGTTGATGGTTTTTCTGATTCTTCTTTATTTTGAGGACAATAACTGAAACATCTGCCGCAACCGACACATGCGGCATAATCTATTTCATACTGTTTGCGTGTGCGTTTCACCGAAAGGCCTATCAATGCCAGCCCGATAACTAATCCTATGAACGCCCCCGCTATAGTGGAATAAAACTTGAACTCCGCCTGTATGCTATTGTATTTTTGCGTTAAATCTTCGATGCTGCCACCCTGTCCGTAAAATGCTTCCAAATCAACGGAAAGCGTCCCGTAAGTTTCAGGTTTCAGGTTTAAAGTTTCAGGTTTAATCTCTGAATTTGAAACTCGATACTCGAAACTCGAAACTTCGTCGTACAAACGTACATCCTTGTGAACACGGCTCAGGTCATCGCTAACGTGTCGCATTAGTACTGCTCCTGCCAATATCATCAGCGGCAATACCGCAAAATACATCAAAATCCGCCTGACGCCCTGCATCCTGCTTTCTTTCACCTTGTTGTCGAAAGGAGGTTTGATAGCGTCTACCGGACAGGCATTGTGGCAAAGTTCGCAATTGATACAGGACTTTTCAGTTAGTTTTATTTTCCAAATGGATACGCGCGAGAAAAGACTGAGTAACGCGCCATACGGACAAATAAACCGGCAAAACGGACGCCCGGTAAAAATAGCTGCCACCAGAAGCGCCGCGCCAAACGCAATCAAAACAATATCGCCACCCAGCCGGAAAATACCGACAAACGGGTCGAAACGACAGATAATGAAACGGCTCTGCGTCACTGCAAACAGCACGGCAAAGATAAGGTAAATCCACGGCAAAATTCCCAAAACGGAAGTAACAGCCTTTGAAAGCCTGTAATTCCTGATGTTCACCAATTCCTGCAATGCTCCGAAAGGACATACGCCCGCACAGAACACCCTGCCGAACAGGAAAGCAAACAGAACGGGCAACATGAAAAAAAGCAATACGGAAAGCGGCATGATGTATGTATCATCAACCAACGCCAATGCAACATTCTGAATCGCCCCGATGCTACAAACGCATCCTTTACGGAAAAAACCGAAATAAGCCACCGAAACAACCGAAACCCAAATAACAGGTTTTCGCGTTCTTCTTTTGATAACCGTCCAGGCAACAAAACTCATCAGCGCGGTCAGCATGATTATATCCACAGTTATCCAAAGCGTCTCGTTTGGAACAAAATAGTTTAATTCAGGATATTGGTAACCCGACTCGAAATCGGGCTTGGGAAACCTGTCCTGAGCTTGCGCTTCTGCAAGAAGCATGAGGGGGAAGAGTATGAATAATAATTTTTTCATTTATTTTCTGGTTCCATGTTCACGTTCAAAATTTAAAAGTTCGTTTTGCAATTCTTCTGCCGAGGGTAAAGCGGCTTTAAGAGAGTTGATATTGCGGTACTGAATCAAGTTTAATACTCCCTCGTCATTGCGGGCTTGACCTTTACTGCATCTTTTTTGCCCCTCGTCATTGCGGGCTTGACCTTTATTGCATCTTTTTTCCCCCACGTCATTGCGGGCTTGACCCGCAATCTCATTATTTACGGGAGATTCCGCATCAAGTGCGGAATGACGAGGAATAGGTTCAGTATTACGGTCATATTCTGTTTTTACTGCTTCTATATATTCTTTATCAATGCCTATTTCTTCACTTAAATCTTTCCAGCCAGTGTTAAAGTCAGTTATCAATTTATTTTTCCATTCGCGTTTCCAATTCTTCAATTGTTTTTCTCTTTTTATAGCAGCAGTCATTAAAGGGAAGATTTCATAGTAAACTAATTTGTCACAATTATATTGGTAAGTAAATCCCTTGTTGACTTTTGCTTTATGCTCTGCAACGCGGCGAACAATGTCGTTTGTAACGCCAACATACAGAACGTTATTATAATGATTTGTCAAAAAATAAATGTAAGAATTATCTTTCATGCTACGTTCCTCCAGTTTTGGTAAGACTGCATGTCATTTAGGAGATTGCGGGTCTGACCCTCGTCATTACGGATATGACTCTCGTCATTGCGGTACTGAATCAAGTTCAGTACTCCCTCGTCATTGCGGACTTGACCTTTACTGCATCTTTTTTGCCCCCCGTCATTGCGGGCTTGACCCGCAATCTCATTATTTACGGGAGATTCCGCATCAAGTGCGGAATGACGAGTAATAGGTTCAGCATGACGGTTATAAAGGCGTGTCGTATCAGCTTTTACCTGTCCCGTTTTGATTTGCTGCTTCAAATCGCGCAACCAGTCACGATATTCCGATGATTTTATAACGTCAATCATATCTTTTTTGCAAAAGTACAATTATTATCAATATCTGAACCATCATTCACCGCTTTTTATCCGTCGGCAACAACCATGCTGCTATACCCAACAACGGCAGGAAAGAACACATACGATACACGTATTCAATCCCGTTGTTATCGACCATTTTCCCAAGTACGGCTGCCGCAATGCCTGCAATACCGAAAGCCAGACCGAAAAACAATCCGGCAATGGTTCCTACTTTACCGGGTAATAATTCCTGTGCGTAAACCAATATGGCCGAAAATGCCGACGATAAAATCAGTCCGATAAAAATACTTAAAACGCATGTCCACAGAAGATTTGCGTAAGGCATCAGCAAAGTGAAAGGCGTTACGCCGAGGATGGAAAACCAGATCACGTATTTGCGACCAATTCTGTCGCCCACCGGACCGCCCAGCATGGTTCCGGCAGCGATGGCAAACAAAAATACCGCCAAATAGAGTTGCGCATCCCTGATAGAAACGCCAAAACGATGCATCAGGTAAAATGTGTAATAGTTAGTGATGCTCGCCATGTACACGTATTTTGAAAATATCAGCGCGAGCAATACCAGCAACGTCATGATGATGGTGGATCGCGGCAGCAACGATTTGCGCTTTTCGCCGGTTTTCCGGTTACGTTGTATCCGCTTCAGGTTACCCGCATACCAACGGCTGATGGGTATCATTACCGCAATAGAAATCAGGGCGATTATCGAGAACCATTTGACGTTCTGCTGTCCATAAGGCGCTACAATTAATGCGGCTAACAACGGGCCAAGCGAGCCGCCCAGATTGCCGCCCACCTGAAACAGCGATTGCGCCATTCCATGACGCCCTCCCGACGCCATACGCGCCAGCCGCGACGCTTCGGGATGGAATACAGCTGAGCCCAAACCAATGAGCGATACGGAAACCAACACTTGCCAAAGGGTATCAGAATAGGAGAGAAGCAACAATCCGGTCATCGTGCAGGTCATCCCTACGGGCAAAGACAACGGTTGCGGTTTCCTGTCGGTGAAATATCCCACCACAGGTTGAAGTACCGACGAAGAAATCTGAAACGTAAGCGTGATCAGTCCTATTTGCGCATAATCGAGATGCAGCGAATTTTTGACCAACGGATAAATAGCCGATACCAACGACTGGAGCAGATCGTTAAGCAGATGCGAAAGACTCAACGACCACAGAATGGCAAATGTGGCTCCGCCCGCCGCAATATTCCTTTTTGTTTGATAATTCACCCTTTAAGTTTATACGCCATTTCAAGCGGCACACGGCTAATCGCATCCGCCGGACAATTTTTTGCGATTTTACATTCGTTACAGTCTGTACATAACTCGCGTTTCACCTGCAAATAGAGCGATCCGTTGCCGAAAGAAGTACACCCTTTCACGCATTTGCCGCACCCGTTGCAAAGACTTTCGTCAATGGTATATTCGAAATAGGGGTCTTCCACGAATTTACGCTGAATAGCTCCGGTAGGGCACATCAAATTTTCTGCGGCTGTGTTTAGTTCTTTCACGTTGGTACGGTAATATCCGCCGCACAAATCGCAGTAGCCGCACACCATGTTGGCGTGAACGCATTTAACTGCCGATACAGTAAGAACGCAATGCGTTTCGCAACGTCCGCACTGAGTGCATTTATACGGGTCGATTTGCCAGAAATGACCGGCTTCGACGCCCTTCGTTTTACGGACTAACCCGACGGATACCGAAAGTATGGTTCCACCTGCTACCACCGAGCCAAAAGTCTGCAAAAATTTACGTCGTGCTAAAGGTGACTTCATGAACGATATTTGAGTGATGATTCATAGGGGGCAAACGTACATAAATAAAACGGATTTTTCAAAATACATCTAAAAAAGGGTGCAATTCAAATGGTCGCGTGCCTGATTTTGAGAACATTCCGTTAGGAATGCAACTACATTACACGACATACGTTGCATTCCTGACGGAATGCGGGGATACTTCGGAATGTCGCATTTCTACCGAACTTTTATCCCTGTCGGGATATTCTTTGAGACAACATGAATTGCACCCCTTGTGGTTAATCATTACAGGGAACCTCTAAAACTCTCAACGTCATCCTGAACTTGTTTCAGGATCTCTTGTTTCAGCATATCCTCAAATTCAGGAGATTGACTGCGTCGAGCTCCGCTTCGCTCCGGTTGCGGGTCATGCCCGCAATGACGGGAGCGTTGCAAAAGGGGTTTTTAGAAGTCCCCTACACTTTCTGAAGAAGAGAATCTTCTCTAAATTGCTTCATATTTTAGCAATTTACCACAACTTCGTTTTTACTTCGGTTTTCAGTTTCCCGATAAACACTACATTGTTTGTCCCCTCTTTTAGCGTTAAAAGCGTTTTGGTAAGTATCTGTCTGTCATTCTCGGTACAACTTCTTTCGGCAAGGCGGTTTTCAATATCTTCCATCAAATCTTCGGGTTGTATGTTATGTACCCAATATCCGTTACGAAGATGCACAACAGACATTGGTACGGGCATATTCCCGTAATAATCATTCACTACGTTAATATAAGACGATGTTTTGTTTTTCAGGTCGACTGCAAGTAGTTTTCCTGACATCCAAGTCATTATCAAGTCTTTGTTTACTTGAAAATATTGCCTCCATGGATTTTCGGTTATATTGTGGCGCAGTTTGAAAGCAGGCATTATTTTGTTGTTTTTCAGATCAAAATGATATAACGTATCATTTCCGGTATAGAGAATGTCAAATACTCCCTGCACATTCCGCGTGTTGAATATTTCGCCGCTAAAAGAGTTTTCAATAAAATATTCGGGCGGCGCCAACTCTTTTAAAATCTTACCGGTATTGACGTCAAACTGAAAGGCTATTGCTTTGTCGTTTGGAAACGGTATGTGAACAACCGTCAGTATGCCGTCATGCAGAAACATTTTGGGCTTTTGCATTCGATGAGGTGTAACAATATTTTTCAGAAATTTCCCTGATGTGTTGTACACGAGTATTTTATCAGCCGTGAAAGACGAAAAATAAATCAACTCGTTTTTGTCATCAATTATATCATCATAAAGGGCTATGTTATATTCGCCGGGACCATTTCCAATCAAGCCAACACTGCACAAAAATTTTCCCGAACGGTCGAACAGTTTGTATGGGCCTCCCTGTCTATCCCTGACACCGATGTATTTGTCGGTAACCGTTGTAAACTGTGGGGAAAAATACGCATTTTCGTTTGTTTCCAATTGCACCCAAATGCAATCTTCTACAAAACTACTGAGAGGGACGGTTGTTATGTCCGATTTCGCCTCACTCAATGAAGAAACGTACATTTTGTTGCCATTTACGATGACTTCCGATACCGAGCCGTCACCCTTCGGCGAACAGCTACAAACGCCAAATACAAGCGCTATTGAAAAGATTTTTGTTTTCATCTGTTTAAATTTTACGATATTATTAATTGCCTATAAATTAATTATGCGGTTAGTGTACTGACAAATTTACGGATATTTCATGATATTATAATGTTTTACTAATCCCAACTCTCACTTTCATTGGTTTATCATCATGTTTACCGGGTGTCCATTTGCCGTTCGTGCTATAAACCAACCGTAGCATCTCAGCGGCAAGTAAATCATATGGATGTTCTTTTATCTTCCCTTCAATGACGGAGCCATTCTTAGTAGGATCTAAGAAATCACACGAAGCGTCAATGACGGAGCCATCCGTATCTATGAAAAACATATAGAACAAATGCCAATCTTCCTTAATACCATTTTCCTCGGTTATTTCCAGTAATTTGCTGTTTTCATCAATATACTTAGAATATTCTGTCAATCCACCATCACCATCAAACACAGGTTTCACTTCTACCCATGACCAGTCCAAAAACTTAAATTTCTCATTTTTCCCATACACAGTTTTACTAACCACGTCAACAGTTTCATCATTATTTGCCGCACTGCTTTCAGACACATTTTCAGTATCCGCTTCGTTTTTTTTATTATCATTTACTTCAACGCTTTCAGATACGGTATCGGATGTTGTTACTGAAGATATTTGATCTGTTTGGTTAACGGTTGTTTGATTTTGGCGGTTACCGCTGTTGCATGCAAACAGAAACGCTACTATAACAACGCTCATTTTGACTCTTTTCATTTTTCTTAATTATCAAAGGTTTTATATTAGGGGGAACCACCTATCCTCACTTTAATTAGCTTACCCTGATGTTTTGCAGGTGTCCATTTTCCTTGCGTACTATTGAGTAACCGTAGCATTTCAGCGGCAAGTAATTGTTGGTATGAGGGTTCTTCCATATTTTCCTCAAGAACGGACACTATCTTATCGTTGAAAAAAATAGATATATCAACGACGGAACCATCCCTATCTATGAAAAAAAGATAACCTACACTCCATTCTTCCTTAATACCAGCCTCCTCCGCTATTTTTTTTAATTTTTGATTTTCATCAAAATGCTTATGTAATTCTTCGCTCCAATCCTTGCCGTCAAACAAAGGCTGCACATCTACCAATGGGTAGGGCATCCATTCGACTTTAATTCCATTTATATATACTGCCGTACTATCCGCTTCGGCAGTTTCATTATCAATTGCCATTCTGCTTTCAGATACTTTTTTAGTATCCATGTCGGTAGTTTCATTAGCAATTGCTCCTCCTTTGTTGGATACGGTATCAGATGTTGTTACTGAAGACATCTGTTCGGTTTGTCGGTTGCCGCTGTTGCAGGCAAACAGAAACGCTGTTATTACAATGCTCATTTTAACTGGCATTTTTTTGATTTTGATTGTCATAAAAGTCTTTTTTATTTGAAAATAATTTAGGGGACTTCAAAAACTCAACAACGCTCCCGTCATTGCGGGCATGACCCGCAATCTCCTGAATTTGAGGAGATGCTGAAACAAGTTCAGCATGACGTTGAGAGTTTTTAGAGGTTCCCTCAATTCTAACGGCAAAAATAAACAATTAGTTTGAAGTACAGCAAGAAAAATTTCAAAAAAATCTATCTATCTATCTATCTATCTATCTATCTATCTGTGATATGCAGTTATTGCTTTTCTTTATATGTGCCGGAAAAATACCGGTTCAATCCCATTTTTTTCAAAAATGCATGGTTATTCGCATTTTTGGTTGCTCGGTGTT
>Ga0082212_10005816_pt1 | contig 16736 bp, 19 predicted proteins | sample TergutNt197P3_FD_71548 | JGI IMG/M metagenome (GOLD analysis project Ga0082212, IMG submission 71548) | Neocapritermes taracua P3 segment gut microbial communities from Petit-Saut dam, French Guiana - Nt197 P3 | ecosystem: Host-associated > Arthropoda: Insects > Digestive system > Gut ... | reverse complement strand
AGTTTTGGAGATAATACTTTTTTATCGCTTATTTTTATCCCAATCATCATTGGGGTTATATTTATTTATGTAAGAACATTGACAAGTATGTGGATTTGTTTGATGTGGGTATTCCTGACCCGAAAGTGGTAGAAAAATTGCGGGAGTTACCCGGAGAAAAGCTTTTCAGAAGAGAACTTGCAGATAAGCTAGGCAAGGCTTTCTAGAAAATCGCTCTAAAAACAATACTTTGAGGTGCTTCGTTATGGATATAACAAGAAAAATGGAGAAAATGGAGAGTTTTTCGGTCATTCTTGGCGCTTTTCTTGCCGGGCTTATTGTTGCTGCCACGGTAATATTTTTTGTCTTTACCATGGGTTCTAATTCAGGAAGGGAGGATGTTTATGTTTATAGTGTTGATGCATATTTTTCGAATATCCGAAAGAATGACGGGCTGAGTGTCAGTGATGTCGAATCATTGCCCTCGTTTTTCCAATATTATGCCGGTGCTACTAAAGAAGAAGTAGAAGATTATAATGAGAATAGCAGTCTTTACTCTGAATATATTGCTGATGTTTATATTATCAATAACTCCGACCAGCATATACCTCCAATGTGGGCCATGCGTCCCGGTCACCGCCTTGAACATCTTGGCAGCATGGAAAGTATGTCAGTAAAAATTATAAGAGAACAAAATATTCCATCAAATGGGTTCTGGGTTTATGCCTGGCTAAACGAAGGGATGACCAGCTTGGGTCCTTATGAGAGTAGATATGGAGAATTGAGAGTTATTGTCAAAAACCAGCCTGGTGTCACAGAAGCTGAAGTCATTGAGTTAATAGAAGATATGCCTGTTTTACTATATGTTGGAATCGGAGCGCATTATAATATAATGAACTGGCCAAAGGCCTATAGAGGTATAGCTTTTTATGTACCGCTAATTTATGAAGATGCGAATTTCGACAGCAAAAATGAATGGCCGCAAAATCTAATTAGTGATTACGGGGTGGAAAATACTATTTCAAAAGAAGAAATTTTGGAACTTGTTAACAACGAGAAGCCTGCTAACGAACTAATAAAAACCATTTACCCAAGGGAAGAGATACGAATATATAAATTAAGTCAAGTATTGCAGGTACGGCCACCTGAATGTGTGAGATATTCTAATTGCTATATTTATCTAATCTATAAATATGACGAAGATAATTATGCGTTTTTTCTTTACGATCCAGTTAAGGAAAACTCATTCCCATTAGCATCATGGTTTTTAGGTAAAAGGCTCTATTTAGATGACTTTGAAAAATTGCATAAAGAAAAGGCAACGCTATTTGAAGTCCAACAATTCGATCCGGATGGCAATTATACAAGCTTATATGCAGGTAGCACAACATCCTTTCACACTTATCATCTTACTGTTGATGGTTATTTGATACGCTTAGATTATAATTCTGAGGGTCTTAGAGAGATATGCCAAATAACTATAACTGGCGGTGAAAACAATAAGCTATACTATAATCTTTTACCTATTGACCGTGAATTGCTGGAACCACGTGAGTGATTTGTGTTGATAACAAACTCGATGGTGAGGACATGAGTTTTAAAGATGCCTTAACTGCTATATTCTGGAAGAAAGTTATGGGTTGGGAGGAAAGCATTTGGGACATTGCAGACAATAGACTGCCAATCCTGAGAAATGTTGGCGGTGTGCAAGAACCGGTAATGGTCACAGATAATGAGATAGTAGGTTTTTGACAGGAGTTTTTTATGAAGAAAAGTATTCTTGCCATAATGCGCATGGGATTGCTAGCATTAATAGTCACTCTTTTATTTGCCCTGCTTGTGGCGGGATGTGTACGTAATGACCTCATTAGCACCAATCCGAAATACCACGCCATCCCAATCCGAGCTTGCGGATGCATCTGAGAACCCGGTTGAAAACGCTCCTGCTTGGTACAGCGTTTATGCTCCGTATATATCTGCGTACAGTGTCTTTGAAAACGGCGGGCAACCAGCAGAGATAATCCGCACACCACTTATAGAAGGTTACTGGCCGGCAACCCATAACGCTGCTGGAGCAGTTTTAGTGTTTGCCCTCTATGACATAAACAATAACGGCTCTTTGGAATTGATTATTGGTTACAAGCACGGAAATGAGCAAGAAGGGTATTATATCAATGTCTGTGATGTATATACAGTCGATGGCGGTTCGTTAAATCGTATTATTGCTTGTTATCCTGCAGACGAGTTTTACACGATAAACACACGTTCAATTCGGTATGCCGAAGGTCATGAGATTGGAACTATAACAGAGTATTTGCTTTCTCCTGACGGCGCCTTAATAAAGGAATATTCTTGTAGTATTGACTATAATACCAACGAAATCGTGCAGGAGATAGGCAAATCTCTCAATGATACCCCTGCAGAGCTTGACTGGAAACGTTTATCTGAGTATTAAACATTTTAAGGAGAAACAGATGATGAAAATGCAAAATTTAGTTAAAAGCCTTGTGTTAATAGTGTTGTTAATAATGCTATTTGCCATAACGAGCTGCACATATACGGCTGAAAAAGAACACACCGTTGATATTGAACCGCCTTTTGAAACTGTTCCAGAAAATACGAAGAAATCAGAGCACATAGAGGGTGATTCAGAACGTATATTAGTGCGGTTTTATGAAAAAACATATTTCGAGATCATGGAAAGCTCTGTAGGGCGTTTGTTGGAAGATACCTATCAATGGTTTGAGAGGGGATATGGAATAAAAGTTAGAAATGTATGGTATGAAGAAAATAAAATTTGTATTGACTTCGATTCAGCAAGTATAGCGGAGCGAACAACTTATTATTCAAAAGAGGACATAGATTTTATAGACACGTCTACAGAACTATTTGTAAAAACACTTTCATCATATCCAGATGTAGAAGAAATTGAATTTTTGATTGATGGCAAAAGAGGGGTTTTTGGTAATCAATCTGTTTATCCCGCATTTAAACCCAACAGCAACCCTGTTGACTGGGATACAGCGGAGGTAAAGTTCTATCTTCACCCCAGCCGCAATGACCCAACATACCAGGATGAAAGCATATGGGAGTACAAAACCGAGTATATTACCTATGCCAACTTGGTAGTAGACACTATTCGCTATATGAAAGTGCATAACGAAATCGAAGTAATCAATATTTGGTATGAAAATACTAGATTATTTGTTGATTTAGATGCTGGCGAATATCGAAGTTTAGATGCCGGTTCATCTGCTGCTTGGGAAGAAACGCAGATACTGGTCAGAACATTTTCTAGTTATCCAGGCGTTGAAGAAATAGAATTTTTAATCAATAGCGAAAAGAATTGTGGAGGTAGTCATTTTAGATTTGATGTTGTGTATCTAGTATATTGATTCCAAATTAACAATGCAACAGAGACTGCAGGAAGTGGCAATTAACCGCAAAACCTGTTACCTTCGAATAACTGAAAGCTCTTCTTGAGATAAATATTTGAAAGGCTCTTGAACTCCTACATTGCATTGTGTTAAAATTATGATCAGCGATAGAGGTAGCATAGTACTGCATCAATAAAAGTGAGGGCAATGATGAAATCCTACCGTAAAGAATTGCGCTTCCATACAAAGACCCGCCGGGCTTATGTCAATATCACTCCCCAGGTCGAAGCTGCGCTTTCTGAGAGCGGAATCCGTGAGGGTTTATGTTTGGTAAATGCCATGCACATCACGGCAAGCGTGTTCATTAATGACAACGAGAGCGGATTGCATCGTGATTTCGAGCGATGGCTTGGGCAATGGGGCCATATATATACAAAAATGAAGAAGAACTCTCAGTTAGCGATGTATATAATCTTGAAGGGGAGTATTGGGGATTAGTGAATGGTAATAGCTTTTATCCTCCCGGATGGGTTGCGATGGAGCATCTTTTGCTTATATATACCAATGATGATTTCCTAAAAGAACACCGGGATGAATTTTACACATATACAGGTAATATACACGAAGATTTAGAAGCTGATTGGTTTTTTGTATGGGAATGGCCTGGTTCTGGCAGTTATGAAGTTAGTTGGGAAAAAATATCTTCTGATGAAGATATTACATTAATCCATGCCTATAAAGATGGGGAAAAAAGGGAGTGGGTATTTTTAGAAATGCCCTCCTGGAGGCACCCCACAATGGGATGGGTTTGTGTAGATGACCCGAAGAATTGGGATATACCTGTTTTTTATCCGGCGCCAAAACCAACAAAATGGTCGCCTGATGGTGTCTATGATTGGCTGTCTGCTGATTTTACTGTGTGGCCGCCCGTTGAACCCCCTGAATGGTCACTTCCTGACTTGGCAAAATCTCCATTGTTCACCCCTGATGAATCACCCTTAGTGCCGGTTGATAACAAACCTAACCTGCTATTGATTATTTCTTTGTCGGCTACTTTTGTTATTGGAATGGTGGTGTTAATAAGGGTGCTTTGGGTCAGAAAAAACGAATCTGGAAAAGAGAGAAAAAAACGAACGCCTTGAGAAACATTTCCATTATAATAAAAATCGGCCCATTATATCATGGGGTTGTTCCTTATAGTCGGCCACATATTTATCTTCAATATGAGTGTAGTTCTTGGGAGCGGATTTTTCTGGTCTATTACTATCTTGGACTAAGCCGGCGGCGTCAAAGAAAATTTGCTCCAGGTATTCGTATTTTGCATAAATACCTTGCGAGGCCCAAACAAGGGCATTGCGGACATATGCCGCGTGTTTTTCCAAGAGAAGGTAGTCGATTTCTATTTTTAGATGTGCCGCCAGCAGCACAATAAAGGAGATAACCGTCCTGGTATTTCCTTCCCGAAATGGATGTATCTGCCAGATTATCGCGGCTATGCGGACTAGCTTAAATATCAAGTCTTGTTTCGGCTCGCTTTTTTTTAGTTTTGTGATTTCCTTTGCAGCCTCATTCAATTCTTTTTTGATCTGATCCGGGTAGGTATAACGTACCGTATCGCCGGCTAGTACTTCCTCGTGTTTGACCACCGGAATGGTTCGGAATTGTGAATGTCAACATAAATTAAAATCTTGAGGTTAAAAATGGAAATTATTGGAAAAAGAAAATATGTCAACGAGTCGCAGATAGGGTTGTAAAATTATATCCCATAGTCTATCATAGGAGTAGAAATCAAAGTGGGATGGAAGAATAATCCTAAAGGGATTGTGAACGCTTGACCCACAAGCTTACAATAGCGTGAGAAAAAAAGAGAAGGGATGGATGAGGATGTTGAAAGGTAATGCGATCGTAGCCCAATCCGGAGGCCCGACGGCGGTGATCAACAGTAGTCTTTGCGGGGTGGTTGAACAATGGCAGAAAAGTAATGCCCCGGGCCTGATTTATGCCGGGGTGAGCGGTATCAAAGGGATTCTGGCCGGGCATATCATTGATTTAGGCAGACAGGACCCGGCGGCTATTTCCGGCTTGCGTTATACCCCGGGGGCGGGGATCCATTCCTGCCGCTATAAGGTGCAACCGGAAGATCAGGTAAAGATGATTGAAATATTTAAAGCCCTTAATATTCGCTATTTTTTCTATAATGGCGGCAACGATTCCATGGATACGGCTCATAAAACTCTGCTTGCAGCCCGGGAAGCCGGTTATGAAATGCGGATCATCGGAGTGCCCAAAACCGTTGATAATGATCTGCCCTTTACCGACCATTGCCCCGGATTCGGCAGCGCTGCCAAATATATTGCAGCCACGGTACGGGAAACCGGGATCGACCTGGAAAGTGTCTCTACCAAAAACAAAGTTACCATCCTGGAGGCAATGGGCCGTAATGCCGGCTGGCTGACAGCGGCGGGAGCCTTGGCCAAGCGCAGCCCAAAGGAAGCTCCCCACCTGATTTACTTGCCGGAACTGCCCTTTAGCCAGGAAAGCTTTTTGGCGGATGTAGAGAAAGTATATAAGGATCTGGGTTATGTTTATGTAGTGGTATCAGAAGGCCTGGTCAACGAGAAGGGCGAATATTGTTTTACTTCCGGAGGAACTGATGCCTTTGGCCATGCCCAGCTCAGCGGAGTGGGCGAAGCCTTAAAACAGGTAGTGGAATCCCAGTTGGGGATCAAGTCCCGCTGCAATACCTTGGGCACGGCTCAGCGCTCGGCCATGCATTTTGCCTCCCTTTGTGATCGGGATGAAGCCTATTTGACAGGCGCCAAGGCAGTTGAATGTGCCTTGGCAGGCCAAAGCGGCATAATGGTGACAATAGAACGCATAAGCGACGAGCCTTATCAAAGCCGTCCGGGCCAAATACCTTTGGAGGCGGTTGCCAACAAGGAGAAAAAAATTCCCCGTGAATGGATCAACGAGGCGGGAAATTATATCAATCAGCAATTCATCACCTATGCCCGCCCCTTGATAGAAGGAGAGATTGATATCCCCATGCGCTATGGTCTACCGGATTATGTAACCCTTAATTTGGAAAAAGGACGGGTCAACTAAAAAAGAGGCGGCAGAAAAAGGCTGCTGCGATAAAGCTGACCATATCAGCGCTGAGGCCCAGGGCAAGGGCATAGCGGTAGCGTTTGACTCCTACCGAGCCGAAATAAACAGCCAACAGATAAAAAGTGGTTTCGGTGCTTCCTTGAACAATGGCGGCCAGGCGTCCTATATAGGAGTCGGGACCATGGGTCGTTATAATATCTGAAACCAGAGCCAGGGAGCCGCTGCCGGAAAGAGGGCGCATCAAAAGCAAAGGTATGGCATCTTTGGGAATACCCAGGAAGCGGAAAAGCGGTTCCAGGATCCCGGTAAAAAGGGCCAGGGCGCCGGAAGCCCGAAAAATACCAATAACAACCAGCATCCCCAGCAAAAAAGGAAGGATACGCCAGGCAGTCTTCAACCCCTCGGTAGCGCCCTCCACAAAGGTGGCATAAACAGGTACTTTTTTGATATAAGCATAAAGAGCAATCAAAAAGAACAACCCAGGCACTAAGTAGTATGAAATGCGCATTATTCCTTGCATTGTTTCTCCTTCATAAAAGCGACTATAATGAGGAATGAGGAATGAGGAATGAGGAATGAGGAATGAGGAATGAGGAATGAGGAATGAGGAATGAGGAATGAGGAATGGTGGAATGAGGAATGGCGGAAAAATCTCCGATTTTTCTTTATTAAAAAAAGTGCCAAAAATCTGCTTTGTTTAATAATAAAAAACGCAGAGCGTTTTCACAACAATTCCTAATTCCTAATTCCTCATTTGACCCCGTCGGCGTAGCCAGCGGTCAAATAGTACGGCGAAAATGGTGCCGGTTAGGCTGGAGCAGAAAGCCGGGAGCATGATTTCCGCAGGCAGGGCTGAGCCGGCTTGGCTGCGCAGGCTGATGACCAGGGCCGGGATCAATGTAACGCAAGTGGTGTTAAGAGCCAAAAAGGTGATCATATAGGAGCTGGCTACTGCCTTATCCGGGTTCAGTTCCTGCAGATGTCCCATGGCTTTCAGGCCAAAAGGGGTGGCAGCATTGCCAAGGCCCAGCATATTGGCAGCCAGATTCATGGCGATGGCGGGAAAGGCAGGGTTTGTTTTCGGCAAGCCGGGAAAGAGCCAGCGAATCAAAGGCGAAGCCAGGCGGGCAATGGCTGAAAGCAAGCCGGACTTTTCCGCCAGACGAAAAATCCCCAGCCACATGGCCAGCATCCCGGCCATTTCGATGCAAAGCTTCACCGCCGCCCCCGCCGAAGCAAAAGCCGCCTGACTGACTTGCTCTATCTGACCTGTAAGCAAGCCGGTAATTATCCCGGCCAGCAGCAATAACAACCAGACAAAATCTACCATAACATCACCTGTCTAACGCGGTCTTCGACCGCAAGTATTCAGAATTCAGTATTCAGAAATCAGAATATGGGTAACTTTTCGCTCCGCGAAAACTGATTGAACAAAATTCTTGTTTATTAATTAATATGCCGCATGGACGAACTTATTACTGTTTATGAAAGGAACTGAATGGACAAACATATTGAGGAACGGTTGCAAAAGATATTGGCCCGGACAGGGGTGGCTTCCCGGCGGGCTGCCGAAAAGATGATACAGGAGGGCCGGGTACAGGTCAACGGCCAAATCGTCCGGGAATTGGGGGCCAAAGCCTGCCTTAACCGGGATAAAATTTACTTGGACGGCTGTCTTTTAGCTGCCGAAAGCAAAACCTATATCCTGCTTCACAAGCCTGCCGGTTTCATAACCTCTGTAGATGATCCAAAAGGCCGGCGCACGGTGTTGCAACTCATACCGGAGGTCAAAGAACGGGTCTATCCCGTAGGGCGGCTGGATTATGCCACCTCCGGCCTCTTACTTTTAACCAATGACGGACCTTTGACCCATGCCATGCTTCATCCGGCTCATCAAGTGGACAAAACATATCATATAGGGCTGGCCGGAAAAATAAGCGAAGCCCATTTGCAACGCTTACGGCAAGGCATCCGCCTGGAGGATGGCTTAACCGCTCCGGCCAAGGCCCGGATAGTAAAAAAAGAGCAAAACCGTGACATCTTGGAATTGGTGGTTCATGAAGGCCGCAACCGCCAGGTACGGCGAATGCTGGAAGCTTTAGGACAGGAAATAATTTGGCTGAAGCGGATCCGCCTGGCTTTTCTGGAGCTGGGAAGCTTGAAACCGGGGGAGTGGCGGTATCTGGAATTGGCAGAAATCAAGAATTTATATGAACTAATGCGGGGTTCATCCGCATCCCAATTGACAATTGACAATTGACAATTGACAATTCATGAACATTTTCGCTCCGCGAAAATGATTGAATGAAAAGACTGTGCTAACTAAAATCTTGTTTTTTTAATGCTTTTCCAGTTTATCTGGGGTAGGTGGTTGAATGGAGGTTTATATGGAAAAGAGCAAGCAAACAGGTTTGGTGCAAATTTATACCGGCGAAGGCAAGGGTAAAAGCACAGCCGCTTTTGGCTTGGCCGTGCGGGCAGCCGGCTGGGGAATGAAAACCGCTATTGTTCAGTTTATGAAAAAAGGACAATGGTATGGAGAAAGCAAAAGCCTGCCTTTGCTTCCCCAAATAGAAGTCTATGCCTATGGCTCGGGACAAATGCTGCATAAGGGCCAGGCAAATGAGGAGCATAAGCAAACGGCTGCCGAGGCCCTGGCCAAAGCCAGGGAATTGCTGCAGGCAGATCTAGATATACTGATATTGGACGAGATTTTTAATGCCATCTGGTTTGATCTGGTAAAGGAAGAAGATTACCTGGATATCCTCTCGATCAGACCTCCTAATCTGGAGATCGTGGCAACCGGACGCAATGCCTCAGCCGCAGCAATCGCCGCAGCAGATCTGGTAACGGAAATGAGGGAAATCAAACACCCCTATCAAAGGGGTATTCTGGCCCGTAGGGGAATTGAGTACTAATAGTGTGGAGTGTGAAGAGTGGAGTGTGGAGTTGTTTATTTTTGCTTCGCAAAAAGGTTTAAAACTCCACACTCCACTCTTTTCAAGGGGAATTGAGTATTGATAGAGTGGAGTGTGAAGTTGTTTATTTTTGCTTCGCAAAAGGTTTAAAACTCCACTCTCCACACTCCACACTCCACACTCTTCAAAGCGCTTAGTAAACATTTCAAATCTATCTACCAGCAGTAAATGAGGTAAACATGAATAAGCTAGTTATCGTAGGTGGTGGGGCGGCGGGGATGTTGGCGGCTTTGGCTGCTTCTGCTGCCGGGGCACAAGTTATGATTTGTGAGCGCAATAGGTCTCTTGGCCGTAAGCTGGCCCTTACCGGTAAGGGGCGTTGTAATTTGACCAATGCTTGTTCGGTGGAGGAATGTATCAATAATTTTCCGGGCAATGGCCGCTTTCTCTATAGCGCCCTCCATAATTTTTCGCCTGGGCATTGTCAGGATTTTTTTACGGAGCTGGGGGTACCTTTAAAAGTTGAAAGAGGCCGCCGGGTTTTTCCGGTTTCTGATAAGTCGGCAGATATTATTGAGGCTCTGCGCCGCCGTTTGCAGCGGCAAGGGGTAGAGATTTGCTATGAAGCACGGGTTTTGGATCTGTGGGCGGAAAACGGCGGGATCAAGGGGGTCAAATTGGCCGGTGAGAATCTTGAGGCGGACTCGGTGATCGTGGCTACCGGAGGTCTCAGTTATCCGGCTACCGGCTCTACCGGGGATGGTTTTGCCTGGGCCCGGCGGCTGGGGCATAGCCTGATTGCTACCCGCCCTTCACTTGTGCCCTTGGAAACCGCGGAGGCTTGGAGCTGGACGTTAAGTGGTTTGACCCTAAAAAATGTCAAAGTGACAGCTTGGCGGCAAGGCCGGGAGCTGGGCAGTGAATTTGGGGAAATGCTTTTCACTCATTGGGGTGTTTCCGGGCCCCTGATTTTAAGCCTTTCCCGGCTTTTTAGCGCTGATAATCTGGGGGAATTGAGCATAGATTTAAAACCTGCCCTCAGTCCGGAACAGTTGGAGGCCAGACTGCAGCGGGATCTGTTGAAATTCAGCAGGAAACATTTCACTAATTGCCTGCATGAGCTGTTGCCAGCGGCATTGATTCCGGTAGTGATAGACTTGTGCGGGATACCGGGCGATAAACCGGCCAACCAAGTCACCAAGAAGGAACGCCAGGCCTTGGCTGGGATCTTGCGGCACTTACCGCTGACCATAACATCTTTACGCCCTATGTCTGAAGCCGTAATAACCGCCGGAGGGGTATCCACCAAAGAAATCGATCCCAAAACCATGGCATCTAAACTGATAAAGGGGCTCTATTTCGCCGGGGAAATAATTGATATTGACGGCTATACCGGTGGCTATAATTTGCAGGCAGCTTTTGCTACAGGCTGGACTGCAGGGATGGCTGCTATAGGAAATAGCCTGTAGTAGCTTACGGGCCAGCAGAGTCAATAAAAAACAACAATTAAAGAAAAGCGTCTTTTCGCGCTTTTCTCCATAATCTGTCCTCTGACTTTTGAATCCTGAATACTTGCGGATGAAATCCGCCTTAGCTTGACAAAAAAGCGATTTTATACTAAAATACATATAAATAAATATATGTATTTTGCATTATTGAGAGGAGCTGTACACACATGATTGTTATAAAGACTGCTGATCTGACCCAAAATTTTAAGCATGTTGCTGAAATAATCCTTGGAGGAGAAAAAGTTCTGATTTCCAGGCCAAAAAACGAGAATTTGGTTATATTGACCGAAAAGGAATATAACCAAATGGAGAGGTTGCGGCAGAACACTACTAGCCAGCAAAAAATCATGGCGGTTAGAAAATTTATAGAAGATGTTTCAGCTATAAAGGATGAGGATAATGTATTGACTGATGCAGATTGGAATGAATTTGCTAATATTCGCTCGCAAACCAATTTGACAAGGAAGGTTGAAATATGATTTACGCACTTGATTCTGATATCTTAATTGCAGCATATTGTATTGTAAATGACTATACCCTTGTTACCGATAATACAAGCGACTTCGAACGAATAGAGGGGTTAAAATTTGTTAATTGGAAAAGGTAGAGAAAATGTCATATTGAAATGGCTATTGTGCCTGCCTTTACTGGCAACGCTACTGCTTTTTTCCGGCTGTGACTGGATTCAGTCACTTTCTATTGGTAAGCTAGAGGGTGTCCGGATCCTTGTGCCGGAGGAATATGCCCTTGATGACGAGCGCCTGGTGCAAATAGCTGAGGAGGATGAGCTAACAGCTATTACTGCTGCTCTAAAAACCGGTGATATAACTGCAAATGCTGTCTCAGGTCAGCCTTATCAAGTAACCCTCAATTATCAGCGGGCAGCCAAGGAATACGAGGTCTATGTCAATGATGATGCTGCGGTATTCTCTTTTGGGGGCAAGACATATTCAGTGGCTGAGGAAAATGCAGGTCCGTTTTTGGCTTTGCCGGTCTTCACGGGGAGGTATATTGCCCCTCTTTTGACCCCTCTTGAAGTTAGTGCCGGGGAAGAGAGCTTCAGTTTGCTGCCGCAAAGCTATGCAATCAATGTTGCTGCCCCATCGGGAAATAAAAGTAGGAGCTCAAAGGAAAAATATACCAATACCGCGCTGCCGACCATCACAGATTTGAATGATATTACTATAATCGGCGCTCCTATAGGTTCAACGCTTGCTGTAACTTATCATGATAATGATGGTAACCATGTGGATGATCTAAATGAGGCAGGGACATATTCCTGTGCGGCTGTTGTTGGCCTGGAATCCGGTGAGGTATCAGGTACTTTATCCTACCGTTTTGATTTTATTTATACACCACCATTTTCGGCAATTATCTCCTCAGATAGCGTCGAACAGTCCGGCTCCTTTGCAGTGCTGCTCAATAATGCTGATCCTGCTCTCATTTATACCTTAAGAACAGATTTCAAGGAGAATGGGATTGCCTTTTCTCCCCTGGAAAATGGGAGGCAAATAGCCCTTGCCGGCATTATTTCCTCGCAAAAAACCGGCGAATATCTGATTGAGGTTTTGGCGGACAGCGAAGTCGTAGCCGATTTTCCCTTGGAGGTAAAGAAAAAAGACTTCCCCAGGCAAGACCTAACAGTTACTGTACAGCAGCAAGCCATCCGCACCGACCCCGGCAATGCTCAAAGCGATGCCGAGAAAGTCAACGCCGCCAAATCCGCTCCGGAGCCGGCCTTGTTATGCGACGGTACTTTTATTATGCCCTGTCAGGGGCGGATCAGCACTCAGTATGGGGAGGAGCGCTATATCAACGGTACTTTTTCCAACCGTCATTCCGGGGTAGATATAGCTGCCAAAACAGACACGCCAATACTGGCCATGGCCAGGGGCAAAGTGGTATTTGCCGATGAATTGATCATCTCCGGCAATACGGTCATAATTGACCACGGCGCCGGGATGTTTAGCAGCTATTGCCACCAGAATAAATTTAATTGCAGCGTAGGCGACATTGTTGAACAAGGAGAAACGATAGGCTATGTAGGTTCAACCGGCTTTGCCACCGGCCCTCACCTGCACTGGGGCATGACCCTGCACGGGACATATATAAACCCCATGGCCCTGGTAGAAAACAGCCAAATCCTCGCCGTTTTAAAATAGTATTTTTGATACTTGAAACTATAGGAGCTTATTAGTGGAGGAGGTATTTCTGTGATTGAGCTGAATGAAAACCGTTATAATATAGTTTTTGAACCATTACGTCAGGTGGATTTCAATACCTTGTTTATCCGCTCCGTACTAGTCGGAGATGCAGGCGGCAAAATTTTTGTTGATGCAGTAGATGAACCAAAGTCTTATTATATCGTCCATGACTGCGGGATGTCATTGCTTTTTGGCGCAGCAGATAATGAGCAGTTTAATCAGGCGCTGAGTGATTATTTTCTCCAAAAAAACGAGCCGGGAAAAAAGGATGAATGGCTCCAGTCATTTCCCCGCGCTTGGGATCAAGTAATGGAAAAAATTACCAGCACGGGTAGGGCAATCCGCTATAACCGGCTTAATTTCTCCTTTGACAAATCCGATTACCAAAAGAACAATTCACATATAGCGCCGGCTGATTATTCCGTTGTCAGGACTACGCCAAAGATATACTCAGCTATTAATGGATCAATAATTCCCCAAGCTTATTGGCGGGATCAAGATATCCTTTTTAAGAAATGCGTCAGTTTTACCGTCATGGCGGATCAAGAACCGGCATCCACAGCCTTTACTGCCAATTTGCATGACGATAAGTTGGAACTTGGCATAGAAACCCAAGAAAAATACAGAGGAAAAGGACTGGCTCGCATCGCCTGTATGGCTCTGATCAATTATTGCTTGGAAAACAGCCTGGAACCGATTTGGACTTGCCGCCTGGAAAATACCGCTTCCGCTAATCTGGCCAAAAGGCTTGGCTTTAGGGAAACTATGAGGGCGCCGTATTATCATATACCGGTTTGAAATTTACTTTTTTAGGCGAATTGCTGTTGACACCAAGGGAGTGAAAAGTTGCATTTTGCAACTTTTCACTCCCTTGAATACTAAAGCGGCTTTCAGCCGCAAGTATTCAGGATTCAGTATTCAGAAATCAGAATGAGGGTAACTTTTCGCTTCGCGAAAAGTATTGAACAAAATTCTTGTTTTTTATTTACGACTCTACGCCGTAAGCTACTAACCACGAAAAGGAGTGGTGGAGCGGCGAAGATCTATTCCATGTACCCGTATGCACTCACAATCGTCTTTGGTTTTAGATTTTCCTTCATTGCTTTCTATATTATCTGTAGTATTTTTAGAATTTTGTGTTCACAGTGATATTGCAACAGCCCCGCTATTATGCGGAGAACGCTTTACTCACAAGTAAGTCCATAGATCAAAGAAAAATACTAAAAAAAACTTGCCTTTTTTGCATAGTATGGTTATAATATGGTTAGCCAGAGGAAAAAGCAATATTATAAACTCGTAACGGCAAAGGAGAACGCATATTATGGCTTTTATAACGGAAGGGCAAATCATTAAAGCTTTGCAACAGGTCAATCCTTGGTGGAGAAATCCCGGTGAAATAAAAACTCGTACTAAACCGCAAAAGCGGGTGGCATATTATGAGGCAGTAAGTATAATTGAGCACAAAACTATCCGCCGTTTTGCCGTTTTATCCGGAGCAAGGCGGGTCGGAAAGACTACGGTTCTCTATCAAATGATAGAAAAGCTGATTGACGATGGCATAAACCCCAGGAACATTCTTTATGTATCCTTTGATAACCCGATCATCAAACTGGCTAATGTCAGCGATGTACTTGATATATACGAAACTCTCTATCCCATAACAGGTAAACGTTATCTGTTCTTTGATGAGATTCAATATACAAGTGATTGGGAATTATGGATGAAAGTCATTTATGATACCCGCAATGATGTCAGCCTTACCGCAACCGGGTCGGCAAGTCCTATCCTGGAAAAAGGCGCTTCCGATAGCGGTGCGGGGCGCTGGAGAGTGCTGAAAGTTCCTACGATGTCTTTCTATGAGTATTGTCAGCTCCTCCTTCTGTCCGACTTGCAGGATATTCCAAAAGAGCTCAGGGTTACAGAATTGGCTGCAATTCCAAGGGGTGAGCTCGCGGATTTGATGAACCGGTTTTCCCATTTGCAGCAGCATTTTAACCGCTACCTTACCACAGGCGGCTTCCCGGAGCTGGTACTCTCCGATGACGACTCTTATGCTCAAAGAATACTTCGCGAGGATGTGGTTGATAAGGTTATAAAGCGTGATGTACTATCCCTCTTTAATGTGCGGAACCCTTTGTCAATGGAAAAGCTCTTTCTCTACCTGTGCCTAAATTCTTCTGATATCTTTAGTAAGCAGACAGCGGCAAATGCGCTGGAAAATATTAGTGTGACTACTATTGAAGATTATATCCAATTTTTGGAGATGTCCAATTTGATCTATTGTTCTTGGCCTGTTAATGTCGGAAGTAAAGCTTCATTAAGAGGTAAGCCAAAGATTTATATTGCTGATGCTGCTATCAGGAATGCAGTTTTGATGATTGAGGATGTTCTGTCTAACGATACGGAGATGGGTATTATGGTCGAGACAGTTGTCTATAAACATATCATCTCTTTCTACCAGAATTCTGCCTCTGCTAATATCGGATACTATCGAAATGCCAAAGATAATCAAAAGGAAGTTGATGTGGTTATTGATTTGCCGAATGAGAAAATTCTTTGTGAGATAAAATACAGAAACGACTCAAGTGTAGCAGAATCGGATGCCATTGTCGCTCTCTCAAAAGAAAAGGATACGGCATTGTCCCATTCATTTATTATTACAAAAGGGCTTTTAGACTGTGGAATAAGTAAACACAAAACCAACATTCCCATCTTCCGGATCCCTGCATTGCCCTTTGTCTATATGTTGGGCCGGGCAGAGGCTTATGACAACGGCGGAAAAATGTAGGCAGTACTGGAAAAAATGTGACTTTCGTCATAGCAGATTATGACTTTAGTTACCTTATATGTTGAGTAAATAAAATGTATAATAGTAGATACTTTAAGCATGGCAGGAGTTTACTATTATGCAAAACAAACAGGATTTGCCGCGGGAGAAGCTTAATAAAAAAGGTGCTGCGGCATTAAGTGATATTGAATTGCTGCAGGCGGTGATCGGCAGCGGGGGCAAGGGTAATGATTTTAAGCAGATCGCTAAAAACCTCAATGACGTGATCCGAAAAACCGGCGCTGATAATTTGACTATTGATGATGTCAAGGCGATCAAAGGTATCGGCGATGCCAAAGCTACTACGGTCTTTGCCGCTCTGGAGTTTTGGCGCCGGAAATTTACGAAACAGACTGCCCCTTTGGTCGATTCCCCGGAAAAAGCGGCGGAACTGTTGAGTGGTATCAAAAATAAAAAACAGGAACACTTTGTTTTGCTAACGCTGGATGGGGCCAGAAGGCTGATCAACAACCGGGTCATAACCATCGGCACCTTGAATGCTTCCCTGGTCCATCCCCGCGAGGTATTTTCCCCGGCTATTGAAGACAGGGCAGCTTCCATAATCATTGCCCATAATCACCCCAGCGGCATGCTTGATATCAGTAAGCAGGACAGAGAAGTGACCGGAATCATTAAAAGGGCCGGAGAATTATTGGGCATCCGCCTCGACGACCATATCATAGTAGCAGGCGACAAATTTGTCAGTGCACTATAGTACCTATGGGACGCAAAGTGTCAATAAAAAACAAGAATTTAATTTAATCCTTTCGCGAAGCGAAAGTCACCCGTTCTAGCCACTAGCCACTAGATACTAG
>Ga0082212_10005815_pt1 | contig 16736 bp, 14 predicted proteins | sample TergutNt197P3_FD_71548 | JGI IMG/M metagenome (GOLD analysis project Ga0082212, IMG submission 71548) | Neocapritermes taracua P3 segment gut microbial communities from Petit-Saut dam, French Guiana - Nt197 P3 | ecosystem: Host-associated > Arthropoda: Insects > Digestive system > Gut ... | reverse complement strand
CCCCCCCCCCGCAGCCCCCGGTTTACAGCCCGCCCCCCCCCCCTCCCCACCCCCAACCGCAACCACAACCGCAGCCGCAACCGCAGCCGCAACCGCAGCCTCAGCCGCAACCGCAGCCGCAATCGCAGCCTCAGCCGCAATCGCAGCCTCCTGCGGCGTATGACGTCGTCGACGAGCCGACAAGGCAATATAACCCCACTAATAATTATGAGGACGCGGTTTCCCCGAGGCCGAAGTTCGATTTCGACGACTTGAAATTCGGCTCCAACTTCAAGAAATGAGGCGGACTGTCCGGTCACGCAGCGTTTTTGATTACAAATACAAGTATAGCCAGGTGTCTTTGAACCGGCATATCTGAGGTTTAAAGGCACTGTTGTTTGATTGCCGGAGGACATTGGCCATGGCCCAGGACTACAACGTGACGATAAACCTTCCAAAGACTGATTTCCCGATGCGCGCGGGCCTGCCGAAGCGCGAGCCCGAGATCCTGCGCGCCCAGTACGATAAAAAGGTCTATGAGACGCTGATGGAAAGAAACGCGGGGAAGCCTCTGTTTATCCTGCACGACGGCCCCCCGTTCTCGAATGGCGATATCCATATCGGTACGGCGCTCAACAAGATATTAAAGGACATTATCATACGGCACAAGAACATGTCGGGCTATCTCGCGCCTTACACGCCGGGGTGGGACAACCACGGCATGCCGATTGAGAGCGCAATAATAAGGAAGAACAAGCTCGACCGGAAGCAGATGACGATACCCGAATTCCGCAACGCTTGCCAGGGATTCGCCACCGAGTATGTGAACAGGCAGCGGGAGCAGTTCAAGCGACTTGGCGTCATCGGCGATTGGGACGACCCGTACCTGACGATGAAACCGTCTTTCGAGGCCGAAGAAGTCCGCGTTTTTGGCAAGATGTTCGAGAAGGGGTATATATACAAAGGGCTTAAACCCGTCCATTGGTGCCCGACGGACGAGACTGCGCTCGCGGAAGCCGAGATTGAGTACTCCGACGTGCCCTGCACCGCGATATTTGTCAGATTCAAGGTAAAAGACCACAGAGGCGCTCTTGATGGCGTCCCGGGCGCGGACAAGACCAGCATCCTGATCTGGACGACTACGCCATGGACTTTACCGGGCAATCTCGCGATATGTTTGGGCCCGGATATAGAATACGCGGTCTGCGCGGCGCGCGGCGAGGTGTTTATCCTCGCGTCAGCCCTTGTGGAGTCGGTATTCCAAAAAGTTGGGATAGAGGATTTCAAAATCCTGAAAAAGCTACCCGGCGCGGCGCTCGAGCTGGCGACCGCGCAGCACCCGTTCTACGGCCGGGAATCGCTCGTAATCCTTGGCAGTCACGTCACAGTCGAAACAGGGACGGGTTGCGTGCATACCGCCCCCGGGCACGGCGTCGAGGACTTCAATGTGTGCAGGGGCTACCCGCAGCTTGAGATGTTCACGCCGGTAGACCCCCGAGGGCTGATGACTGATGAGGCCCTGCAGTACGCCGGGATGTTCTACTCCAAAGCAAACGACGTCATAGTCGACGATTTGCGGGAGAATGGGGCGCTGCTGTACTCGGAGGAGTTCACGCACTCTTACCCGCATTGCTGGCGTTGCAAAAACCCTGTGATTTTCCGCGCGACGGAGCAGTGGTTCGCATCGATCGACGCTATCAAAGATACTGCCGTCAGCGCGTGCAACGATATTAAGTGGTATCCCGAGTGGGGCAAGGAGCGTATGATAGCTATGCTGGTCGAGCGCTCCGACTGGTGCATTTCGCGCCAGCGCCATTGGGGTATGCCGATACCTGTTTTCTACTGTGAAAAATGCTTGAAACCAGTCTGCACCCCTGAAACGATCGAGGCTGTAGCGGACCTGTTCGGGGAAAAAGGCTCGAACGCCTGGCACGAGATGGAGGCGGCGGATATACTTCCCGATGGTTTCGTCTGCCCTCATTGCGGACGGGGCGGGTTCACGAAAGGCTCCGACTCCCTTGACTGCTGGTTCGACTCGGGTTCTACCCATGCCGGGGTCCTTAGTTCCGGGGTCTTTCCGCACCTGCGCTTCCCCTCCGATCTTTACCTCGAGGGGGGGGACCAGTACCGCGGCTGGTTCCAGTCGTCGCTGCTGACAAGCATCGCGGTCAATGGCGTCGCACCGTACAAGATTGTCATCACAAACGGGTGGACTGTCGACGGGGAAGGCAAGGCGATGCACAAGTCGCTTGGCAACATGATAGCCCCCGAGGAGATCATCAGGGATAACGGGGCGGATATCCTCAGGCTCTGGGTCGCGTCCACCGACTTTAAATCCGATACCCGTATCTCAAAGGATATCGTCAAGCAGTTATCCGATATCTACCTGAAAATACGGAACACAGCGCGTTTCATACTCGGCAACCTGAACGGGTTCGACCCCGACAAACTCGTCCCGCCGGAGGATATGCAGGATCTGGACCTCTGGGCGCTGTCGAAGCTGAACGGCCTCATCGCCTATGTCGGCGCGTGCTACTCTGATTACGAGTACCACACTATCTATCACGCAGTCCATAATTTCTGCGCTGTGGATATGTCAAACTTCTACCTTGACATCATCAAGGACAGGTTATACTGCGACGAGACGGACGGGCTCCCCCGCAGATCCGCGCAGACGACCATCTACCTCATTCTTGACGCCCTCGTCCGCATGCTCGCGCCGATCCTCGCGTTCACCGTAGAGGAGATATGGGCGGAAATGCCGCACCATAAGGGCGCAGAGCTCGACAGCGTGCTGTATAACGATATGCCTGTCCCTTCTGACGCCTACGCATTCTCCCCCGGGCGGGACTCTTTATGGGAGAATCTCCTCCGGCTCCGCGCGGATGTGAATAAAGCGCTCGAACTCGCCCGCGCCGAGAAAATCATCGGCAAGCCGCTCGACGCGGAAATCACGCTGTATGTTGACGATGCAGCCGCTGTCGCGTTTCAGGACCTTGCCGCGCTGGATTTGAAGACACTGTTTATTGCATCCGGGGTCGAGGTCGTCAGGGGCGCAGGGGAAGGCCATGCGGGGATTGAGTTCCCCGGGGTGACTGTCGCGGTCGCGCAGAGCGCCGAACCGAAGTGCGCGCGTTGCTGGATACATGACAAGAACGTAGGCGCCGATAAAGAGCACCCCGAGCTATGCCCGCGTTGCCTCAAGGTGATTACCTGAGTGATTTCTGAAAGGGATGAACATTAGAAATGCTTTGTTTCGTTTTTTCAGCGCTAGTCGTCCTGCTCGATCAATTTTTCAAGCGGTGGATATCGCTGACGGTAGTTTTGAACGAAGATATTGAGTTGATACCGGGCGTCCTCGGGCTGACCCATGTGCGGAATACCGGCGCCGCTTTCAGCGTGCTCGACGACCAAAGATGGCTGCTCGTTGGGATATCATTCGTCGCCTGCGTCCTGCTGGTTTTCATTCTGCTGCGCTACAACGAAGGTTTCTGGGGCACCCTGGGGCTTTCCGCCCTGCTTGGGGGCGCGGCGGGCAATCTGTTCGACCGCCTTTTCCACGGGGAAGTCGTCGATATGTTCAAACCCCTGTTCATTGATTTCGCTATCTTCAACATCGCCGATATCTTCATCACGCTGGGGGGTATCACCTTCTGCGTTTTCTTCCTGGTCTCTTCAATCAGGGGCCCCAGACGCCGCGAGTTGGCGGATGGCGCCGGCGAAAGCTACGATGGGGAGGAAGACCGGGAACCCGGCGGCGAGGAGGACGTCCGTATCTACGACCGCGCGGCGGATACCAGGGCTGTGACCTCCCGGAGGCGCGCGGCGCGGCAGGCGGCGGCGCAGGCGGAAGAGTATGGCGGGCCTCAGCAGGAAGAGTATTATAACGACGAAGCGCCGGATCGGGACTACACCGTGCCCGGGGAGTACAACGAATCGGGAGAATACATCGTACCCGGGGAGCAAAACGGATCCGGGGCCGGATATCAGGAAGATCAATATGCGTATCCTGAGCAGTATGAACAATACGATTACGGGCAGACGCCCGGGAGTTACGACGCGGAGCAGACGGCGGAGCAGGGCGTCGAGGCCTGGTCAGCTCCACCCGGCGGTGAGTCGACCGGCGGCGAGTCGACCGCGCTGGACATGCTGAGCGCCCTCGAGTCGGAGCTGTCGGAGGAGGACCTGCTCGGGGTGTACGATGTGGATGAAATCCTCAAGGAGTACGGGTTCGAGGACGAGAAAAAGGATTAGGGATTGGCACTGAATACTGTAATATTGGATTGTGAAGACGGCGGGGAGCGGATTGATGTGTTCCTCGCCGCTAATATAGGCGGACTGACAAGGAGCGCTGCGCAAAAGCTGCTTGAGGGCGGCGGCGTCATGCTGCACGGTAAGGCCGTCCGCAAAAACCACAGGACGGCGCCCGGCGATACCTATACCGTAACTCAGGATCCGCCGGAGGAGCCGGTTGCCGTACCGCAGGATATCCCGCTTGATATCATATACGAGGATGCTGACGTTATCGTGGTAAACAAACCGCGGGGGATGGTCGTACACCCTGCGCCCGGCCACCCTGACGGCACTTTGGTGAATGCGCTGCTGAACCATTGCGCCGGGAGCCTCTCAGGTATCGGGGGGGTGAAACGCCCCGGGATCGTCCACAGGATCGATAAGGATACGTCAGGGCTGGTCATAGCGGCAAAGAACGACCGCGCACATATCGCGCTCGCGGGCCAGTTCGCCGCCAAGACCCTTGCAAGGGAGTACGACGCCGTCGTCCATGGGGTTATTAAAGCCGACTCCGGTACGGTAGACGCGCCTATCGGGCGCCATCCGGAAGACCGGAAAAAACAATACGCATACGACGCGCGTTACGCCCATTCAGAGCGGCACGGGCGCCGGATGGGCGCGACGCGCCCGGCCGTTACGCATTATCAGGTAGTGGCGCGGTACACAGGGTTCACCCATATCCGGTGCAGGCTTGAAACGGGGCGGACCCACCAAATCCGCGTGCATATGGCCCATATCGGGCATCCAATCCTAGGCGACACGCTGTACGGGAAGAAAAAGCCGGAGCTTGGGCTGACCGGCCAGTGCCTGCACGCAAGCAAGCTGAGGTTCCTGCATCCCACGACCTATAAGCCGATGGAGTTTACTACGGATCTACCCGGGTATTTCAAGGACGTCCTTGCGAGGCTGAGGCCATGATAGACCATGAAGACTATATGAAAGAGGCCCTCAAGCTTGCTATGGAGGCAGGCGAGGAGGGCGAATCGCCTGTCGGCTGCGTCATTGTCGACGCCGGCGGGGAGATCGTCGGTAAGGGCCGGAACCGCCGCGAAACGGAAAAATGCGCGGTTGCTCACGCGGAGATCGAAGCAATCTCCGATGCTTGCAAGTCGCTCGGGGACTGGCGGCTCTGTGGCTGCTCGATGTACGTGACGCTCGAGCCGTGCCCGATGTGCGCCGGCGCCGTAATCATGTCGCGGATTTCCAAGCTTTACTATGGCGCGCGCGACGAGCTGACAGGCTCCTGCGGCGGGGCGGTGAACCTGTTCATGGAGCTGCGCGGCGCCGCGACGCAGGTTACCGGTGGTCTCCTCGCGGAGCAGTGCTCCGCGCTGCTAACCGGCTTCTTCGGCGATTTGCGTAGTTAAGGGGGCATTTGTATCAAAATGATATAAATGCCTTGTTAAACAACTGTGAAATCCGGCGGCGCGGTTTAGTCCGCGGTTACCTAACAAAAGAAGCAGCCGACAACAGCTTTCGAAGGTATCCCTCCGAAGTATAGCCTCGTATCAAACCGGCTTATGCATGCCGCCACATCGTGATACAAATGCCTCGTCCCTACAAGGGACTTTTCGACATCGTAGATATCCATGCACCCCAGAAAGTCGCCGGTAATAGCGCATTTACTGATTATACCTTCTTCAACAAACAGATTAACGGTGATCGTCCCATGCGGGAAGCGCGTTTTCTTTTCGAAGTTGAAATCCGGCGATTCCCCGTAATTCCATTGCCATGTATCGTACTTATTATTTCGAAGCAGACGGGCAGCATCATATGCAGCTTCGGTCAAGGCTTGCCGTTCCAGGGGCGCAGAGCTGCCGAACTCCGATATGATGCTGTTTTTTAGCGAATCAACTGATATCGTTGCGTTAATATCCTTGATATTTGCTACCCTCGATTTGACAGACGCGGTGGATTTCGAAGCAAACTTCGACAGGTCATTTTGCAGCGCCCCGCTGAGCATATAAAGATCGGTGCAGCACAGCAGCGTGCCATGATGGAGTATCCGGTTCCCATGGATTGTCAACGCGCTCCCGGAAATTTTCAGGCCGCCCACAACCAAATCGTTACGGCCATGAAGCTCCGCATTGACGCCAAGTTTTCTCAGCGCATCGCAGATTACACGCAAAAAACGACCGAAAGTAATATCGTCCCCTTGCGTGTAATCCGTGATAATCGAGAAGTTCAGATTGCCCAAATCGTGGTATACAGCCCCGCCGCCCGTGTTTCTTCGGACGATCCGGATATTATGCTCCCTGCAAAACTGCTCGTTTATTTCCTGAAGTGTGTTCTGATATCTTCCCACAACGACAGCGCTGTCATTCTGCCAGAGTAAAAGGACGTCCCCTTTTATCCCGAAGCCAAGCAAGTGTTCCTCAAGGGCCAGGTTGAAATAAGGGTCGATTGAGTCATTTTCAATGTATCTCATGACCAGGTCGGACTATCCATTGCGACAGCCATCCGGCCGGTTTCAACCATAGCCTGCATACCGCCTTCCACAAACAGGATGTGACCGGAGATATACACCGCCATATCGCTATTGAGGAAGACAATCGCGTTTGCCGCATCAGCAGGCATCCCAAGCCGCTCAAAAGCGCCCTTGGATTCGAAACCCGTATGTTTCCCGGCCGCTGTCATGACGGATACGATTTGCTCCAGCATTGGCGTCTTCGTATAATGGGGGGCCACGGCGTTTATGCGGTTTCCATTTGAAGCAATCCCGGATGCGCGAATCTTTACATAATAGCAAAGCGCGCGTTTGGAAAACTCGTAAGCAGATGTGCCGGGCATTCCATCAACCGGTTTCGCCTTGACCGCGGCAACCATGCCATCCCAGGTTTGTGCCTCAGCCACGTCTTTGAACTCATCCAGATGGTTAGCCCATCTGCACCCGCCGACTGAAGCCAGAAACGCAACCGCACCGTATTCGCCTGCCGTCAGTCGTGGGATTACATACTCTTCAACCATGTACTTATTCGCTATGAAGTTAATTGTAACGGCATTCAGAAAATCCATGTCAAATCCAAACACGCCGGCAATCCCGAAGAACTTGTCTATCCTCACGGGCAACAGTTCGAAAGCCCGATCGATCGATTCTTTCTTTGAAAGATCCGCCGCGATGTGCTGCTTGATACCGGGTACATCGCAGTTGTGCACATCCAGTGTATACACCGACGCGCCGAGGTCGACCAGAGTCTCGGCGGTCGCTTTCCCAATCCCTGACGCCGCCCCCGTCACAACGCACACAGCGCCGCCATAATTCAAATAGTCCCTCATGTTCCCTCCTGTCAGCGCAGAAATGCCTGCAACGGATTCGCAAACAAGACCAGCAATATTTTCATAAACCCCGCTGCAACAGCGCCGTCAATAACCCGATGGTCGTATGTCAGGGACAACCCCGTCATGAGGCGGATCTTAATCTCGCCGCAAACCGGGACTGCCTCTTCCACTGTCCGCCCAATGCCTAGGACGGCTACTTGAGGCGGGTTAATCATTGGGGTGAAGAAATCGACAGAATCGTATCCGCCCAGGTTTGTAACTGTGAATGTCCCGCCTGTCACGTCGTCCGATGTAAGGCGATTGGCCCTTGCAGCGGCGACGAGCGCTTTTGCCTCACTGCTGATATCTGCAAGGCTTTTGCTATCCGCGCCGCGAATAACCGGGACAATCAGTCCATTCTCTATTGACGTCGCCATACCGAGGTCCACGCGGCTGTGCATATGTATTTCGTTCTCTTCAAAAGTGGCGTTAAGATCAGGCATTTTAGTGAGCGCCACTGCCGCGAGCTTCAGCATCATGTCGTTGACGCTAAACCGCAGTTTTTTGTCCTCAATCCCTTCGTTCAGCCGCGCCCTGATTTTCATCAACTCGCTTGTGTCCGCCTTGACATGGTGGGTGACCATCGGGATGGTTGCCCCCGCGCCGGACATTTTATCCCCGATGGCTTTACGCATACCTGTATATTGCACAACAGTGTAAGCGCCTTCAGACGATACGGCTGCAGCGGTGGGCTTTAGTGATTTGGAGTAGTTCAGTACGTCATCCTTTACGATGCGCCCCCCCGGGCCTGTTCCTTGAATTATCGTATAATCCAGATTAAGTTCGGCAGCCATTTTCTTTGCAAGAGGGGAAGCCGCGGCCCGGTCCGGTTTTGCACTTCCGCCCGTTACCGGCGCTTCAACTGCGGATGTGGCAGCCATTTCATTGTCCTGTGCCCTTTCATCGTTGTCCACCATTTCCCCTTCCTTTCCGATATAAGCAAGCAGGTCGCCCACTTTATATGTTTTACCTACCTGCGCCACCTTTTTCAGCAGTACGCCCGCCTCCATGCTTACGATTTCGGTAGTGAGTTTCTCATTTTCAACTGCTAGTACGGCTTCTTCCTTCCCGATATAGTCGCCGACCTCTTTTTTCCACTCAATTATCTTGGCAGCCTGCATTGCCATTCCGAACCTGGGCAGTAATAATTTATATGCCATTGGCAAAGTCCATTCCTTTCGCCATTCTCAAATCAAAAAACGTCTCCCTGTCCTTAAAAACCTTGGTAACACTGATTAAAACGCGTGAAATCGGCGGAAAGAGACGCTGCAAAGATGGTGGTGGGATTAGTCAGCGGTTGCCTAGACAATCTCCCTGACTGCTGCGGCAATCTTGACCCGATCCGGGAACATAGCCTGCTCAAGCCTTCTGGTTGACGGGACATGCGTAAAGGGCGAGGTCACCCGGCGGATAGGCGCATCAAGAAAATCTATCGCTTCTTCAGCCACCACTGCCGCGACTTCCGCCCCAAACCCGCTTTTCCCTACGGCTTCATGGGCTATTACCAAACGGTTTGTTTTCTCAATGGACCGGAAAATCGTTTCCTTGTCAAGCGGCAGCAACGACCGTAAATCTATTACCTCGGCTGAGATACCTTCCTCTGACAAATCAACAGCAGCCTCAAGGCAAATGTTAAGTGTGTTGCTGTAGGATACGATCGTCACATCGGAGCCCTCGCGGGCTATAGACGCCTCGCCGATAGGTACAAGGTGCTCGCCTTCAGGTACGTCCATCTCCATCCCAAGGAGCGCCCTGCTGTGTATTACCACAACCGGGTTGTCATCGCGTATCGCCGAAGCCAGAAGCCCTTTTGTGTCCGCCGGGTTGGACGGGGCCACAACTTTGATGCCGGGCATATGGGTTAGGAAAACCTCCAGGCTCTGGGAGTGTTGCGAGGCGGCGCCCATTCCGCCCCCGGCGAAGAAGTTGAGCACAAGGGGCAAAGTTATCTGCCCGCCTACCATCCACCGCAGCTTGGCTATCTGATTAAGGATTTCATCAAAGCAGCATCCGATAAAATCAATGAAGTCGTGATTCACCACCGGACGAAGCCCGTAAGCGGCAGCCCCCATACCAAGGCCTGTGATAGCCGCCTCGCTTAGCGGTGTGTTCACCACACGCCTGTCGCCATACTTGTCGGGGAGGCCGTTGAACTGACCAAAGGAACAGCCATTCCTGCTTACGTCCTCCCCTACGATGAATACCTTGTCGTCCCTGGCCATCTCAATGTCCAAAGCATTCTGTATAGCCTGCCTGCAACTCATTATCTGCACTGTTATACCCCTCCTCAATAATAAGCAGCACTCCGCCAGGTAACTAAAATCCAATAGCGGATTTTATACCCAAAGGTCCTCGAACAGCACCTCATATGCCGGTTCGGGGCTTTCCTCCCCGAACCTCGCGGCTTGTTCGGTCTCCTCTGCTATTTCAGCCTTGATGGCCTCCAAATCGGACTGGCTTGCCAGACTTTCATCCATAAGCAATCTTTCACACCGGGGGATTGGATCGTTCGCCATCCAATACTCATCCTCATCCGGATCCTTGTAATTCTGGGGGTCGTTGAGAAAGTGGCCATAACGCCGCCATGTCACGAACTCCAGAAGCGTCGGCCCATCCCCCCGCCTGGCGCGCTCAACAGCATCCATTGCGGCGGCGCGGACCGCCAGGACATCGTTGCCGTCATCAACATAAGCGCCGGGGATTTCGTACGCCCGGGCACGCTGGGCTATAGTCGGGTTGTTTGAGTGATATTCAAACGAGGTGCTCATAGCGTATTTGTTGTTTTCGCACACGAACACCACCGGAAGGCCTAATGCCGCCGCCATGTTCAGCGATTCGTGGAATGTCCCGCGGTTACTTGCGCCATCGCCAAAAAATGCGACCGTTATGTTGTCCTCGCCGTTGTACTTCTGCGCGAAAGCAACGCCTGTCGCTATGGGGATACCTGCCCCGACGATGCCATTGGCGCCTATAATGCCCTTTGCCCTGTCCGCTATGTGCATCGAGCCCCCCTTGCCTTTGCAGTATCCCGTCGCCCTTCCGAACAACTCGGCCATCATCCGTTTTGTATCGGCGCCTTTGGCGATGCAATGGCCGTGACCGCGATGGGTACTGGTGATACAGTCTGTTTCCCGCAGGCACGAACAGACTCCGGCGGCGATGGCTTCTTCCCCGCAATAAAGATGGAGTCCGGTAAGCATCCTGCCCTCGAGGACAAGCGTCCGTGCTTTCTCTTCAAAAAAGCGTATGCGTACCATCATCTTGTATAAGTCCAGCAAAACGTCTTTTCCTGCAACGCTCATAATAACCTCCATACCATCCATTCCGCCCCGAAATTCTAAACCTTGCTATCCCCGTCCTGTATGTGGTTTATCCGGGGCCTGTAGCACCCCGGGGCCTGTCGCACTCCGGGGCCTGTCGCACTCCGGGACCTGTCGCACCCCTAGGCCTGTCGCACCCCGGGGCCTGTACATTTGTTACGGCCATTGCCACTTCTCCCATCGATTCGCTGACAGTGGGGTGGGCATATATGGTATTCGCAAGGTCATCCGCAGTACCTTCCATGTTCATACACAAAGCCGCTTGAGCAATAATCTCTGTGACTCCCGGCCCGATCATATGTACGCCGAGGATTTCCCCGAACTCATTACCCGTGATTATTTTGATAAAGCCGCTTTCCCCGGCGATAACAGCCTTGCTGTTTCCCGATAAATCGAAGCGCCCTACAACGTAGGGAATACCCTTCTCTATCAGTTGTTGCTCAGTCATGCCAACAGATGCTATTTCGGGGGATGTATATATGCAGACCGGTATATGCGTATGCTTATAATACTGCATACCGTCAAAGATATGCCCTACTGCAGCGGCGCCTTGTCCCATAGCGGCATGTGCCAGCATCATCACGGCATTACAATCGCCAACGGCATATAACCCCGGAATATTAGTCATGAAGTTTTCATCCACAGCAATGGCGCCGTGATTGGTTCTTACGCCGAGGGATTCCAGACCCAGCCCTGAGATGTTCGGTTTGCGCCCGACTGCTAACAGGACCTTATCCGCACTGTGTTTTTCCTGTTGTCCGTTGATAATGATATATGCGTCCAGCGCGTTTTCCGTCTTTACAACTTTACTAAGCTTTGCGCCAACATAGAATCTTATGCCATCAGCCTGCAGCTTCTCCCGAAGAGACCGGGCAATCTCCGCATCTGTATCCGGGAGTATCTCCGGCAACATTTCAACGACAGTGACTTGAGATCCCAGACAAGTATATAGTGTAGCAAACTCCATACCGACTACGCCACCACCGACGATTAGGATTGAATCGGGCGGTTCCCTCAACGAGAGGGCTTCTGCGCTGTCAATGACGCCCTCATTGTCGAAACCGGGGAATTCAAGCCCTGAGTCGGTCGATCCCACCGCGAGTATGACCGCGTCTGAGTCCAGTATCTTATCCCCGGTCTGCACGCGCAAACCCGGCAACAAGATCGCGCGGCCGTTGTGGATATGGACGCCGTTTTTATTAAGCAGCCACGAAACACCATCGGCAAGCCGCTTCACTATGGCGTTCTTGTGAGCCAACGCGGAAGGCCAGTCCAACTCTGCCAAACTTTTCACGCCGGGGACTACTGCCAGTTTTGCTTTCCGATAGAACTCGCCTATACCAAGCAACGTTTTCGTAGGGACACACCCTGTATTCAGGCACGTCCCCCCAAGCTGCGACATCTCTACCAGATGGGTCTCAGCTCCCGATTGGGCGGCGCGGACCGCAGCGATATAACCTGCCGGGCCGCCTCCGATGATTACGATCTTTTTTCTGTGCATATCAATTGTTTTTCCTTTGAGGTATACGATAACACACAAAGGCGTATAACTCAATGGAAATGTATTTCGCGCCAATCAATCCCAAAATCTCTCTTATTTAAGGGTCAAACCTGCATATCGGTGAACGCGACCAGATAGTTCCCGCTCGGCTCGGTCACTGCCAAGAAGTCAAATGTCACAACAGACGGAGAAGTTTTTCGATTACTATCGCCCCTGCTGCGATGGGGCCATAATCTACTTCGTGCAGAACTGCTAAACCGCTAAGATCATCTGTAAACTTCCTGTTTTTCAGTTTGCTAGCGAGGTTCTTTACTGCGAGTCCTGCGGTCAAACCTTCCGGGCGGTATATTTCGAATGCATCAGTAATGATCGCCGGATCGAGCTTTAGCAACTCAAGTGCCAGCCAAATATCAAACAAATCCCGTCCTTTTGAACGTTGGTAGAGCGCGCGTATCTTTGTCGCAATCAGTTCTTCCGCTTGGAAAGTAGTGATATTTGCCTTGGAACTGTAATATTCAGTATTGATGACATGCTGCCTAACAGCAATCGGCATAGCCGGAATTCTTTCATATGTATTAATCTCAATCTTGATCCTTATTGGCTGTCCTGATTCTGAGATAGTCTTCCAGAACACTTTCGGATATTTTGCTAAATTGCTGTTGGCTTTGTAACCCAATTTCTCGCCAATCGTGACAAGTTGCTTAATAATCTGACCAATTCCACCGGCACTGCTTCGCACATAGTCCAAGTCCTCTGAATAGCGATACGGCTTTGGCAAAAACAACTTGTGAAATGCGGTACCTCCCCGGAGAACCAGCTCGTTGCTGAGCAATTGATCGTTTGCGATTTCGCAGATCGCCTGAGAAAGCAACAAATCCTGCTCAGTATCGTCCCTAGTCGCCCAAGGATGGTTTACGCCCCATTGAGTTATGTCATTTGCATAAATCATACGTCAGGCTCTACCCTTTCGTTTATATCAATTGACCACCTGTTGTCGATATGGTCGCTGTAAGCTTTATATGAAGTAAGCTTCGACACTTTAACAGTGCTCTCCTTGCTAAGTTTAGCCAGAATATCCAGCTCTGGCGTCTCGGTGAAGTTCTCAAGAATCCAGCCTAGGCGGCGCAACGCGGATATTGGGAACAGCGCTGAACATGCAGCTGCTTCCTCGACGAATGGTTCTTCGGTTTCACTAAGTTCGATAATAATATTTGCAGCGTTGTCAAGACCCGCAGCTATACTCAGATCATTAGCGACACTGAGCATTGTCGCGGCTCTTGTAGAAACCTTAACCGCCCCAGTCTGTGTTTTATACCGAAATGATGGCAAAATACCAACATTGCTTCTACGAAAAAACCTGAAGTCGGAGCGCCCAACAACCCGGTTTCGCACATATCTTTCCGTCGCCACTTGAAATACTTGCACCGCATGATGACTGGCGCCAAGAATTGAAGCTGCGGACATCCATCCAATGTAATAATCAATTTCAAGAAATCGCATCATCTTGTCGATATAATATATTGCTTCCGGCGCGCCCCATTGACGGTATTCAAAAGGAATCGGTATCCAAAAGCCGCGGCACGGCGAAATAATCTCACCGCGTTTCACCAGCGGGGCGAGCCTTTGTAACATTTGATTTTGTGACACGCCAAGCAATGCCGACAATTCTTCATTAGTGACGGCAGCTATTCCGTGAGATAACAGCCAACTAACCGCTTCGGCAGTCCTGACCGATCCATCTTGGATTTTTTCCTTTATTACCGCATTCATATTGCACAATATAGCATATTGTTCTGTGTTTTACAATATCGTTGCGGTAATTAATTAGCTCAAAATCAATAAAACCTAAAGGAGTTTGGATTGACACTCCTTTTTGAGATTATTAGTAGTAATATAATTCGCGCCAATCAATCCTGTATTCTACTGAGGTTCCCCGTACCTTATTTCACCTTTTGCAAAGACGCGAGGACTTCTTTGTCCTCGCGTCTTTTGCTCAAACTCTTGTGTGATTACTGAAGCCTATCGATGTACACTGGCGATAGTATTAAGACCCGTACCGCTTCGTTAATCAATAATGCGCCCCATGAACCTGTCTTCGTACCATCTGCCCTCGTCGATTTCGCCGTTTGCGTACACCATGACGCCATCGCCGGAGCGCTTGTCGGCCACCCAATCGCCTGTATACTCGTCCCCGTTTATGTATGTCATGACCCCTTGCCCTTCGCGTACATTGTCGGCCCAGTCGCCTGTATAGGAATCGCCGTTTGCCCATGTATACGTACCGGTCCCTGATTTTATGTTTTCCGCATACTCCCCTTCGTACCTGTCCCCATTGGAGTATGCCATGACTCCGGAGCCCGATCTGACATTATCCACAAAGTCGCCGGTGTAGACGTCACCGTTTGCCCATGTGAACTGGCCGGTCCCGGACATTGCGTCGTTTTCCCATCCCCCGTCGTACTGATCCCCATTTTCGAATTCCATGACTCCCTGGCCCGACCGCATTCCGTCCTTGGTCTCTCCGGTATAGACCCCGTCGAGGTACTCCCAGGTTTCAATACTGTTGCCTTCGTCCTCTTCCGCCGAAGCTGTGGGGGTGTATGGCGGTCTTGTCGGTGTAACCGGCGCTTCTTCGCCCTGCCCAAGTACGAGGATCAAGACGACGACGGCGATTACGACTGCTACTCCCGGAATCCCGAATATTATTAGGGGCGAGAGCTTCTTCTTCTCCGGCTGGGGCGGGGGTGGCGGCGCAACCGGATATACCGGTTGCCGGGGGGTGGGTTGCTGTGGTGGCCGGTACTGCTGCGCTTGCTGTATCGGCGGCGGCGCTTGTACCTGCGGTGGCGGCGCTTGCTGTATCGGCGGCGGCGCAGGTCGTGGGACCGGTTGCGGCGCAGGCTGTTGTACCGCCGGTTGTGCCATCGGCGGCGGTTGTGCCGGCGCTTGTACCTGCGTTGGCGCTTGTACCTGCGTTGGCAGTGGTGGTTGCGGCCCCGGCGGTTGTACCGGTTGCGCCTGCGCTTGCACCTGTTGCCCCGCCGGTTGCGCCGGCGGGTTGACCCTAGTCCCGCAGCCAGGGCAAAAGGCCTTGCCCTCGCTGATTTGCGCGCCGCAGCTCTTGCAGAATTTTGCCATATCAGTGTCCACCCCTTTCCTTACGTAAAATACGGGAGCAGGAATTCATACGATATAGCCCATAGGAACCGTACTGTTCGTACCATCGCAAGTTTGTTCGTAAGCCTCTCGGAACCTTCAAACGCATTGGGGCCGTCCTTATCGAATATGTTATTTGAGTAATACCATTCGATGATGGCGTCATCACTGGCGTCAGGATCCATTATTGACGGGTCGTCGAACCCAATCGCCGAGATCCTGTACATCATCACTGCGGCTTCCATCTGCGTAACCGGGCCCGTCGGGTGGAATATCCCGTCCGGGGCTTCCATCACTCCCAGCCTGACAGGTATGAACCAATGCCAGAGATCCCAGTTTGAGACACCGTCCGTCACCACGCCTTCTTCATAGTCGGGGTACGGGTTGAACGGTTTCGGGTCTGTCAGGTCTTGCCCTGAGACCAGCATCGCGGACATCGAGAAGGCCGAGGTCAGCAGCTCGGCGTAGCTACCGCGCGTAACCGGCGCGTCCAGCCTGTCAAGCGGCAGCATTATCCCCCATGCCAGTCCATTCCTGACCTCGTCGCGCGACCAGTCGTCCGGAAGGTCGGACTCGTCGTCCAGAATCATGAAAGAGAAGTCTTTCTCGACGCTCAATCCGGCCGAGTTTACCGCCCTTACCGTAAAGGTATGGAGCCCTGGCAGAAGCTCGTACGGGAATACGGACATATCCCTCATGTGCGTGTAGCTTTGGCCCTCATACGTCCAGATGACCGCAGAGTCTTCACCCATGAAAAGATCCCCATTGAGCCAGCCATCCTGAAGGTCGTATATCATCGGATCGAAACGGATCATTTCCGTGAGTTTGTATTCAGGGATCGTATCCTGCACCGTGAATACTATCGGCGCCTTGAACGGCACGCGTACCGCCGGGCTGACGCCTTCGCCCGTGACTACCCCGTCGGTCGCGTAAATCTGGAAGTAGCCGCTGTCAGTCCCCGGATATTGGGACAGATCCACCTCGATCGATCTGCCGGAGACGTTTGACGCTACATGGCATGGGTTATCAGGAGTCGGGTAATACCATATCTCGGAGTATATCTCGCCGCCCCCGCCGGAGGCCGTCCAGTTTAGGGTGACGCTGTCGCCCAGCATCTGGTTTTCCGAGAGCCCGGTGAACGAGACCTGTGGCGCGTCGCTCGAGACGTT
>Ga0082212_10005814_pt1 | contig 16738 bp, 11 predicted proteins | sample TergutNt197P3_FD_71548 | JGI IMG/M metagenome (GOLD analysis project Ga0082212, IMG submission 71548) | Neocapritermes taracua P3 segment gut microbial communities from Petit-Saut dam, French Guiana - Nt197 P3 | ecosystem: Host-associated > Arthropoda: Insects > Digestive system > Gut ... | reverse complement strand
GGGACTTGGCGTAAAGTCGGGTCTGTTCAGAAACGCCTCGGCATAAAGCCCTTTAAAGAGGTCCTTCCTGCCCGAAAATAAAGCCTCAAAAGTGGAAACCGTCAGCGATTTTCCAAACCTGCGGGGACGGGCAAGGAAATAAATATCCTCATTATCAATCATGTCAACAAGGAATTTGGTTTTATCAACATAAACGCAATTCCGCTCGCGCAACTTCTCAAAAGTCTGTATGCCTATCGGCAATCTCATTCGCTTGTTTTCCATAAAACGAATATTATCAATTAATACCTTGCAAAGATAACATAATTATTGCATAAACCGAATTTCATTTGAACATCAATCATAAAACTTTTCCATCTTGCAGACCGTTTCTTTCATGTCGTCGCGGAACCAGTCAGGCGATAGCGCTTCGATGCTTTCGCCGTGCGACAGGATTTTCTGCAAAGGTAAGCAATAGATATGCAAAAACACGGCACGGGGTAGTGTTGTTTTTTCGGAAACGAAAAAATCGGGTACATCAACCTTTTAAAAGGAAATAATTATTTTTATTTCGAAAAAATACACTACTTTTGTTCGCTAATCATAACAAATTTCAATCTGAGTGAAATTCAATGTATCAGAAAAAGTGTTCTTAATATAGCGGAAATTATTAATTTTGCAGTTCATATTTATTTCAAACAAAACATCGTAATATGTTTATAGTTATAGGAATCATGTTTGGAGGAATCGCGCTTGGTTATTTTTTTCGCAATAAAACGGTTCTTCAAAAATTAGGTAAGCCGATCAGTTTCACGATCTATCTGTTACTGTTTCTACTCGGTATTTCGGTCGGCGGTAACAGCGAAATAGTACAAAACTTGCCGACACTGGGCGGTCAGGCTTTCCTGCTCGCTTTTGCCGGCACATTGGGTAGTGTGCTGGCAGCATGGGGCATTTACAATTTATTTTTAAAAAAAGATTTCTGAATGTATGAAAGGCAGTTTGATGGTAGTCGCGTTTTTTGTCGCCGGTTGTCTGCTCGGTTGGGTTCTGAAAGACCGGAGTATCACGCTTGATGTCGATGCCGGTCGCTATGTGCTTTACCTGTTGATGTTGCAGGTCGGGCTGAGCATCGGAAGCGACAAGCATATCAAACAGATACTGAAAGGCCTTAGACCCATATACCTGCTTGTTCCGCTTGCCACGATGACAGGTACACTCTCATTTTCGGCAATTGCAGCCTTGTGCATTACAAAATGGAGCCTGTTCGATTGCCTGGCCGTCAGCAGCGGATTTGCCTATTATTCTCTCTCATCGATACTGATTACCGAACTGAAGACCGCCTCCTTAGGTGTGCATCTTGCCACCGAATTAGGGACTATCGCATTGATAGCAAACATCATCCGCGAGATAATGGCTTTACTGGGTGCGCCTTTGTTCGTGAAATGGTTTGGCCGTCTCGCTCCCATCTGCGCAGGCGGCGCCACCACTATGGACACAACCCTTCCCATTATCACAAAATATGCTGGCAAAGAATTGGTTTTCGTTGCCATCCTGCATGGTATACTGGTTGACTTCAGTGTCCCTTTCTTCGTCTCCTTTTTCTGTTCGTTTTAGTATGTCGCAAAAGTTGTTATTCTTCCGGCTCAAAACTATCTTTGCCAACACCGCAAAGCGGGCATTCCCAGTCCTCCGGGAGATCATCGAATGATACTCCAGGATTGATACCATTGTCCATATCTCCTGCTTCGGGATCATATACATATCCGCATAAACTACATGTGTACTTTTTCATGTCACTTTCAATTATAAATTAGCGCTCAAATATAGCAATTATTTTTTTATCACTTCAAAAAAACGCTTTTTTTGACGCTTTTTTTGGCAATATCTACCATTTTGTATATTTTTGTCATGCAATTGATAGAAAATGTATATGCAAATGCTTAAAAATTATAATTATGAATCATTTTGAATGTGTCACGCCAATAAAAAACAAATGGTACTGGTATTTGTTGGTTCTTTTTTTGTGTTTTATTATATCGAATACGATCGGAGCTATTCCGCTTGTTTTGGTTTTAGTGGTAACTGCGATTAATAATGGAGCGGGTTCTGCTGAAATGATGGCTTTATCAAAAATAGATTTCAGCACTGCAGGTGTTGATTTGAATCTTCTTCTGGTAGTATTATTAAGCGCTTTTGCCGTCATGCTGATAGCGGCTATATTTATTATCAAGTTCATACATGCGCGTACATGGACACAAGTCATTAACGGTACAAACCGCGTAAGATGGTCAAGATTTTTCTTCGGTATGCTTATCTGGGGGATTATTTCATTGATATTCCTCGCCATAAGTTTTTTTACAGAACCGGAAAACATCAGTTTTCAATTCCAACCGGTTAAATTCTTTATTCTTCTTGTTATCGCATTGATTTTCATTCCTTTACAGACTTCATGCGAGGAGTTTCTGTTTAGAGGTTACCTTGCACAGGGGGTAGCTACGTGGACGAAAAGCCGCTGGTGGGCGTTAATCATCCCAAGCGTTCTTTTCGGACTTCTCCACTCGGCTAATCCTGAAATAAAAGAATACGGGTTTGGTGTCATGATGTTTCAATATATATTTTTGGGATTGCTGTTTGGACTGATGACTGTCATGGATGACGGTATTGAATTGGCTATGGGTGTACATGCCATCAACAACCTGTTTGGCGCTGTCTTCGTAAACTATAAAGGATCGGCGCTACAGACTTATGCGCTTTTTGAAGTCTCTGAAATGAACCCCGCAGACGATATTATTCCGCTGATCCTTTCAGGAATAGTCGTTCTTGCCATTCTTGCCAGAAAATATAAATGGAATTTCAAGATATTTAACCAAAAAGTTGCTTACCCCGGAAATGTGTTTTGAGAATTTTTTATTAAAAGCAGGATGTTAAGTTATGGAATACAATTTTAAGGAAATCGAGAAGAGATGGCAGGCAAAATGGGTTGCCGATAAGACGTATCAAGTCGGGGAAGACGCTAATAAACAGAAAATTTACGTATTGGATATGTTTCCTTATCCTTCGGGCGCAGGTTTGCATGTGGGTCACCCGCTTGGTTATATCGCTTCCGATATCTATTCGCGTTTTAAACGGTTGCAGGGTTATAATGTTTTACATCCAATGGGTTACGATGCTTTCGGACTGCCCGCCGAACAATATGCCATACAAACAGGACAGCATCCTGCCGTTACGACCGAAAATAATATCAACCGTTACCGCGAGCAGATGGACAAGATCGGTTTCTGTTACGACTGGAGCCGAGAATTACGCACATCGGAACCGGGTTATTATCATTGGACGCAATGGGCTTTTATTCAAATGTTTAATTGTTTTTATTGCCTCTCCCCGGCATCCTCCCTCCGAGAGAGGGCAAGGCCTATTTCGGAATTAGTGGAAATTTTTGAAAAACAAGGCAGTATCGGTTTGCATGTTGCCTGTACCGAAGAGCTGATTTTTACTGCCGATGAGTGGAATCTGAAAAACGAAAAGGAAAAACAGGAAGTCCTGCTTAATTATCGAATTGCTTACCTGGGCGATACGATGGTCAACTGGTGTTCTGCATTGGGTACTGTACTGGCTAATGATGAAGTTATCAATGGCGTCTCGGCACGAGGGGGACATCCTGTTGAACAAAAGATCATGCGCCAATGGTGCCTGCGTGTATCTGCATACGCACAACGGCTGTTGGACGGTCTGGATACGGTCGACTGGACGGATTCGCTGAAGGAGACGCAACGCAACTGGATCGGACGTAGCGAAGGAGTTGAGATTTGGTTTCAGCTTGAAGCTACAAATGGAGGCGGCCGGGGGGAACTTGCCGCACTCCTTGTTTTCACCACCCGCGCCGACACGATTTATGGCGTCACGTTCATGGTTCTTGCGCCCGAAAGTGAATTGACGGACATCCTGACTGCCTCTTCACAAAAAGAGGCAGTCGAAGCCTACAAGTCGGCAGCAAAAAAGAAAACCGAACGCGACCGGCAGATCGATAAAAAGATAACCGGCGTCTTTACAGGCTCCTACGCGATAAACCCTGTAACAAACGAAAAGATTCCGATTTGGGTAGCCGACTATGTATTGGCCGGCTATGGAACAGGCGCCATCATGGCCGTGCCGGGTCACGACAGCCGCGACTATGCCTTTGCCAGGCATTTCAACCTGCCGATCATCCCCCTGATCGAGGGATGCGACATCTCCGAAGAAAGTTTCGATGCCAAGGAAGGACGTATGATGAACTCGCCTCAATCAGGTAAAGGAATAACAGGCGGCCTCATACTGAACGGACTCGAAGTATCCGATGCCATCGCCAGGACAAAAGCTTACATCGAAGAAAAAGGTCTGGGCAGGATTAAAGTCAATTACCGCCTGCGCGATGCGATTTTCAGTCGCCAACGCTACTGGGGTGAACCGTTTCCTGTCTATTATGATGCGGACGGACTGCCGCAGACACTCCCGCTTGCATGTCTGCCACTCGAACTCCCCGAAGTGGACAAGTTCCTGCCAACAGCAACAGGCGAACCGCCCTTGGGTCGTGCTGAAAAATGGGCTTGGGACACTATGCAGCAACAGGTTGTTGAGACATCGAAAATCGACAGACTAACGGTCTTCCCGCTCGAACTGAACACCATGCCCGGATTCGCCGGATCGTCCGCCTATTTTATCCGTTACCAGGACTCGAAAAACAACCAAGGCCTCGTAGATAACAATATAAACGCTTACTGGCGGAATGTGGACTTGTACCTCGGCGGAACGGAGCATGCCACCGGACACCTTATCTACAGTCGCTTCTGGAATAAATTTCTGTACGATAGGGGCGTTGTCTGCGATGACGAACCGTATAAAAAACTGATCAATCAGGGGATGATTCAGGGACGCTCCAACTTCGTTTACAGGATAAAAGGAACAAACACCTTTGTATCGCTGCATCTGAAAGACGATTACGACGTGACGCCGCTGCATGTCGACGTGAACATCGTGGACAACGACATCCTTGATATGGAAGCCTTTCGAAACTGGAATCCCGAATACGGAACCGCCGAATTTATTACGGAAAACGGTAAATACATCTGCGGTTGGGCAATAGAAAAAATGTCGAAATCGATGTATAACGTTGTGAATCCCGACATGATTGTCGAAAAATTCGGCGCCGATACCTTGCGGATGTACGAGATGTTCCTGGGACCGCTCGAACAGTCTAAACCGTGGGACACAAACGGTATCGACGGTGTATCCCGTTTCCTGAAAAAACTGTGGGGCTTGTATTACTGTAAGGCAGGCGAATGGGGCATTACGGACGAAACGCCTGCAATGGATGAACTTAAATCATTGCACAAACTGATTAAAAAGGTTACGTACGATATTAACCACTTCTCATTCAACACATCCGTAAGTGCGTTTATGATATGCGTCAACGAACTGTCAAGCATGAAATGCAACAAAAGCGCCATTCTCGAACAGTTACTGATCGTTCTGGCGCCTTTTGCACCGCATATTGCCGAAGAGTTGTGGCACAACATGGGTAATGAAACGACGGTTTGCGATGCGGAATGGCCCGTTTGCAACGAGGATTATTTAATAGAAAACACGGTGACCTACGCCATTTCATTCAACGGCAAAACACGCTTCAGCCTCGAACTGCCAGCTGATTTGTCGCGTGAAGATATAGAAAAAACCGTATTGCAACACGAAAATACGGCCAAGTGGATCACAACCGGAACAAGCCCGAAAAAAATCATTACAGTGCCTAAAAAAATTGTGAATATTGTGATTTAATAGCCTGGTCATGAGAAGAACAATCTCAAAATTATATCATCCGGTAAAGGATTACATCCTGATAGTAATAGGCGCCGTCATTTATACTTTCGGTTTTGTCGGATTCATCCTCTCGAATGAAATTGTCCCCGGCGGACTTACCGGCGTCTCGTCGCTTGTTTTTTATGTGTCGCATATACCCGTTTCATTTACCTATGCAGGCGTAAACGTCCTGTTACTGCTCGTCGCATTCAAAATTTTGGGCCGCCGCTATATCGTCAATTCCCTGTTCGGCATTATCGCAGTCACGCTCTTATTGATGTTCTTCGAATGGATTATTGGCGGAAAAGCGATTGTCGAGGGACAGCCATTCATGTCGGTTATCATTGGCGCGGCATTATGCGGAGCAGGATTGGGAATTATTTTTTCGGCCAACGGCAGTACCGGCGGAACGGATATCATCGGAAGCGTCGTAAACAAGTACAGGAACGTTTCTATCGGACGAGCGCTGTTATATTGCGATTTTGTAATTATTGCCGCTTCTTACCTCGTTTTTCACGACATCGAAAAAATCGTGTTCGGCTACGTGTTTATGTTCATCGAAATGTATGTCCTCGACCGCGTGCTGAACGCTAACAACCAGTCGGTTCAATTTCTTATTTTTTCCAAAAAACAGGAAGCGATTGTCGCTGCAATATTAGAAGAACTCGAACGGGGATGCACAGTATTGAACGGTGAAGGTGGCTTCACCGGGGAACCGGTCAAGGTCATTGTGCTGTTAGCCAAAAAGAAAGAAAGCGCCTTCATTTTTAGACTTATAAAAAAGATTGACAATCAAGCGTTCATCTCGCAAGCCAACGTACAGGGCGTCTATGGCGAAGGTTTTGACCAAATTAAAACATAATGGAAACAAACCCTCGTTTCAGGAAAGATAAGATAAATATTGTTTTCATATCATATCCATAAATAATCATTTCTTTACGGAACAACCGTTTCTTTTTCATGTATACAATAACTTGAAAAATAACCGACTGCCCCATTTGACAGATTGGTATAAATGTTTGAGGGCGGTCCGCCGAAAAACGGGTTTTCACCATACTTTTCATGCTTACAATCACTTATGAAATTGAAATACCTTTTTTCGATGTTAATTATTTGTAAACGGACACGATCGCCCGGTTTAGCCATAAAAGCATTTTCATTGTCCTTATTCCTTTCTACTACATTCGGGTCGGTACCATCATCGAAAAATGTTATGTTGGCGCCGTTTACATAACTACCATTATACATCTGATCGCTTGAGATAAGAAAATCGCCAATCCGGTCATTGGATATGCTGTCGTTGATAAAAAATTTGAACAGGTAAAAATTTTCCATTTCAACCGGATCTTGCATGTATATTACAAGCGAATAATGTCTGAACCCCATGATATTTATTGTTTTAACATCAATTGAATCAACAGGTACAATAGGCAGTGTTGTCGTTTCAGCTTCATACAGTTCTGTTTTTCCGTTATCTCCGGCATCAATTTCAACCGATAGTCGATAGGTTACGCCAGGCGCTGCCGAAAATCTTCTTTGACTGACGTAATACCCGTTCGTATCGTTATCGAAGATATATTCGCGACCGTGCGACGATGTCACTTTTACCTTTGCATCCTTAATAGATGGATTGTCTGTATCATAAAAATAGGGTGACGAACGTGTTACCCGGATATATTGTGTTTTAAACTCATTAGTCAGGCATCCATAGATAACAACCATCGGTTCACTGTTGCGTGTATGGATGTCGATAGGCGCCGTGCATGAAAAAATCATTAGGACAGCAAACAGGGAAAAGACCGGTAACAGAGATAGATTGATGCGTTTCATACAGGTCAGAATTTAAAATTATACGAAATGGAAGGCACAATCCCGAAAAGATACAACATTTGCGCATAAGGAAGACCGGAATCTTCATCTTGAAGATAGGTGATCATCCACGCATTTTTCTTTCCGTAAGCATTGTAAAGCGAGACATTCCACTCACCATGCCAGCGCTTGTCGGGATCGTGACGGGGCAACCAGGTAAAAGATAAATCAAGACGGTGATAGTCAGGTCGGCGGTATTCATTCCTGCCGGAATAAATCGGAAAATATTCACCTTCGATTTCAAAACGACCAGATGGATAGGTGGTCGGATTACCGGTGGCATACACCCAGATAGCCGATACCGAGATTGATTTTGAGAACTCGTAATTCGCCACGATATTCAGGCTGTGAGTCTTGTCGTAAGGCGAAAGATAAGTCTTGCCCTGGTTTACTTCGGGGATTGTACGTTCAGAATGTGAAAGCGTATAGTTCACGAAACCGGTCAGTTCGCCCTTGTTCTTCCGTACCATCAGTTCCATTCCGTATGCCTTTCCCTTCCCTGTACGAACCTCCCTTTCAAGATGTTTATTCAACATCAAATCGGCATGTTCAGCAAAGTCGATGACGTTTTTTTGCTTCTTGTAATAGAGTTCGACGGAAGTCTCGATCATGTTATCATAAAAATTGCGAAAATAACCCGCCGAAAACATATCGACTGTCTGAGGTTTTATATTGGGGCTCGCAGGAAACCAGATGTCGAGCGGTGAACCGGAAGCCGAGTTATTGGCTAACTGCATAAACTGCATATTATGAACATAATTACCTTTAATGGACGATGTCTCGCCTGTTTTCAGCATAAAACCTGTACGTGGCTCCCATGCCGTATAGGTATGGTAGATTCTTCCCGATTTATAGTTGGTGGAATCCTTCATCCTGTATTCATCATCATACTTGAAAGCAGTCGCTTTTCCAACATTTTGAAAAACCGAAAAACGTATCCCGTATTTGATGCTGAAAATGTCATGGAGCTTCTGTTCGTTTGAAACATAAACGCCATGCTCCAGCGCATTTGCGCCGTCCACCTTATAATCGGATGATCCCATTATGGAGACATGACCCGGTTGAAAATGATGAAAAGTACTTGTCAATCCATACGTCATGTTCCATAAATCGTTGATTACGTGATTCATATCTAACCTTAACATATGATCCGCAATGCTTGACATCCATGTCACCTGAGCGTTTTCCAGCTTTGATTCCAGGCCATAATCATATCTACTGAAATTATAACTTATCTTCGATGAGATGTTGTCCGTAAAAATATGCCGCCACGTCATTGACGCCGCTCCATTTCCGTAAAAAAACTTTCCGGGCTCCGCTTTAAAATTATCTTTCCCGTAATAACCGTTGAAGTCAATCACATCTGTTTGCGAAAAACGGTGTGTCAGCTTACCGTTCAGATCAAAAAAGTAAACGGACGACTTGCGTAATGATTTGTTAGCTGATAATTTCAAAAACAAATCCGCATAACTGCGTCGTCCCCCCAGAAGCCAGGACGTTTTATCATTAATCGGTGCCTCTAACGTCAATCGGCTGGATATCAATCCGATTCCACCAACTCCTTTCAGTTTTTCCGGGTGGTTATCCTTTGTCCTGACGTCTAACAGTGAGGATAGTCGTCCTCCATATTTCAAAGGAATATCGCCCTTGTATAAATCAAGTCCGCTAACCACGTCGTTATTAAAAACCGAAAAGAAACCAAGCAGATGCGAGGCATTATATACATTCGTATTATCAATCAGAATGAAATTCTGATCCGGTGAGCCACCGCGCACGCTAAAACCCGATCCACCTTCCGATGCCATCTGCACGCCCGGCAAAAGTTGGATGGCTTTCAACAGATCAACTTCCCCCATCAACGCCGGCATCTGTTTGATTTCCAAGGCAGAGAGTTTTTCCACACCCATTGTCACCGTCCTGATCCGTTCATCCGGAGCGGTTGCCGACACGACAACTTCATCCAGATGCAAGTTATTATCCAGTAAAAAATCTCTTATTTGATTCTGCTGCAAGTCGACTTTCCAGATTTCTTCCTGAAAACCCACATAAGAAACCGAAATGATATAGACGCCCTTATTATCGAACAAAAGGGAGTAGTTCCCGTCTGCATCCGAAAAAACGCCAATCGTAGTGTCCTTCACTTTAATCAACGCCGAAACCAGCGGCGCACCCGTCGAACGCTCCGTCACTTTCCCTTTCAGTTCAATCTTTTGCGCTATACCTATTCGAAAAAACAACAAACACAGAAACAAAAAAAGACTTCTTCTCAAACCCATACTTTTCTTTCAATCATGCTGCAAATATAAAGGATATTTCATCATCATGCAACTTTTTTATAATATGCCCAACTTAAAACATTTCTCAGTTACATTGTTCTAATCATAAAATGTACTGTCTTTTACCAGTTGAAAGCGCAATCATGACATCACATTACTTGATGCGATACATATGTATAAAAATCCGAAAATCGTTAAGCAAAAAAACAACAAAAAAGCACCTACATTTCTGTAAGCGCTTGATTTTCAGGTTGAGCGGCAAACGAGGCTCGAACTCGCGACCCTCAGCTTGGGAAGCTGATGCTCTACCGACTGAGCTACTGCCGCACGTCGTTTGAGGGGGCACAAAGGTAATTCAAAAAACAAATATTATCAAATAAAATTTGTCTAATTGTAATAATTATGTATTTTTGTCCTGTAAATTTTGCAGATTATTCATCTAATAATAGGATTCAAATATGAAAAAGTTAATAATGTTTACACTTTGTGTAGCCGGCTGGTATGGTTGCACTCAGAAACGCCCTTCAGTCATTGAAAGGCCTTTGTTCGATGTCCGGAATACTTCGATGATCGAAATTGATAAAATTGAAATGTCAGATTCCGCCACCATTCTACATATCGACGCCTTCAGCATGGCAGGCAGTTGGATTGCCATTGCCGGGAATACTTATATCAGAGAAAGCGGAAGCGACGAGAAGTTAATGATTACGCGTACGGAAGGGATTGACATGAACGAGAGAATGATTATTCCTGAATCGGGAACCGCTTCGTTTCAGTTGTTTTTTCCGCCGTTGAACCCGCATGTCACGAAAATCGACTATTTGGAAGATATAGAGCAAGGGGGTTGGAAAATAATGGGAATTAATTTATTACCTAATGCAAAAGTCAAGATCGACCCTGTTCCGAAAGATGTGCTCAACACAACAAACGAACCATTACCCGATCCTGTTTTCAATACAGAACCGGTTCATTTAAGCGGTCGAATGTTTGGATATGTGAAAGGCATCGGAGCAAGTAATATAACCATTTACACATCAAACATTGTTACAGGTGCATTAGACCAGATAGAAATACCCGTTTCGGACGATGGATCATTCAGTGGTGAAATTTCGCCAGGCATGGCGGGGGTCTTCAACTCTTCCGTCGGCAATTTATTTCTTGTTCCGGGACAGGATATAAAAATATATTCCGACCTGAAAAAACGCAACCGTTTTGAATCGCGCTATCGTACCGACAAGGAACCCGGCGATTCCATCAATACCTACATTTCAGGATATTTTTCCGCATCCGATCTGAATGTTATCAGTCAGGCGTCACGCGGCATGATAGATTATCAGAAACTGATGAATGAAACGTTTGAAATGAAACCGGAAGAATTTAAACGACACATTTTCAACCTCATGAACAGGCAGATAGACGATATGAAACAAAAAGGACATACACCTGCCATTCAAATGATGGCTGAGAACAGCATCAAATTATCGGCGTTTTCTTTATTAATGCAATATGAATCTATTATAACCGCAGCGTACATGCAAGTTAACAATATAAAACCGGAAGACCGAAATAAAGTCGCGTTCAAACCTGAAAAACCGGACGATAATTACTATACATTTCTAAAAGGACAAATAACCAATGATATGGCCTATTTGTCCGGTTTTCGCTCCTTAGCTGCTTCACTTGGCAATGTGTTCGGTTATCCCGGGGAAAATAATCAGCCTGCAAAAGAACGTTTCGCCTATTTCAAGGAAAAAATCACACCTGTGACTGGAACTGATAAGGGTCTCCTGTTTGATCTGGTACAAATTAAATGTTATGGGACTCTACTCAACGATTTAAAAACATTTACTGATACCGAAAAACAGGATATACGTGAAGTTTTTAAGAATAATCCCGATTACGCCCATGCATTGATAGTCGAAAGCGATAAACTGGAAACCCTTATGAATACCAACAAAGACAATAAGGAAAGTATATTGAACGCCCTGCCTCAAGTCACGCAGGAAAAGTTGCTTGACGCCATCGTCGCCAATTATAGGGGTAAAGTTGTGCTCGTTGATTTTTGGGCAACCTGGTGCGGTCCGTGCATGGTTGCGATGAAATCGATTTTACCCATGAAAGACGAAATGAAAGGGAAGGATGTGGTATTTCTATACCTTACAGGAGAAACATCGCCATTAGGCGACTTCACAAAAACATATCCCACAATAACCGGCGAACACTACCGCATGAACAACGCTCAGTGGAGGTATATGTGCGACACTTATGAAATACCGGGTATCCCTACTTATATGGTGTACGACCGGCAAGGTAAACTGATAGAACGGTTTCTTGGATTTCCAGGTGTTGATAAAATACGTGAGACGGTAGAGAATGGCCTGCGGCGATGAATGCTTCGCGATAAAGGCTTTGCGATGAAAGGATAAAATATAATAGCAGATGGAAAAATTAACGGTAGTCAAGGTGGGAGGAAAAATTGTTGAGGCGGATGATAGCCTTCAACAGTTACTTGTAGATTTTTTAAAAATAGAGGGCGCTAAAATTCTTGTACATGGCGGCGGTAGACTGGCGACTAAATTAGCCGGACAACTTGGCGTTGAATGTCGGATGATTGACGGACGGCGCATAACCGACGAGGATATGTTGCGCGTCGTGACCATGGTCTATGCCGGTCTTGTAAACAAAAAGATAGTTGCCGGGCTGCAGGCGTTAGAGGGGAATGCCATTGGCCTTACCGGAGCGGACATGAATATCATGCGCTCCGGTAAACGTCCGGTAACGACGATTGATTACGGGTTTGCAGGCGACGTGAAAGAGGTAAATACTAACGCATTAGCGCTCCTGCTTCAAAACGGGTATATTCCTGTCCTGTCGCCTTTGACGCACGATAAAAAAGGGGTTCTATTGAATACCAACGCCGATACGATTGCTGCTGAAACGGCAAAAGCGCTGGCGCAACTGTTCGATGTGACGTTGATTTATTGTTTTGAAAAAAACGGCGTCCTGATGGACGAAAAGGATGATAACAGCGTCATTCCGCTGATAAACCGTGACATCTATGAGAAATACAAAAATTCGGGAGTCATTCATAGCGGGATGATTCCTAAACTGGATAATGCGTTTCAAGCCGTAAATGAAGGCGTTAAGCAAGTGATTATCACCAAAGCATCGAAAATTGCCAGCGAAAGAGGAACCGTCATATTGAATTAATGCCCCGTAATTAATTAAAGCAGCGCATACTCAACCACCTCCGCAATATCGGAAACATAGTGGAATGACAGGCCTTTCAGGTATTCTTCTTTAATTTCGCTGATATCTTTTTTGTTTTCGTCCGACAGAACAATGTATTTTATTCCGGCGCGTTTAGCGGCGAGTATCTTCTCCTTGATGCCGCCTACCGGCAACACTTTTCCACGCAAGGTTATCTCGCCGGTCATGGCCAGGTTCTTATGCACTTTTCGTTTGGTAAACGCTGATACTAACGATGTTGTCATCGTTATACCGGCGCTCGGCCCGTCTTTGGGTATGGCGCCTTCGGGCACATGGATATGTACGCTCCATTCTTCAAACATTTTTTCGTCGATTTTAAACGTATCTGCGTGTGCATGAACATACTCTAATGCTATCACAGCCGATTCTTTCATCACGTCGCCCAGATTACCGGTGACGGTCAGCTTGGGTGTTTTGTTTTTACTCAAACTGGCCTCAACAAAAAGAATCTCTCCGCCAACAGCTGTCCACGCTAAACCCGTTACTACACCGGCATAGTCGTTTCCCTGGTACTTATCAGGGTTAAACTCTTCTACACCCAAATATTCGCGTGCATGTTCGGGTTTTATCACGGCGGGCGTTTCTTCTTCCATGGCAATCCGTCGCGCTACTTTACGCATAACTTTGGCAATTTTTTTTTCCAGTTCGCGCACACCGCTTTCCCGTGTGTAGGAATCTATGATAAAGCGAAGCGTCGGTTTGTCGAATTTCAGTTTTTTCTCCTGTACGCCATGTGCTTTCATCTGCTTGGGAATAAGATGTTTCAATGCGATATATGTCTTTTCTTCAGCAATATATCCGCCGACTTCAATCAGTTCCATACGATCGAGTAGCGGTTGCGAAATGGTATTCAGATTGTTTCCGGTAGCGATAAACATAACTTTACTCAAGTCGAAATCGATATCCAGATAGTTATCATGAAAACGTTCATTCTGCTCCGGGTCAAGCACTTCGAGCAACGCCGAGGCCGGATCGCCTTTAAAGTCATTACCTACTTTATCTATCTCGTCCAGTACAAACACCGGATTGGAAGTACCGGCTTTCATGATGCTCTCGATGATGCGTCCAGCCATTGCACCGATATAGGTCCGCCGATGACCGCGTATCTCGGCTTCGTCGTGAAGACCGCCCAGCGAGATTCGTACATATTTACGGTTCAGGGCTTCGGCAATCGATTTACATAACGACGTTTTGCCAACGCCCGGAGGACCGTGAAGACAGATGATCGGAGAGCGCAAATCATTTTTAAGTTTGAGTACCGCCAGATGTTCGACGATGCGTTCTTTCACCTTTTCCATTCCGTAATGGTCACGATTCAAGATACGCTCGGCGCGTTTCAGATTGAAATTATCCTTGCTGTATTCACCCCACGGAAGGTTCGCAATCGTCTGCACATATTGAAACTGAACAGAATAGTCAGGCGATTGAGGGTTCAGACGCTCTAACTTGACAACTTCTTTTTCAAAAGTCTCACATACCTCTTTCGTCCATTTCTTCTTTTTGGCTTTCACACGTAACTCGCCTATCTCGATATCGTTAATATTTTCGCTCCCCAATTCTTTCTGAATTGCCTTGATCTGTTGCTGTAAAAAATATTCTTTCTGCTGTTTGTTGATATCTTCATGCGTTTTCAGCTGTATGGATGCTTTCAGTTCAAGCAACTGATATTCGCTGTTCAGGATAAAAAGTAAACGATAGGCGCGGTCTTTCAAATTATTGATTTCTAACAATTCCTGTTTCTGCGCGGGATCAGAAATAACGTTGCAGGCTGAAAAATTAACCAGATAAAGTATATTCCGGTTATTGCGAATGGAATAGATCAAATCGCGAGGAGGATCCATCGTTGCAATCAACATTTTGATTGTCAAGTCTTTTATAGTGGAAGCAAGTGCTTCAAACTCACGGTCGGATTTTTTCGGACGCGTCTCTTCCAACTGTTCAATTTTTCCTGTGAGAAAAGGCTCGGTTTCATTAATTGATTGAAGCGAAAATCGTTTCTTTCCCTGAAGAATGACGGTATTCGATCCGTCGGGCAATTCCAGTATACGCATCACTTCGGCAATCACGCCGACATGATAGAGGTCGTCAAATTCAGGTTCGTCTACCGAAGAATCCCGCTGACAACAAACGCCAAGCATTATTTTCTTTTGGGCAGCATGGCGTATCAGGCGCATGGATTTGGCGCGACCGGCAACAACCGGCATAGCCACGCCTGTAAACAGCACCATGTTCCGCAAAGGAAGAATAGGAATTAAATCGCCCACCTTGTCAAGTCCCTCAGAAAAATCCTCATCTTTATCACATTCCATCAATATCGGCACCGTAACGATTGTTTCCTCTAAATCGTCAATAAGGCTTTCCTGATAGATTGTTAATCTTTTCTTGTCATCCATTCGTTATTATCAGTTTCAATTAGGGCGCAAAGATAACTGTTTTCGCTTGATTTTCGTTACATTTGTCGGATTTTAATAATAAAATAGGTCGAACACATTTTTTATTTTCAAGCATTTTTCGATCCGGCAGGATAAGTGTGTGATGAAAGTCGGGACGGATGGCGTTATACTCGAAAGATTTTTACTTGTAAACAAGTCATTAAACATGAATTTTTTCTTCAAAGAAAGCGGTTATTTCATTGATCCGGCGATAAATACTTTCAGTAAACGACAGGTTTTCAGGCGTGAAGACATGTAATGCCGAACGAAGCATCGACAGATCAATGTCTTTGGAAGCCATGACCGGATCGCCGTCAATATGCATGATCCCTTCTTTTTGCCTGACGATACGGGCTTCTTTTGTCCGGAAAGTTTTTATTTTGCTGTTTTTGTCGATTGTCCGTGTGAAAAGTTGAATCGTTAACGGACCGATGTCCATCATATTGAAGGGGGATAATATGGTCACATCCATTTGTCCGTCGCTGATGTCGGCGTTCGGCGCAATATAGGCGTTGTAGCCATATTGGGAAGCGTTGGCGCAAGTGATCAGAAATGCCTTTTCCCGCATGGTGTTGTTATTGATGTGCAACTCGTATTTTTCGGGTTTATATTTCAGGTAATTCTCTACAATATCTTTTAAATAAGTCAGTTGACCGCGTCGTTTTTCTTTTGCAAAGTCAGCGCTGACAACTGCATCGAAGCCAACACCGCAAGTACAAAAAAAGATATACCCGTTCGCTTTACATGCGTCAATAACAGATATATGGTTTGAAAAAATGACGTCAATCGCACTTCGGGTATCAAAAGGGAGATGGAGTTCGCGTGCAAGCCCATTACCCGAACCTCTTGGAATGATACCTAATACAACATCCGAATGAATCAGATTCCGCGCCACTTCGTTTACCGTTCCGTCGCCCCCAATCGCAATCACACAATCTGCATGTTCATCAATCGCTTTCAGCGTCAGCTCTTTTGCATGACCGGCATATTTCGTAAAGGCAACAGTCAGCGTGATCCCTTTTGTCCTGCATCGTGCACGCAAAGATGCAGGGATTTTATCTTTCGAGCCGACGCCGGAGA
>Ga0082212_10005813_pt1 | contig 16739 bp, 9 predicted proteins | sample TergutNt197P3_FD_71548 | JGI IMG/M metagenome (GOLD analysis project Ga0082212, IMG submission 71548) | Neocapritermes taracua P3 segment gut microbial communities from Petit-Saut dam, French Guiana - Nt197 P3 | ecosystem: Host-associated > Arthropoda: Insects > Digestive system > Gut ... | reverse complement strand
CCATTTTTGGCTCCCTTTTTTTTAACAAAGGGAAAAGGGGGGGGGGGGGCAATCCTAATCCATCACACTGCAAGGTTTCACGCAAACATAAGCGTTCTTGCCGAATCGAAGAACTTGAACCCAGAGAAATGCTCTCGGTCAACATGCTCGGTTTCGATGTCTTTCAAAATGATAATCTCAACGATAGCGAATTCGTAGATACAAATTCCATCATTCCTGCCGATACCGTCATTCCTGCGCAGGCAGGAATCCAGACGGACGATGTTGACGCTGATTCTCTAGATTCCCGCCTTCGCGGGAATGACGAAAACATCACCACACCGGCTCCCGGCATCGTTGCCGCCGCTCCGCCAGTGGATGCCAACACTGAAGACTTGGCAACGATAAACGCTGCAAAGACCGCCAATGGACTCACTGATGACCATGTAACTTGGACGTTCATCGGCGGCGAATCGAGAGTTACCGCAATCTCGGCAAATAATGTCGGTCTCATCGGTTCTCTTAACCTGTCTGGTCTTGCGTCGTTAACGAGTCTTTATTGCTGTGAAAATCAACTGACGCAGTTGGATGTGTCCAATTGTACCGCATTGGAAGAACTCATGTGCTGGGAAAACCAACTGACGCGGTTAGACGTATCCAACTGTTCGGATTTGAAATACCTGGATTGCTATGAAAACCAACTGACACGATTAGACGTATCCAACTGTTCGGATTTGAAATACCTGAGTTGCGGTGAAAACCCATTGAAAACGTTAGACGTATCCAACTGTACCGCATTGGAAGAACTCTGGTGCTGGGAAAACCAACTGACGCAGTTGGATGTGTCCCACTGTTCGGATTTGAAATACCTGCAGTGTGGGGGCAACCTATTGAAAACGTTAGACGTGTCCAACTGCACCAAACTGCTTTCCCTAGGTTGCGAGGAAAACCAACTGACGCAGTTGGATGTGTCCGCGTGTACCGATTTGATAGTCCTAGATTGCTATGAAAATCAACTGACATCGTTGAACCTATCCGGCTGTACGTTATTGGAATACCTGTATTGCGATAACAACCAACTGACATCGTTGAACCTATCTGGGTACGCCGCGTTGGTATGGCTGGATTGCTATGACAACCAACTGACCTCGTTAAACGTGACGGGGTGTATCGCCCTAAATGAATTGGCTTGCTATAACAATCAGTTGAGGCGGTTAGATGTGTCCACTTGTGTGGCATTGAAAACCCTGGATTGCAAATGTAACCAACTGACCAACGATTCTTTGGTGTTACCCAGCCAGAAAATAACCAACCTTACCGATAAACCTCAACTCAACAGCAATGGAGAGATTGACTTCAGCGACGACTATCCCGAAGTTGCTGGTTTTCCTGCTCCAAAGGGTGTGAAAGTACGAGCAGTACAAGGAGCGGTCGATACCTTACAATTCACATGGACTGCTCAGAAAAACATGAAACTTTTGAGTTTTGGTGCCAGTGGGCTACTGATCACCGTGTACGATCCTGGGGTCAAGAAACCGACGGCAAAAGACATCATTGCTGTCATAGATGTCTGGCAAGGGAGTATAGTATCCGGTGCAGATTACTACAATTTGGACTGGAATGTTGTCTATTCCAACGGTGCCGAAGGGGACAACATTGGAATAGTGAATGGTAAGGTGACGGAAAAGGAGTATTATTGGTTCGACATACCCACGTATTCCTTTCAACTCACGGGTTTGACAAAGGCGCAAACGAAGTATACGTTTGGCATGCAAATCGTTGGAACCATGTATGGTTCTGGTCCCGAATACAATTGGTGGAATAGTGGTACCGATTGCGTGGGGAAGAAAGCCAAGGTCTCCGGGACAACGGGGAAATACGCAAAGGTAAAAATCGACAAGCCGGTTGCCAGTCAGGGTTCGGTTATGCTCACTTGGACACCTTCCACGCAACGACCGCTTGGAATGGATGCGATCTCCAAAGATTCGTTTACAATCATCGTGCGTGATGCCAAGGGGAACAACATCGATATGAAGGCAGAGGGCATTGTTATTAGTGAACCCACACTTGTCAATGGAAAATGGACAGCAACGGTCGGCGGTTTGGCTTCACAGAAATATACGTTTGTCGTGGTTGAAAACGCTGTGAAGGATGGCGAACTTTTCAGTACATCGGTGGAAGCGAAAGTCAGTGCCTCACCGGAAAAATATGCAAAGGTGAAAATCGACAAACCGGTTGCCGGTCAGGGTTCGGTTACGCTCACTTGGACGGCTTCGACTCAGAAGCCGGAGGGAACGGTTGCGCTCTCTGCCGATTCGTATGCGGTCATTGTGCGGGATAACAAGGGGAATCTCCTCTCGGCAGAGGAACGGGCACTCATCACCATTGGCGATATTACAAAAGTCGGCGAGAAATGGACGGCAACCATTACCGGCTTGGCTTCGCAAAAGTACACGTTTGCTGTCGTTGAGTCGGCGATGAAGGGGGGAGTACTTCTCAGCAAATCGGCGGAAGCAAAAGTGAGTCTTGCTCCGACAACCTATGGCGGGGTGAAACTCGATAAGGCGGTATCCGGTCCCGGTTCTGTTACACTCAGTTGGGTGGCATCGACTCAGAAACCGGCAGGAACGGATGCCGTTACTAAGGATTCATTTACAATCCTCGTGCTGGATGCGAAGGGTAATGCGCTCTCGGCGGCGGAAAAAACGCGCATTACCATTTGCGATATAACATTTGAGAATGGTAAATGGAAGGTAACGATCATAGGCTTGGCACCTCCGAAATACACGTTTGTCGTCATTGAGTCTGCAAAGAATGGTGAAGTTCTTGTCAGTAGGTCGGCAAGTGCAAAAGTCAGTGCTGCTCCGCAAAAACTGGCAGCGAAGTTCGACTCATCGGGTTACCGTCAAATGATTGATTTCGGAGCGGGGGCAGTTTATGCGAAGTGGAAAATAGATGGAATCGACATGAACCGCTTGTCGGACGTGGAGATATTCTTTACGGTGAGTGGTTCGGGACAATGGAAGGACAAAGATGGCGATTATGGTCCCAGAAATAAAGTGTACACGGGCACATTTATCGGCGGCGGGATTGCTAGTGAAGGGGCAACCTTCCGTATGATTGCGAGTACTGTTGATGGACCGGAGTATTGCGTTGCGACTCTTTCCAAGTTAGGCAATGATGGTGAATTGATCGTTACTGGTTTGGGTGGTATGTTTGCGTTAGTGAATACCGGCATTGTCAAAACGACGGTAACAATTACGCAGATACGGGCGAAGGTGGACGGAGCGGAAACAGCAACGGTATTGTGGACGGGTTCCACCAAAATATCGGATTCGTACCGGGTTGCATAGCGGCTGGCGTTTTATAACACCACCGGCGGGGCTTGACGGCGTTTGAATTCCATTGCGGTAACGGTCTGCACAATTTTGTCTGTCAGTTCTGTTTCCAGTCCCAATGCCTTTGCAATTTTCTCCGGCATGTTTTCTTCCCGTAAATGGCAACGCGAAAAATACTGTTCCAGCACCGCATCGAGCACGTCGTAGGGGGGCAAACTATCTTGATCCGTTTGATGGGGACGCAGTTCAGCGGAAGGAGGCTTGGTCAAAATAGATTCCGGGATGATATTTGTTTTTTCATTGATACGCCGGCACAGAGCAAAAACTTCCGTCTTAAAGAGATTGCCAATCGGTGCCAATCCGCCATTCATATCGCCGTACAACGTACAGTATCCCATTGTCAGTTCGCTTTTATTGCCGGTGGACAAAAGCATGGAGTGAAACTTGTTCGCAAATGCCATCAGGAGGGTTCCGCGAATTCGGGACTGCAAGTTTTCCTCTGCCGTGTCAAAGGGTCGTCCTTCAAAAACAGGTTCCAATGTTTCCAAAAAACAAGTGAATAAGGGCTCGATGGAAATCATCTCGTATCGGCAACCGAGATTATTGGCACACTCTACGGCGTCGTCGAGCGAACGTTGCGAAGTGAACCGAGTGGGAAGAATGAAACAGGCAACATTCTCCTTTCCGACGGCACGTACCGCAAGGTAAGCGACGAGTGCCGAGTCGAGTCCGCCGGACAAGCCCAAGTGGCACTGGGAAAAACCGGTTTGCGACAGAAAATCTTGAATGCCGCTCACCAAAACGTCCTCGATGGCATCAAGTTGTTGCGATGAAAGTTGATCAGTCATTGTGTGAAATATGTTGTTAATACCAACACCTAAAAACGTGCCACACCGCTCTTTTGAGCGGCATCGGCAACTGTCTTCGCCACTGCCGGTGCAACGGCTCGATTCAAGGGACTCGGTATAATGTAATCCACACCAAGTTCCGTGTCCGAAACGACTTCGGCAATCGCTCGTGCCGCCGCAATTTTCATTTCGTCGTTAATATCCCGCGCCCGAACATCCAATGCACCCCGAAAAATGCCCGGAAATGCCAGTACGTTGTTGATCTGATTGGGAAAATCACTGCGTCCTGTCCCCACCACAGCCGCTCCCGCCGCTTGGGCTTCGTTCGGCAAGATTTCCGGCACTGGATTCGCCATCGCAAAAATAATCGGTTGCGGATTCATACTTTTTATCATTGCGGCACTGACACTATTCGGAGCGGAAAGACCGATGAAAACGTCTGCTCCCCGCAACACGTCGGCAAGCGTTCCCTTCTTTCGCTGTCGGTTCGTCGTCTTTGCCATTTCCGCCTTTTCTGTGTTGAGGTTGTCCCGACCTTGATAAATCGCCCCTTGCCGGTCACAAAGCACCACGTCTTGCAAGCCCATTGCTGCGAGCAAACGAATGACGGCAATCCCGGCAGCACCTGCCCCGTTGGTTACGACGGAAATCTCGTTCAATTTCTTGCCGGTCAATTTAAGAGCATTGAACATTGCCGCAAGCGTAACGACTGCCGTACCATGTTGGTCGTCGTGAAAAATCGGAATGTCGCAACATTCTTTGAGTCGACGTTCGATTTCAAAGCAACGCGGGGCAGAAATGTCTTCCAAATTGATTCCGCCGAAACTGCCTGAAAGGAGGCGAACGGTATGGACGATTTCATCGACCTCTTTGGATCGAATACAAAGCGGAATGGCATCGACGTTGCCAAATGCTTTGAAGAGGGCGCATTTCCCTTCCATCACGGGCATTCCGGCTTCGGGTCCGATGTCGCCGAGTCCGAGTACGGCAGTGCCGTCGGTGATGACGGCAACCAGATTGCCGCGTCGGGTCAGATCGAAACTTTTGGAAATGTCTCGCTGGATTTCAAGGCATGGCTCTGCTACACCGGGAGTATAGGCAAGCGAAAGATCGTCCCGGCTTTCCAAAGGGGAGCGGCACACGACTTCGATTTTGCCTTTCCATTCGTAGTGTTTTTTCAGCGATTCGGCAGCGTAGTCCATTACTGGTATTCTACCAAAAAAGAGCGGCAAACGTAATCACCATTTAGGTTTTCGCTGTAAAAATTCATATCCGAGGGTAGGTTGCCGACCGCTGGACGGCAACGTGCGGTCGAAATGTCGCCCCCTCTTCCTCTGATAGGTCTTTTCAGACATGGGCTGAGGTGAGGGCTTCATGGATAATGCCGTTCCAGACCAGTTTTTTATACTCTAGCGTTCAATGACGACATTGAATTCCTCGATTTCAATCTCCAATTTATAGGGTCCGGTCATTTCGAACATAAAGCCTGCCCAGTAGATTGACGGTTTGAAATCCGGCTCGTATTCTGGTGCTTCCGGTACACTAAAACCGTGCATTTCATCACCGATAGAGAACCTTTCACTGGGGAAGAAGTCATTTTTTCGTGCCATCACGTAGTAATTGGTGATGTCGATCGCTCCCTCCACTTCGTGTTCGATCAACTGCGCATTGTTGCCGGAGACATCCACGTATTTGCCCCCATTGATCACCACTGGAAACTCTTCGGTACAGGTTAGCCCGTCAATTTTGAGTTTATCGACCGGAAAGCGATTCCATCCCACGAAGCCGCCGCATCCTCCTTCGTACATCCATTCGTTCATTTGACTGTTGTTCACGAGTTTTCCCTGTCCCGTTGTGGTGGAAAGGTAGTCCTTATTGAAAAGCATGAACTCTTGAAGTATGTAACGGTTATTTGCCATCGCCATATTGACACAAATCGACACCTGCACGAATGGATTCTCCAGTCGTCGTTCCATATACGTTTTTGCCCAGCGTGCCGTCTGCGTGTCCCCCCGTGCCCGTTCACGCCACTCACGATGTAGAGCGGTCAGCATGTCCGTTCCATTTTCCAATTCGCCATCCTTATACATATCAAAAATGGTCTGTTCTCCCATTTCCTTTCGGAAATCTTCGACACGAATCTTGGCTTTGTAACGTAACACGAGTCTCTTGTTGCGGTCTTTTGCCGTGAGGTAATCGTCCATGATTTGTCTCGCTCGGATAATGTTCTCGTCCGAAACCGGGTTTACCATGAAAGTCGCGGTGGTTTCGTGGTGCATCAGTAGGTTGTAGGGTGCCCACCAGCGGGCAGGATTGAGGCGGTTGTCCTGGAGAAAATAGACTTTTCCATCATCGAACCGGATTTGTTTCCCATAACTCTTTTTTAGGTCGTCGGGCTTCGGAACGCCTCCCAGGGGAACAATCGGATTGGAGAGATCGCCTTTGTAATCGTTAGACTTACGTGCATTGGCAGGCAGGTAGTCATTCATGCCCCGTTTGACCGAGAGCCATTCCAAGAAACGTTGCTGATTGTACTCAAACGGTTTCCAATAACAGTGGACATCGCAGTTGAAGTTTGTCGCGTTCGGATTCATCGCCGGATTATCCACAGTCATGTAGCCGGGAATGCGAAATGTCGCAGCGAAATCATCTGCCAGTGCTGGTTCCCCGCCGGAAAACCAACGAGTGAGCAGGTGTCCGTCCGTGGTCGAGAAGTCGTGGGGATAGAACATGTCGGTGCGGAGACACGCTACGACATTGCCTGTAAAGGGTATTGGGCACGAGAGAATACTCCCTTCAATCGCTTCAGCCGCTTGCGCTACCGGGAAAAGATAACAGAAAATAAGACTCCCGACCAGAATCGGTAACACTGTCGTCATGGTAAAAATTCTTGCTTTCATACCCTCTTACTCTTGTTCAACAAACTCTTGCTTCATGCGCACTCTATCTGCGGTGTCACACAGATTCTACCATGTTCATCGCCAAGCGGTTCCACACGGGCAACACGAATAGTTGGGAGATCACTCCGGGGAATCCCAATCTTGCAATTCTATTCTGATGCGGTAAAATGGAGTTTGGACGTTTGATGCCATTTCTAGGTTTTTCAAAACGATGATTTTAGAACAGAACATTCCCGATTTCGTAGATTGGATTGGACCCGCTAGTCTTGCGTGGCTCGTTGCCGTCCTCGCATGGCTTGTCGTTGCGCTTGCCGTCGGTGCCGTCATTGCACTGATTTGGTACGGTCCTTCACGTTTTGGGACTCCCTTCGGACAAGCCGTCATACGCGGAATCGAAAATGCGTTCTTCTCCCCAACCCGAACATGGGCAATCGCTCGACTGACCATCAAAGAATCGATTCGGCGACGTGTTCTGCTCATCTTTGCGATGTTTCTGATCCTTATTTTGATGGCAGGTTGGTTCCTCGATACGGGCAGTGAAAATCCTGCTCAACTCTATCTTTCCTTTGTTACCAGTGCGACAACAATTCTCGTCCTGCTCCTTGCCCTCTTTTTGAGTGCCTTTAGTCTTCCGACGGACTTCAAATCGAAAACGATTTACACCGTTGTGACCAAGCCGGTGCGAAGCAGCGAACTCATTCTGGGACGCATCATTGGAATCGGGCTCATCGGCACTTTCATTCTGATTTTGATGGGCGGAGCAAGTTATTTCTTCGTGACCAGCGGTTTGGAACATACCCACATTTTGTCCGAAAGGGAAGACTTAACGCCGGTTTCCCTTGACTCTGCCGACAACACCCTTGATTCTCAGCGGGTAGCCTTCCGAGGAGAAACCCAATTATCAAATGGACATAAACATCCCGTCAGGGTTCTTGCTGATGGGCGGGTTGTCATTGATGAGGTCTTTGGTCACACTCATGCCGCTGAACAAGAAAAACGTGATGGACAACAAACACGATATAGAGTGAAAGACCAACAGGGAATCATGCAAGCGCGAATTCCTGTGTACGGCAAAGACTTGAGTTTCCGAAAGTCGGACGGTCTCGAAGGCAGAGAGGGAATTAACGTCGGAGATGAGTGGGAATACCGGTCGTACATTTCGGGACCCACCGACGGCGGGACCTCAAGCGAAGCGGCAATCTTCTCGTTTGAAGGAGTCAATGAGTCGTTGTTCCACCCGGAAACATTGAAATCAGGGATTCCTGTGGAAGTCACGATGGGAGTTTTCCGCACCCACAAAGGAGACATTGAACAACGAGTCAATGGCAGTTTAGCGATCCGCAATCCGAAGACGGGCTTACGGGTCGAAGTGATGACATTCAGCACGGAAGAATTTATCACCAAAATACTGTTAATCCCCCGAAAATTTGAAGGAACTCCGCAAATTGTCCAACGGCAAGGAAGGAATGCAGACGGAACCGGTTTTATCGCACCGAGCGACGAAGTTGTGGCAGCCAGCAAAAACGACATTCAGTTGTTGCAACGCCGAACGTTTGACCTCTTTGAGGACTTCATTGCCGATGGGCAGGTGGAGGTTTGGCTCCACTGTTTGGATCGGGGACAATATGTCGGAGTAGCAAAGTCGGATTTATACTTTCGAGCGGCAGATGCCTCGGTAACGTTAAACTTCGTCAAGGGATTTTACAAGATTTGGATGCAGATGCTCATCCTGATTGCTTTCGGCGTACTGTTCAGCACATTTTTGAGCGGACCGGTGGCAATGATTTCAACGATGGGAATTCTGATTGCCGGTTTTGCGAAGTCCTTTGTACTGGAACTCGGTTTGAACCGCGTTTTGGGCGGGGGTCCCTTTGAGTCGTTCTACCGTTTAATGATTCAGCAAAATATGGTCGTGGATTTGCCGACGAGTGTGGCAACACAGTTTATCAAGGCGGCGGACGTTGTGTTCAGTAAGTTTTTACTGTTGATAGGACAAGCCGTACCACCGCTTTCGGAGTATGCCGTGTACGACAATGCTCTTGTCAGCGGATTCAATATACCGATGGACTGGGTTGTGATTCACAGCATCACCACACTGGCGTATGCGGTTCCGCTCTTCATCATTGCCTATTTGATTTTGAGCAACCGGGAAGTGGCGCAGTGAGTAACGCCTGCGGTATTTTGAATTAATCGACCATGAGACGTACAACGAAGAAGAAACTGCGCGGCGGCGAAGAAACCGTTTACGACATTGCCCAGCCGGATGTTCCCAGTAGGCATTCGTCCGCCGCTTCCTTGAAATCAAAACGGCGCAATGTCGGCAGCGATCCTGGTGCGAAAGAGCCACTGGGATTGCGAATCATCGGAGGAAAGTTTCGCGGACGAAAGTTACAATATATTGGTGATAACCGGGTGCGTCCCATGAAAGACCGCGTTCGAGAAGCCGTCTTCAATCTCATTGGACCTGCCATTAAGGGAATGTACGCCATTGATCTCTTTGGCGGAACAGGTGCCATTGCGATTGAAGCGATCAGCCGGGGAGCGGTAGCGGCAACCATCATTGAGATTCATTTACCGACGGCTTCCCTGCTCCGGCAAAATCTTGAAATGTTGGATTTATTACCGATTTGCCGTTTGTTCAAAATGGATACCTTCTTCTGGGTCCAAAATGAAGCCGAACATCCGTCGAAAGATTCTCCCTGGATTGTCTTTTGTTCCCCGCCTTATGATTTTTATGAGTCTCGGCAAGCGGTGATGCTGGAGATGTTGAATCGACTTGTCGATCTTGCTCCTGCCGGTTCCATGTTTGTGATAGAGGCGGATCATCGGTTCGATATGACATTGTTGCCCCGCATTCCCGAGCCCCATAGAATGCGTCGGTATCCTCCGGCGGTCGTTGCGATTTTTGAAAAGTGACGATGAACAGAAACGTCCTGTCCCTTACGCTCAAAGGGTGGATCGGGGGCTGTTTTTTTCCATTGAGGTGTGCTAGAATGGGGAAAAGAGGGAATGGTGAATCTATTGAAGTCCCCCAAAATGGCAAAACCCGTCAGAAAACTTTCGCCCGTCATTCATATTGATGGGACAAAATGCGTCAACTGCCACGTCTGCGTGGGCGTTTGTCCGGTCAAGTTTTGCAACATCGCTACCGGTTCCGTGATCCAAGTCGATCACAATACCTGCATCGGTTGCGGTGCCTGTATTCCCGCCTGTACACACGCAGCACGAATCGCAGTCGATGATTGCCAAAATTTCCTCAACGCCCTCGATACCGGTAAACGTCTCGTCGTCATCGCCGCTCCGGCAATCGTATCCAATTTTCCCGACACCTACCGACGAATCCTCGGTTGGTTGCGCTCACGAGGAGTGATCGCCTTGTTCGATGTCTCCTTCGGTGCCGAACTGTGCGTCAAATCATACATTGATTACATCCAGAAGAAATCGCCGTCCGTCGTCATTACGCAACCTTGTCCGGTCATCGTCTCGTTTCTCGAAATTCACCATCCCGAAATGCTACAATGGCTCGCTCCCGTCGGCAGTCCGATGCAGTGTTCCATGCAAATGATTCGGGAATACTATCCGCAGTACGCCGAAGCAGAAATAGTGGCTCTAGCCCCTTGCATTGCCAAACGTCGTGAATTTGATGACCTCGGACTCGGCGATTATCTCGTTACCTTCAGGTCACTCGACCAATATTTTAAGGAGAACAACATTGATTTAACTCAGTTTCCTGAAGCGGATTTTGACGATCCGCCTGCCGAACGAGGTTCCTTGTTTCCGATGCCCGGCGGGTTGCTCGCAACCGCCGCCCGGGACATGGAAGGAATCGGGGAAACAACCCGCGTCATCGAAGGCGTGAATACCGTGTTTGAATACTTGCAGAAATTGCCGAAGATGCTCGAGATGAAGTGCAATCCCAAACTGATCGACTGTCTTAACTGCGAATTCGGGTGCAATGCCGGTCCGGCATCCATTGCCGGGGAGCGGTCGCCGGACGACTTGGAAAGACACGTCAAAAAGCGGGCAACGGAACTCAAAAAATACTATGGAGGTGCGACTACTGCCGAAACCTCCCAAGCCATCCAACAAACGCTCGACCAATACTGGAAACCTAATCTCTACGTCAGGAAATATGCTGATTTATCGGGAAACATTTCATGGAATATCCCTTCCGACGAGGAGATTAAGGAAATTTTCCACACTCGGCTCCGAAAAATATCGGAACGGGACGAATTGAATTGTGAAAGTTGCGGTTATGCCTCCTGCCGTGAAATGGCGATTGCTGTTCACAACAATATCATGGATGTCGAACACTGTTACGTTTACCAACAGCGGTTGCTTGCTGAGCGGGAAAGTCTCGTGAGCGGTATTCTCAGTGTTGCCCAAGACGGTTATATCACGTTCTCAAACAGCCGAAACGTTGTGACTCATCACAATGACCGATTCATGGAAATGTGGGGATTGCAAGGCAAGGGAATCGTCGGTATTCACACGCAGGAATTGCACGCATTGACGACAGAGCAGATGAAGGAGCCGACGGAGTTCCGCGATGCTCTCTTTTACCTCATCTCCACGTTGGAGCCGGTAACGGGGCAGTCCGAATTGAAAGACGGTCGGGTCATTTCATGGCACGGACGTGCAGCGAGAATCATGGACGATGAAATTATGCGTGTTTGGCGGTATCGAGATGTTACCGAACTGGAAAACCACCGGAAACACCTAGAAGAACAGGTTTCTGCACGTACTGCCGAATTGTCGGTGGCAAAGCAAGCCGCCGAATCCGCCAGTGAAGCAAAAAGTACATTCTTGGCGAACATGAGTCACGAAATTCGCACTCCGCTCAACGGAGTCATCGGATTGTCCGAACTGTTACTCCATACAAGCCTTCAACCCCAACAGCAACATTATATCAACTTGGTTCGAGCGTCCGGCGAGTCGCTCCTGTTCCTCATTAACGACATTCTTGATTTCTCGAAAATTGAGGCAGGAAAACTTGAACTTGCCCACGAGATATTCGACTTGCATCAGATGGTAGAAAGTGCATTGGGAACTCTCGCATCACGTGCGGCACCCAAGGGATTGGAACTCTGTTACACGTGCGCGGAGCCGACCCCGCGAAATCTGATCGGCGACGGCAACCGCTTGCGGCAGGTGATCATTAACCTGCTCGGCAATGCCATCAAATTTACTGAGACGGGAGGTGTCCGAGTTCATGTCAAAACCGTTGAATTTAGAGAGAGGGATGTAACGTTGCATTTCGACGTAACGGACACGGGAATAGGAATCCCCGAGGAGAAAATGGATCGGCTTTTCAAAAATTTCTCGCAGACTGAAGCTTCGTCACGAACATTCGGGGGAACGGGACTCGGATTGGTGATCTCGCAAAATATTGTCCAATTGATGGGAGGAGTCATCGAAGTTGAAAGTTTCGTGGGACAGGGAACGCGGTTTTACTTCGATGTCAAGATTGAGGATGAAGGCAGAGACCCGGAAAACATTAACACGGTAAGCGGAATGGAACGCCGCCATTTTCCTTTCCGTGAAACGGGTGGGCGCACTGGACTCTTCTCTTTGGAAGGGAAAAATGTCTTGATCGTCGATGATACCGACATGCAGCGGCACGCTCTTTCAGAACAGTTGACCAATTGGAAAATGAATGTCCGCGAAGCCGATTCTGCAACGGTTGCGATGTTAATGCTCAGAGAAGCCCACGAAGCGAAGAAACCCGTTGACATCATTATCATCGACTGGACGATAAAAGAAGGGAATGGAGACAAACTGCTCTCAAAAATTGCTGAAACAAAAGAATTTAGAAATATACCAACGTTACTCTTGGCTCCTCTTGATGGCGAACACTTCCATCGTAGCGACATCAAGGAATCTCGAACAATAAAAGTGTTGGATAAGCCGGTTTCCTGTTCACCGCTACACGATTCTGTCCTGATGTTGCTGTATCCAGATGAGAGCGAGCAACAGGATATGAAAAAAAGCAGCAAATACCATCGTTTCATACTTCCAGAGAATCGGGTACTCCGTACTTTGGCTGCGGAGGACAACAGAGTCAATCAAATCGTTGTCAGTGCCATTTTAACAGAGGCAGGAATAGAATGTGATATTGCTCAGGACGGTCAGGATGCTTACGACCGTTTTCTCAAAGGCAACTACGATTTGATTTTGATGGACTGCCAAATGCCACAGGTGGACGGTTATGAATCCACGGGAATGATACGGCGGTGGGAAGAAAATAATTCTGCTCCTCGAATACCCATCATCGCTCTGACTGCGAATGCTGTTACCGGAGACATTCAAAAGTGCCTTGATGCCGGAATGGATGCCTATTGTAGTAAGCCAATTGATCCGATTCGCCTGCTTGAAACCATTAAACGGCTCCTCGACATGGACATGGAGGGAGGTTGGGAATCCAGCCCCGCAAATTAGAGCATAAAAATTGTTCATTCGTTGATCTGATCAAGAATATGCGGACATCGTTCGGCGACGTTGTTTGTTTCCCAGCGGTCGTCCGGTTTGACGTACAGTTCATTCCCCGAGGGCTTTTGATAGACGAACCAGTCCGGCGTTACTGTTACTTCATCACCGATGCGGAGAAATGGATGTCGCTCCACAGGCTCGGCTGGCAGGTTTTCACTTTTCAAAAGTTCCCAAACATCGCCGGGTTGTAACAACGTTTGACTGCGAAAACCTGCCCACGAACCGTTGAGAAGACGAACGAAAAGTGGTAGATGGACATTTTCACCATACAGTTCCTCGTTACTGCCAATACGGTTGTGTTCGCCAAGCGAAAAACCACGAACCGACATCAACAGCAAGACGGTATTTTGATCAAGCCCCATCTCTGGTAGAAATTCAAGCAAACATCGGAGTGCTTCGTCCAAAACGGAAACGCCCCCCGAATAGGCTTCCGCAACCGATTGCCTCACGTCGGGATCAATGCTTTTTCCAAAAAACTCCGGCAGGACAACTTCAGGATAAGGATCAGGGTCTTCGTCAATCTGATAACGTTTGCGATAGGAAAGGGGAAAATCCCAGTGCCCTCGAAAACCGGTGAAATGCGCCCACAGTAAGAATGGTGAATCGTGTTGATGCCGCAAAAGATCGGCAATCGTTGCCATGTTACGAAAAAAATGCGTTTCTTCAATGTTACGGGCAGGACGATTTTGTTGTTTTGATTCCAATCGGTGTTTTTCATCGAACAATCCGGCTTTTTCATGTAGGAACACTTCGGAGTCGTCGGTGAGCAAAATTTTGTGATGGTCAGCCGGAAATTGCCACAATTCGGAAAACGTTGACGACAACTCCATTGAGGACGCATAAAACCGGTCGAACAGTGCAGACTGGCACGCCAGCGAATCGAGCGTGGGAGTGTGAATCCAAGTGTTACCATAAGCCCCGATCATTCCGATTTGCAAACCGTCAATTGAAATGCAAAGGTAATTTGGCACACGTCCCGCTCCCATTCAGGACATTATACTGAAAATGGAGAGGACTTGACAACGAGGGCGAGCAACCCTACAATGTCCGTGAGTAGGATGCTCTAAAGTTATCGCACAAGGCGCACTGTTTCCCCGAAAAAGAAAGGCTACCAAGATCATGACAAAAACCGCTTTATCCCGAAGAAATTTTCTTGCCGCATCTGTGGTTGCTGCGGCTTCGTCCACCATCGTCAAACCGCAATCTGTGGTCGGCGCAGATGCAAATTCCGTCCTCGAAGTCGGGCTGATCGGATGCGGAGGACGCGGAGATTGGATTACCGAGGTGTTCGCCCAAAACAAGAATTACCGGCTCGTGGCGGTTTCGGATTATTTCCAAGAACGTGCCGATGCCGTCGGATCAAAACGTGAAGTTCCGTCTGATCGACGCTACAGCACTCTTTCGGGCTACAAACGTCTCTTGGACAGCAAGTTCGACGTTGCGGTCATCGAAACGCCGCCCAGTTTTCACCCAGAACAGGCGGCAGCCGCAGTCGATGCCGGTAAACATGTGATCCTGGCAAAGCCGATTGCAGTGGACGTGCCGGGTTGTGTTTCGATTGCCGACTCCGGGAAAAAAGCAACGCAAAAAAAGTTAGCGTTCCTTGTTGATTTCCAGACCCGGGCAGACCAGTATTTCCGGGAAGCGTTAAAACGTGTTCACGCAGGGGATATAGGGAACATCGTCAGTCTTTACTCCTATTATCCGCAGGCGGGGATGATCCATAATGAACCGTTGACCGATAGGGATTCCTATTTGAGGTTGTGGTATCAGTCCATCGAACTTTCCGGTTGTTGTATCGTGGAACAGGACATTCACACGTTGGATGTCGCTTCATGGATTATGGGAAAGAACCCACTCTGGGCGGCAGGAACAGGAGGACGGCACAGACAGTATGGCACCATCAACGACTATTATAATGTGACTTATGGTTTCGACGGCAATGTCACGTTGCAGTTCGCATCAGTGAAGGTGAGTCCCGGTGTCAGAAATGAAATCATCACTCGCGCCTGGGGAACCGAGGGAGTGCTGGAAACCAATTATTTCGGGGACGTTTTCATCCTCGGTAATAAGCCCTACGAAGGAGGGAATTGTGCCAACCAATACTGGACGGGAACGGAAACAAACGTCAAGGAATTCTACGAAGCGATTGTGAAAGGTGATTTCAGCAATCCAACGGTGGAACCGTCGGTGCGTTCCAACTTGACGTGTGTTCTTGGACGCGATGCGGTCAAGAACAAGAAACTGCTGACGTGGGACGAAATGATGCGAAACAACGAAAGTCTAAAAATGAAACTCGACGGTTTGAAATCCTGATAATGCGATTGTGGCGATATATGCTCGGCACAAAAGAGCGGCATACGCAAGTATGCCAGTTGGGACGTGTTGGTTCAGACTCACCGGGGGGCGTATGCCCCCCGCTCTTTATCCGGTCGCTCCGCTGCGCTGTGTTCCCGGCTTGCATTACATGGCTTTTGTGAGTTACATCACCACACACATTGGAGCGGATATTGCGATATGTCTTTGTCTGCGGTAACAAAATCCATCCCTTCTGAAATAGCCGTAGCGATCAGAATCCTATCAAACGGGTCGCGATGATACAACGGCAATCGCTCCAATTCCAATAAGTGTTGGGGCGTGATGTTCAGCAATTGAACCATTGTCAAGCAATTTCAAAAAACCAGCAACTCCACCCGCAAAAGTCAACTTGCCGACATTGATTTTGACAGCAAGTTCCCAAACCGATACAACGCTGACATTGACCCGATTGGTTGGATCGAGAATCACCCGCTTTGCGGTCTCCGAAAGACTCGGACTTCCATTGAAAAACCAAATAGCGGTGTGCGTATCCAACAGTATTGCTTTCATTCGAAAGACTCCGTATTACATATACTCCGCAAAATCTTCCAAAGGTGCGTCAAAGTCATCGCTCATCCAGAATTGTCCTTTTGCGCAACCAAAGATGGGACGTTTAGCATTAACCGACTCATCTTCTGACGGCTGCATAATAGTAATGAGTTTCAATGAATCCAACTCCCGCAAGAGATTTATTGCTTGCGGTTGGACGATACCAATTTGAAGTGTTTGCATTGTTCGATTCTTGCCGAGCATGTCGAGCATTCGCATTCCAAGTATATCATTTATACTGGGTTTTGCAAACGCAATCTTACGATTGCGGCTCTGTC
>Ga0082212_10005812_pt1 | contig 16748 bp, 15 predicted proteins | sample TergutNt197P3_FD_71548 | JGI IMG/M metagenome (GOLD analysis project Ga0082212, IMG submission 71548) | Neocapritermes taracua P3 segment gut microbial communities from Petit-Saut dam, French Guiana - Nt197 P3 | ecosystem: Host-associated > Arthropoda: Insects > Digestive system > Gut ... | reverse complement strand
CTCCTCTCCAACCGCCGCAGCCAAGGTACTCAGACCAACCGCTGTGCCAGCATGACGCCCGGTCAGAGCCTCAAGCACCGCCCTATCCAGACGGTCAAGACCCAGTTTGTCAACCTGGTAGACATCCAACGCAGCCAGAGCCGCCTCATGGTCTCCCACCCCGCTACCACGCACCTGAGCCCAATCGCGCACCCGGCGCAACAGCCGGTTGGCTATTCGGGGCGTGCCGCGTGAACGGGTAGCGATTTCGCTGGCGGCGTCAGGCGTGATCTCCAAGTCCAGTAGCCTTGCCGAGCGGACAATCACCCGTTCAAGCTCATCAACCTGGTAGTAGTCAAGCTGTCCGGAAAAACCAAAGCGGTCGCGCAGAGGCGCCGGCAGCAATCCGGCCCTAGTGGTGGCGCCCACCACGGTGAACGGCGGCAGAGTCAACGGGATGGCATTGGCTCCAGGCCCTTTGCCCACCACCACATCAACCCGAAAATCTTCCATGGCCACATAGAGCATCTCTTCCACCGGCCGGGCTAGGCGGTGAATCTCATCGACAAACAAGACCTCGGCCTCTTCCAGCGAAGTCAGCACGGCAGCTAAGTCACCGGCGTGCTGGATGGCTGGGCCGCTAGTGACCCGCATCGGCACCCCCAGCTCGCCAGCAATGATCATTGACAAGGTGGTTTTCCCTAGGCCTGGGGGGCCAGAGAGCAGCACGTGGTCTGGCGTGGAGCCACGAGCCTTGGCCGCTTGGAGCACCAGCGCCAGTTGCTCACGCACCACTGTCTGTCCAACAAACTCATTCAGGTCTTTCGGTCTGAGCGCCGCCTCAATGGCCCGCTCAGTGGGGCTTGGTGCGGCGTAAAGCCCCTCGCGGTCATTGCCCACGGTTGCCCCCTAGCAGCCGCAGGCTGGCTTTGAGCAGTCCGCCCACTTCATCAGGTGCGTCTTCTCTAGCCATGACCTCCGCCACGGCCTGGCTGGCCGCCGCAGCCGGCCAACCCAAAGACTCCAACGCCTGGCAGACCTGACCAGCCAAGGCCCCCGCCGGCTCGGCCCCAGGCAGCGTGTCGCCCAGTGGTTGTCCCAACTTGCCGCTCAGTTCCAGAATCAGTTTCTGGGCGCCCTTTTTGCCGATGCCGGGTACCCGAGTTAGCTGAGCCACGTCACCACTGGCGACAGCCTGGATCAAAGCCGTCGGCGTCAATGTGCCCAGTAAGCCAAGGGCAATGCGCGGACCTACCCCACTGACCGACTGGACGGTGATGAAAACCTCACGCTCGGCATCGTCGGCAAAACCATAAAGACTAAGGGAGTCTTCCTTGACCACTAGGTGAGTCAGCAAGCTGGCTTGCTCCCCCAGGCGCAGGCCCTTGCGGGCCGCCGGGGTCAATGTGATGGCCAGCCCCACACCACCGCACTCAATGACGGCGCCGGTGGTTGAAAGGGCCAAAACAGGGCCACGAAGGGAGGCAATCATAAGCGGGCCATCTTTCGGGCTGCTCTTTCGGCCTCTACCCAAGCCTTTTGGGCTGATGTGGCGGCCTGGCCGGTGGCGGCCAGGGTGGATGGGCGCCAGGCGTGGCAGATTGCTAGGGCTAGCGCATCAGCCACGTCGGCTGGTTTGGGGGGCTCTGATAGGCGTAACAGCCGGGCCACCATTACGCCGATCTGGTGCTTGGCAGCCTGGCCTGAGCCAGTGACGGCGGCCTTGACCTCGGTTGGTGTGTGCTGAGCCACCTCAATGCCGCGGCGAGCACCTTCAACCATGGCCAGACCAGCCACCTGGGTGGTGCCAGCCACGGTCCATAGGTTCTGTCCAGCAAAGACCCTTTCCACCGCTACTGCAGTGGGTTGGTATTGGTCCATCCATTGGCCTATCTCCTGGCTGACCGCCAGTAGCCGCTGGTCAAGCGGCGTGCCACTTTGGCTGGTGGCAGCTCCGCAAGCCACCAATGACAAGCGCCGACCAGGCAGGCAATCAATCACTCCCAAACCGCAGCGGGTCAGTCCTGGATCAACCCCAAGCACTCGCATTGTCACGTCAGAGGGTCGTTTGGCATTGCCCGCCGGCCCAGGATTGGCCACTTATTCGTCCATCGCTTGCGCCATGACTTCATCTGTGGCGTCAAAATTGGTGTAGACGTTCTGGACATCATCGCTGTCTTCCAGTGCATCTACTAGGCGCAAAATCTTCTTGACGCCTTCCAACTCAAGCGACACTTCAACCGAAGCCACGAAACTGGTTTCGGCCGAATCGTAATCAATCTGGGCCTGCTGCAAGGCTTGGCGGGCTGCTACAAGGTCTTCTGGTGCCGTCACAATCTCAAAGCCGTCATCCAGGCTGGTGACCTCTTCGGCGCCGGCTTCTAAGACGGCGTCCAAAATGGCGTCTTCATCAACCCCATCGGCGGCCGGAACTTGGATAACACCTTTGCGGTTGAACAAGTAACTAACCGATCCGGGATTAGCCAGCGAGCCGCCGTTCCTGGTCAACGCCAAGCGCACGTCCGAGCTAGCCCGGTTGCGGTTGTCGGTCAGGGCCTCTACCAGCACAGCCACCCCTCCTGGGGCGTAGCCCTCATAGATAATCGAGGCGTACTCAGCGCCGCCTGCCTCAGCGCCAGACCCACGCTTGACTGCTCGATCTATGTTGTCATTAGGCACCGAAGACTTCTTGGCCTTCTGGATAGCGTCAAACAAGGTGGGATTGGCGGCTGGGTCGCCGCCCCCAGTGCGTGCAGCTACTTCGATGTTCTTGATCAGCTTGGCGAACAGCTTGCCACGCTTCGCGTCGATGGCCGCCTTCTTGTGTTTAGTGGTAGCCCACTTGGAGTGACCCGACATTGCCTACATAACCTCACAAACGGAACGGCTCTTGGTGCAGCCATTCTAGCTGGGACTTGTTCCAAGCTGCTCTAGGCCCTGCGGTGCGGCGTCGCTGTCCCCTCACACCGAGCCAGTCCAACCCATCCAGCCGCCGCTGGGCTGGCTCAACCAATAGCTCCATCCACCTCCTGTCGTTCTCTGCGTTTCGCGCCGCGAAATCGCAGAATCCAACCCCTCCACCAGGGAACCTGCCATCGACCGCCGCTGGGGTTGGCCCAGCGCAAACCCGAAGTGGCTGGTTTGCGCGCCCGGCCGAACCTTCCAGCGTCGATCCACCCCAGAACCAGCCGATCCACTTTGAATCAATCAAGTGGTTCCGAAGCCCGATTAACTTTCCCAGTCTCCCTGTAGTGGTATCCAGTCCAATCCGCACTACGCCGCGCACCGCTGTAGTGCCAATGGCACTTTCCTGGTCACGCTGTAGTGCCGATGGCACTTGGATTGGAGCGTTTTCGCAGGTGGGTGACTGTGACTGAGTGCCAAACGCACTACACGCAGGCCGACCGAGTGCCAAACGCACTACACGGAGGCCTCGCTGTAGTGCCAATGGCACTTTTCCGGCACTTTTCTGGCTATGCGCTGATGCTGCTGCAGCTATTGCGGTGTAAGCGATACCGAATTTGGATGAGCTGATCACTAGATTGATGGGTGCTGGTCGGGCTGGCCGGGCGCGCAAATCTCAAACCCCCAGGGGGTTTGCGCTTGGCCAACCCCAGCAGACCGAGATGTGCAGGTTCACTGGTGGATGGGTTGGATTCTGCGATTTCGCGGCGCAAAACGCAGAACGACATGAGGGGGCTACTGCGCGCGGACCGGAGACTAAGAAGGTTTGCGCTGGGCCGACCCCAGCGCCGATTGACGTGCTGGTTCCGAGGTGGATGGGCGCTGGTTGGTGTGACCGGCTGCTACCGGGTGACTTTGCCGGCTTTGATGCAACGAGTGCAGACCTTGATGCGCTTGGGAGTGCCATTGACCACCGTGCGGACCCGCTGCACATTGGGGTTCCACCGCCGCTTGGTGCGGCGGTGCGAGTGGGACACGTTGTTACCAAAACCTGGCACCTTGCCGCAGACCTCGCATGTAGCAGCCACGATCAAACTCCTGAAACTTTCTTGGGTCCCGCTTTGGCGGGAGACAACTGGGAGAGTCTAGCCGATTGAACTCCAAAGTGCCCAACTGATTGGCTGCCAGCGCATTCCTAACCGCTTGGGTGGGAGGTTTGGCGGGGCGCGGCCCCCCGCGACCCGCAGCATTAACAGCGACTAGCTTGCTGGACTGACATTAAATGCTGTACGTCAGATCAATTCTCCAAGCAGCGATGGGGGCAAGCCTGCTTGGCCGCAGACCCAGGGACGGTAGGGCCAACCTTGGAGCCGCTAAAAGGTGAGGCAATTCCAACCTGAGTGTGGCGGCTTGCCTTGATGGCCGGCATCGGGCAGCAAATGTCACAAGGTAGCTATAACCTGGCTGACATGAATCACCCAGCGCTGCAACTGGGGTTCTTGGCTACCCCGCTGCCACGGGTGCTTGGCGCTAAAGCCAAACGGCTGGCGCCGCTGGGGTTGGAGACTGTGGCTGACCTGCTCTACAACTTCCCTAGGCGCTATGAGGATCCAGCCAAACCTTCGGACCTGTCGCGGCTGCACGTCGGTGAGCAGGTCACGGTGATGGCAGCGGTGGTCCAGGCCACACTGCGCCAAGGGCGTGGTTACAACCAGATCATCTTGACGGTTGAGGTAACCGACGGGCAACGTCAACTTGAACTGACTCACTTCTTCAAGAAGGCTTGGCAACCCGATTGGCACTTGAAGCAGTACCAGCCAGGGCGTATGGGTTTGTTTAGCGGCCAAGTCAATCTGTACCGGGGGCGGCCACAACTGGTCCACCCCAAGGTGGTCTGGGTAGCGGGGGCTGGCGACTTTGAAGACCAAGATGAGGCCTGGATTGAGGCTGGCCGTCCGGCACCGGTCTATGCGGCCACCGCCCAAGTCGATTCGAGGCAGCTGCAATTGTCGGTGCGAACTTTGTTGGGGCTAATTGGCGCGCAAGAGCTGCCGGACCCATTGCCAAACTGGCTCCGTGAGGAGCACCGGCTACCTGGTCTAACCAACGCCTTTCGGTTGATTCATCAACCTATGTCCGATGCCGAGTGGCTGGCAGGGCGCCAACGCTTCCGTTTTGAAGAGGCTTTCGTTTTGCAGGTTGCTCTGGCAAAACGACGTCACTTGCTGGCTGATGTAGCCACTAGCGCTTGGCCCTTGGTGGCTGGCGGATTGGTGGATCGTTTGGCTGCACAACTGCCATTTGAGTTGACCAACGACCAGCGTCAAGTTGGGGACCAGATCAGCCAGTTGCTGGCAGCACCGCATCCCATGAATCAGTTGTTACAAGGCGACGTTGGTTCGGGCAAGACCGTGGTGGCGCTCAAAGCCATGTTGCAAGTGGCTCAATCTGGCGGCCAGGCGGCCTTGCTGGCCCCAACCGAGGTTCTGGCGGCCCAGCATTTCAAGACCGTCCAGTTGCTGCTGGGGGAGATGGCTGACCAGGGTTCCGGGGGAGTGGCAGTGCGGCTGCTTACCGGGTCGGTGGCAGCTAAGGCGAAAGACGCTGTCCGGGCTCAAATCGAAGATGGCAGCGCCCAGATTGTGATTGGGACTCATGCACTGCTGCAGGGCAGCGTCAGCTTTGCCAACCTTGGCTTGGTGGTGGTGGATGAGCAGCACCGCTTCGGTGTGGAGCAGCGCGATCAGCTGCGCCAACGGCCCGGCCAGCCGCCACACCTGCTGGTGATGACGGCAACGCCAATTCCGCGCACCATTGCCATGACGGTTTTTGGGGACCTGGGTGTCTTGACTTTGAGAACATCACCACCGGGACGTCAACCAGTCCAGACGGTGTGGGTCAATCCGGTTACCCATCCAGGTTGGCTGGACCGAGTCTGGCAGCGGGTGGCTGAAGAGGCTCATGCAGGGAACCGTGTCTTTGTGGTGGTACCGGCCATAGAACCGGGTCAGGTCGAGGCTGGCAGTGACATCCTTGACCAACCACAAGCTGAACCGCTGCTGTTTGGCGAACCGGTGGGTGGAACCACCGGTCGCAAGGCCCTGACCAGCGTGACTGAGACGCTCTCAGCGCTGCAAGCCAATCCAGTGCTTGAGGGTTTGCGTTTTCAGCCGATGCATTCGCGGCTGCCTTCCGCCACCAAGGAACAGGTGATGGCTGCCTTCCGTCAAGGTGAGATTGACGTGTTGGTTTGCACCACTGTGATAGAGGTGGGGATTGATGTGCCAGACGCCACTTTGCTGGTGGTGCTAGACGCCGACCGATTCGGCCTGTCCCAGCTACACCAGCTGCGCGGCCGGGTGGGCCGGGGAGCCAAGGCTTCGCTTTGCCTACTGGTTTCAAGTGCCGAACCAGACTCCATTGCCCACCAGCGGCTAGATGCCATGGCGAAACATGCCGATGGCTTCACCTTGGCTGAGGTAGACCTGCGCACCCGGCACCAAGGAGACATCTTGGGCGCGGCTCAGTCGGGCCACCGTGGGGCGCTGCGGCTGGTCGATGTCACTAAAGACGCCAAGCTGATTGGGCTCAGCCGTCAAGCTGGTGAACAAGTGGTGGCCAAAGACCCGGACTTGGCCACTAATCCAGCCCTGGCCTGGGCGGTTGATCGCTTGGTGGGTGAACGTGAGGACTTTTTGGAACGCGGCTAACCGGTCGCTCGCGGCTGGATTGCGCATGCCTCGAGCAGTGTGAAGTGTTAGTTCCTGGGGCAATGCTGCCGCCTCGAGGACTCGAGCGGTACCAAGGCCCAACTCGTGCGCCTGGGCTGTTGCAGCAAAGGCTGTTTCAGGTCCGAATTCCGTTTTTAGTAGCCACACAAACCTAAGATAGGAATTATGGTCTTGCGGCAGACTTCCCAACCAGGTGGCTGGAGGATTGTCTTGTGACCCGGATCATCGCTGGGGCAGCCAAGGGTAGGGTGCTCAAGGTGCCAGGGCGTGGCACCAGACCGACTAGTGACAGGGTGCGCGAAGCGCTGTTCAGTCAGCTCGAATCGCTGTTAGGCGGTTTGGCAGGCTTGGCCGTGCTTGATTTGTATGCCGGTTCAGGGGCGCTGGGGTTGGAGGCCATTAGCCGCGGAGCCAGCCAGGCCGTACTGGTGGATTCCGGGAAGGCGGCGCTGGCGGCAGCTAGCGTCAACACTGAATTAGTCCAACAACACCTATCAACAGCGAAAGTGCGCCTGCTGAGGGCAAAGGTGGAAAAACTGCTGGCGCCTGGCTGGCAGGACCAGTCGTTTGACCTGGTCTTCCTAGACCCACCATACGAGTTGTCTAGCCAAGCCCTTGACCAGGTGCTTGGCGCATTGGCTCAAGGCCATTGGCTGGTGGATGGGGCCACCATTGTGGTTGAACGGTCCAACCGAGCTGCTGGGCCCGTCTGGCCGGAAGGCTGGGAACACCTTGACAGCCGGGTCATAGGTGAAACCGCCCTTCATTTGGCCCGGGCGGCCTAACCAACGCTTGCAAGGAAGCACTCCCGGGGCTGGGTGGTTGTTCCAACATGGCTCTGCGGCCTGTGCAGTTGCCCTGGATTGGGAAGTAGCCGATGGTTTTCTGCCCGTTCGCTGCGCGGACGGCATTAGGGTAGGACCCATGACCAGTCAGCAAGAAGCGAAGGGCCAGGCGGCGTTGGCCGCGTCAGTGACTGGTGCTTCACCACCGGCAGACGCTGCCATCGCTGTGGTCCCAGGCAGCTACGACCCGGTCACCTTGGGCCATCTCGACGTTATTCACCGAGCAGGGTTGTTGTTTGACCAGGTGAAAGTGGTGGTGGCCGGCAACCAAGACAAGCGGCCGCTGTTTGATCTGCCCACAAGAGTCGAACTGGTCCAAGCTTCGCTGCCAGATGAAAGCCGCTTTGAGGTAGTAGCCATCACCGGGTTACTGGCGGACTACTGCCGCCAAGTCGGGGCCAGAGCCATTGTCAAGGGTCTGCGCGGGGGTGCCGACCTTACCCATGAAGAACCGATGGCGCTGGTCAACCGGGACTTAGCCGGCATCGAGACTCTGTTTCTACCCGCTAGCCCGGCCTTCGGTTTTGTCTCGAGCTCTGTGGTGAGGGACCTTGCGAGGCACGGGGGAGATGTCAGCCCCTACGTCACCAAGCCAGTGCAAGCCGCCTTGCAGGCCGCTTTTGGTCTCTAGTCGAATTGAGTCTTGGCGGCATTCTGCTCTAGATTATTCGCCAGCCGTCGTAAGGGACTGGCGCCGTTTCAGCGCCCGTCGGCTGTATCCCGCTTCAACCAAAGGTCTGAACAATGACAACCCCGACCGAGCAGGTGCCGGAATTGGTGGTGTCTGTGCACGATCTAGCCCGCCAGCCCGGTAGCCAGCGCCTCCAGTCAATCACCTTCCAGGCTCCGGCCAATTGCGGTGATGAACAGGTGATTGCCATTGACCCCCAAGCTCCGGTTGCCCTTGACCTTCTGCTGGAAAGTGTCTTGGAAGGCATCTTGGTTAGTGGCTCCCTCACGGCTGAGGCCAAGGGGCAGTGCGGTCGCTGCCTGGGAGGGATCCAACAAGGTGTCCAGGTGACGTTTCAGGAGCTGTTTAGTTACCCCGAACGGGCTCTAGCAGCTGTTGAAGCAGGCGCTGAGGATGAGCAGACCTTCACTGTGGTTGACCAAACCATTGACTTGAATGGCCCGGTGCGCGACGCGCTGGTGCTGGCCTTGCCCTTCCAGCCATTGTGCCAATCCGAATGCGTAGGGCTATGCTCTCAGTGCGGACAGGCGCTGGCGGGTGAGCCAGACCATAGTCACGAGCAAGTGGACCCTAGGTGGTCTGCCCTTGAAGAGTTGTTAGTTACACCAGAAGAAGAGAGTTAGTCATGGCAGTACCAAAGCGCAGGACATCGCGCGCCAACACCCACGCGCGCCGGTCGCAGTGGAAGACATCTGCCGTGCCGCTGACCACCTGCCCAAGGTGCAAAGAGCCCACCCGGCCGCACACTGCCTGTCCGAATTGCGGCACCTACAAAGGCCGGGCTTACGCGGCGGCCGAACGGTCCGAGCACCAGGTCTAGTCAATGGCTGCGGCAACGCGTCATGGATCAGCCGCCGCGTTGCTTGGCGCCCTTGGGGTCGAATTAGATCCTGAGCTGCTGGTGCTGGCTCTGACTCATCGATCCTTTGCCCACGAAGCCGGTGGTGTCCCCACCAACGAACGGCTTGAGTTTTTGGGCGATGCCGTAATAGGGCAAATAGTCACCGAGTACCTCTTTCGCACTCACGCTGAGCGCCCAGAAGGTGACTTAGCCAAGATGCGAGCCGCCACTGTCTCACAACGGTCCCTGGCCCATGTTGCCAGGGGGATAGGCCTTGGTCCGCACATTTTGTTGGGGAAGGGTGAAAGAGCCACCGGGGGTGCTGAGAAAGACTCCATCTTGTCTGACACGCTTGAAGCCCTGATCGGTGCCGTCTACCTGAGCCACGGGTTGACTGAGACCCGCCAGGTGGTGGTGAACCTGATGGAGGAAACACTGATTCGGGCGGCCACATTAGGGGCCGGTCTGGATTGGAAGACCTCCTTGCAAGAACTGGCTGCAGTCAAAGACTTGGGAGTGGTCGAATACCGGGCCGAAGCCACCGGCCCCGACCATGCAAGAGTGTTCCAGGCCCAGGCGTTGATTGCGGGGCAAGTGCTGGGCCGGGGTAGTGGCAGCGCCAAGAAGGCCGCCGAACAAGAAGCCGCTGAAAACGCCTACCAACACTTGGAGGCCGACCGGCAGTAGCTTTAGCTCATAGCGTGCTCATCGGACAGAAAATTGGTGCCAGCAACTGGCCTTCGCTATGGTTAGGCCCGTGCCAGGCAGTTTCAATGGGGTCAAATCAGACAGTGTCATCAATGTGATGATTGTGGACGACCACGAGGTGGTTCGTCGTGGCATTGCCGAGGTGGTTGAGAGATCTGATGGCATGCGGGTGGTGGCTGAGGCCGGTACAGTGGCCGAGGCCCTGCGGCGAGCCATCCTGGTCAATCCCCACGTCATCTTGGTTGACCTACGGTTACCTGACGGCACCGGGATTGACCTGATGCGTCAACTACGTGGTGCTGCCCCAGAGGTTCGGTCGGTGGTGCTGACTAGTTTCGACGACGACGACGCCCTAGCGGCTGCTCTTGAGGTTGGGGCGGCGGCTTTTCTATTGAAGACTGTGCGCGGGGCTGAGATAGCCGATGTGATTAGGGCGGTGGCAGCAGGGCGCACCTTGCTGGACGAGCGCACTTTGCACCGGCGGCGGGCTGATCACGAGGACCCAACAGCGGATTTGACACCCTCTGAACACCGGGTTCTCAGCCTAATTGGCGAGGGTTTGTCCAACCGTGAAATTGCCGAACGCCTAGGCGTGGCCGAAAAGACCGTCAAGAATCACATCACCTCCTTGCTGGCCAAAATGGGCCTTCAGCGCCGCACCCAAGTCGCTGCTTGGGTGGCCGCCAAAGAATCGAGCTCCTGGCGCGCTTAGTCGCCACAGAACCAAGAAGCAAGCGGCAGCCAACCCCTACGGCCTGATCAACATGGCGTGCTGCCTGAGACGCGCCCCTTCTTTGGCCTAGGTCAGGTTGGCGCCAGCAGGTTTGTGGCGCCAACTGGTGCAGAGACGTGCAGTCGTTTAGCCTGTCTGACCAGAGCTAACGCCAAAGAATGGACAAACCTAGACGGGTCGGCCAGGTCAGCTTTGGTTGCCACAACAACCTCGTAGTGGTGATTACGCAGCACCTGACGTCTGATGTTGTCACGGGTTCGGTTGTGCGTGGCATCGTGGACCATGCCGTCGTATTCGGCCACAGTCATCCATTGCTCAAACAGGCAGTCAACTCTGGCCAAAAACTGCCCGGTCGAGTCGACAAGAGTCGGGTTGACCTGCGGAACCGGCAAGCCTGCATTAACAATCCAGCCCCTCATCTCGGTTTCCCTGATCGAGTCAGTTCCTTGGCGCATGTCTGCCAGAGCCGCCCTGGCTTTGATGGTTGGCAGATGGTTGCTTTGTCCATCTAAGAATTGACTGATTGTTGCTGGATCAGTGATCGGATCCCTAAAACGCATCAGACCGTCGCCTATCTGCACCAACTCCTCGTGGGTGGCCTCTCTCGCCATTAGAGCCCAAGCTTCAATTGGGTCCGTCACTCGCATTTCCCGGATCATCCGGGTTTGAATCGGCGCCACATCTCGCAGTCGGTGGACAGCGATTCCGCTGCGGCTGGTGGTTGGCTCGCCTAAACAGCAGGTGAACCCTGGTATCGGCAGCGAACCGGCTGGGCAACTGCACTCCGAATAGCCTCAGCGCGGAGGGCCCACACACAATAGCGCGAGAATCGGTAGCCACCACGGCCGCTCTGCACTTCAAGCCCTCACTGCCAAGCTCAGGATTGGAAGCTGGAGTGAACACGCCATGCAGCAGGCGGACAAACCCCGGCCCCCTCAGTTCTCCAGAGCTGACACCCAAATCAGTTAGGGCATTGACACTCATCACAGCGTTGTCGGCAATGATGCCGTCTCTTACCACCTTTGGCACAGTGATGATTCGATCAGTCTTCGTACTCATGGTGGTGATTGAACCAGGCTTTTGGCAGGTCTGCTTGAAAATGGTGCAGGGCCTGTGGATAACCCAAGACTTCTGTCGCTCCTCAGATCGAACTCCTGAGTGAGTTCAGCCCCAGATTCATAGGCCCAACAAGCCTCCAACAACAGATTTCCATGCCCAACGCGGCCGTTGGGCATCGATTTGTGCTGTTTTGACCTGGTTGGGCATCGATTTCTGCTGCTGGAAAAACGTTGGGCATCGATTTCTGCTGTCAAATCGGCGTTTTGACAACAGATTTCCATGCCCAACACCAAAAGGACAGCAGATTTCCATGCCCAATGAGCCTCCAACAACAGATTTCCATGCCCAACGCGGCCGTTGGGCATCGATTTCTGTTGTCTGACCTGTCAGACCCAAGCTGGATGGTGCTGGTTGGTGTGGCCTAGCACGCAAACCATCCCCTTCGGGTTTGCGCTGGGCCAACCCCAGCGTCGGTGATTGGAGTGAGCCTGACTGCTTGGATACTGAAGGTGAGGTGACAAGTTGAGGTGGCGGTGAAGGGGCCGATGCAGGGCTTGGCGCGGGCATGTCACTTCAGAAAACGCCAAAGCGTTTTCCAAGTGACGGAGCGAAGCAGCGGCCCCGAACCGATACCGGACCCAACCCCAGCGACATGGGTTGGTTCCGGGTTGGGTGGACGCTGGATGGTGTGGCCGGGCGTGCAAACCTCAAACCCCAAGGGGGTTTGGTTTGGCCAACCCCAGCGCGGCCAGTGGCATGTTCAAGGTCAGGTGGAGCGTGGATTCTGCGAGTTTGCGGCGCGCAACAAAGACAGGAGGTGGAAGGGAACCGGAGGTAGGAGGGGGCGTTGCCGCTTCCCGGTCGGTGGTTGCGACCAGTGGTGCAGTGAAGCTGGCAGACTTGATGGGTGCTGATTGACCTCCACACCCATTCGACGGTTTCGGATGGGACAGATTCCCCGGAGCAGGTGATGGCCGCAGCGGCCAGTGCCGGGCTAGATGTGGTGGCGCTGACAGACCACGATTCGACGGCTGGTTGGGATGGCGCTGTCAGAAGCGCCCTGGCTCATGGTCTGACCTTGATCAGGGGCCTGGAGCTTTCGGCTAAATGGCAAGGCATTGCGGTGCACCTGCTCAGTTACTTGAACCATCCGGCCTATCCGCCGTTGGTTGATCAGCTAGACAAGATCCGTCTAGGCCGTATCGAGCGTGCCAAGACCATGGTTGATCTAGTGGCCAAGGACTATCCAGTTTCTTGGCCAGACGTGGTGGCGCAGTGTGGCCCAGGCGCGGTGGTGGGACGGCCCCACATAGCTGACGCGCTGGTGGCGGCTGGCCTGATGCCTGACAGGACCACTGTTTTTGAGCAGGTCTTGCACAATTCTGGTCGCTACTACGTGCCGCACTACGCCCCTGAGGCCACCGAGGCAATCCAGCTGATCATCCAAGCTGGAGGCGTGCCGGTGCTGGCGCACCCCGGCGCCATCAAGCGCCAGAAAATCGTGCCCGATGAGGCCATCAAAGAAATGGCCGATGCCGGTCTGTTTGGTTTAGAGGTCCGTCACCGCGACAATCCCGCACCGCAGCAGCGGCGCTTACAGGGTTTGGCCACCAAGCTGGGTTTGGCTGTGACCGGGGCATCGGACTACCACGGCACCGGCAAACCCAACCGACTAGGCGAAAACAGCACCTCAAGCGCAGTGTTAGCCCAAATCATTGAACGCGGCCAGCTCGATCCGATTTAGGAACCAGGAAGATAGACAGGCTCCACCGTGCGGCAGGCGGTGGGAGCGCCGCCAGCCACAGCCAAGGCGCGACCAATGATCCCAGAGCAGATGGGTCCGGGTGGCGATAATCCGAGGGAGAGCAGGGGCTATCGCTCGGTCAGCTCCAGCGAGTGTTCGGGAAACCGGTAATAATCCGGGGGAGAGCAGGAGCTAACGCTCGGGTGGCCGCTGGGTTGGCCTACCAGCCCGAGTTCTTTTCCTGGTGCGGTCACGCGGCTGGTGAGGTACGGCATCGGGCGCTTTATCAGACTTAGGCTGACGCGACCGCCGCTGACCCGACCGACCGCCACCACCACTGTTTCCACCTTGGGCGCGAGCCCGGGCCTTGGACCGCCCATCGAAGCGGCGGCGACCGGTTTCGCCCAAGTCTTCGACTTCTTCAGCTGCAAGACCCGCCAAAGTGCGTTTGGCGCGCGGCAGCACCCCGGTCACCTCTGGCGGAATGCCAAGGTCGGTGAATAGGTGGTCAGAGGTGTGATAGGTCTCTAGCGGTTCGGTCAAACCGGTCTCAAGGGCCTTGTCAATCAGCCGCCAGCGCGGCAAGTCATCCCAATCGACAAAAGTCACCGCCGTGCCCTTGTGACCTGCTCGGCCCGTGCGCCCGGTGCGGTGCAGGTAGATTTTGTCATCCTCAGGGGTTTGGTAGTTGATGACATGGGTGACGTCATCAATGTCAATGCCCCGGCCGGCCACGTCGGTCGCCACCAGCACGTCAACCTTGCCCTTGCGAAAAGCCCGTAACGCTTGCTCACGAGCACCTTGCCCCAAGTCGCCATGGAGGGCGGCAGCAGCGAAACCACGCGCCAGCAGATCATCAGCCACCTTGGCGGCGGTCCGCTTGGTGCGGGTGAAAATGATGGTCCGGCCACGGCCTTTGGCCTGCAAAATGCGGGCTAGCACCTCTGCCTTGTTGAGCGAATGAACCCGGTAAGCCACCTGGTGAATGTCCTTGACCGTGGCGCCTTGGTCCAGCGGGTCTTGCGCCCTAATGTGGGTGGCCTGGGTCATGTAGCGCCGGGCCATAGCCACCACCGGGCCAGGCATGGTGGCGCTGAACAACATGGTGTGCCTGCTGGCAGGGGTGGCCGCTAGCAGATTCTCCACGTCTGGGAGGAAGCCCATGTCTAGCATCTCGTCGGCTTCATCTAGGACAACGGTCTTGGCCTGGGCCAGGCTGAGGCGCTTTTGGCGCATCAAGTCCAACATGCGGCCGGGTGTGCCAACCACTACCTCAACGCCAGCATTGAGCGCGGCGATCTGCGGGTCGGTGGCCCTGCCGCCGTAGGTCTGCAACACCCGGACGTTGCGGTTGGCGGCGGCGGTCTCCAGGTCCCCAGCCACTTGGACGGCCAATTCGCGGGTTGGCACAATCACCACAGCCTGAGGTTTGCCTGGGTTGTCTAGGTCTTTCCAGCCGTCTTCGCCAGGGCCAATCACTTTCTGCAGCAGCGGAATACCAAAGCCAAGGGTCTTGCCAGTACCGGTTTTAGCCTGGCCAATAATGTCGTGACCGGCCAGGGCCACCGGCAGGGTCATTGCCTGGATAGGAAATGGATGTACGATGCCGGCGCTGGCTAAAGCTTCAACAATGCGTTGGTCTACGCCAAAGTCGGCAAAGGTCCTGGTCTGTTCGGCTTCCGGGCTGAGCGCGGCTTTCACTGATTCTCCAAATGTACAAACGTTCTTCCTGGTGGGACCGGTTTTGGGGGTCTTGTGTGGGCTGGTTATCCAGCCATCGCGGGCCTGGTGACTGCCCCGCCGGATTGTCCTTCCCAAGTGATTGTAGCGGTGCTCAAGTGGTCTATGCTGCACCTGGCTGGGTGCGGTGCCACCGGCATTCGACCCGAACGGTCACTGGCTAAGAGCCAAAACCCACCCGGCGGGCCTTGTCTGAACCAATCTGGACATAGGTGACGGCCTGGACAGGGATCAGGTAAGTGCTGCCGCTTTGGTCGGTCAGGTCTATCAAGCCGCTGGTTTGCTGCAGGGCACTGGCAATGGTGGCCTTGGTCTGGATTGGATCGTCGCCCGATTGCAGAGTCAATTCGCGCGGGGCCTGGCGCAGGCCAAAGATGATTTCCATGTCTTAGATCTTAGTGACCTGCGGAAGTTGGTGCCTGCAGCCAAGCCCTACACCAACTCCAGCGCTGGGCCAATCCCAGGTTGACCGGCTGCTTTGAGGCTATGCCTGACTGGTTGAGGGCTGATTGAGACAAAGTGGTTGCTCAGAGGCTCAAAATCCTTGCGATGTCAGTGGGGCATGGTGTGATTAAGCCATGGAGAAACAGCTGCATTTAGTGGCCGGGCCCGGGCCGGCACCGCTGGCCCCGCTGGATGCCAGCGGCCAGCGGGTGCAGGCGGCTGTGGCGGATGGCGGGCCGGTGGCTGTAGCCGGGGCGCCGGGCACAGGCAAGACCAATTTAGCGCTGGTGTTAACGGTGGAGGCATTAGCTCAGGACAAGCAGGTGGTGCTTGTGTCGCCAACCCGTTCCACCGCAGGTTGGTTACGCCAAGCGGTTGAACAGGCCGCTGGATCGGTTGAAGGCCCGGTGGCAATGACGCCGGTGGCCTTCGCCCTGCGCCTATTGGAGTTGAGGGCGCAGGCCATTGCCGCTAGCGGTCTGCCTGGGGCGGCGGCATTGGCAGCTGCCGAGATGCCAGAGATGGTGACAGGTGCCCAGCAAGATGCTGCCATTGCCTCGTTGTTGGAGGGATATAGGTCAGGGCAGGTGCCAGCCGTAGCCTGGCCGAACACCGTGCCGGATGCCGCCCTGTCTTTAGCAGCTTTCCGGGCTGAATTGCGTGACCTAATGATGCGGGCGGCTGAACGCGGCCTTGGACCAGACCAACTAGCCGGCCTGGGCCAGCGCCATGACAGGCCAGAATGGGTGGCGGCCGCTGGGCTGTACCAGGATTATCTTGACGTTTTTGGTTTACGCAGTTCGGGCGATGCCGGGCTGGCGCTAGACGCCGCCGCCATGGTGGCGGCGGCTGCCAGAGCGCTTGAGGTCTGGGACCAGCCAATCGAGCCGCCTGGCGGTGGACCAAGCCTCAGCCTGCCTGAAGCAGCTAAGCCCAGGTTTGACCTGGTGGTCGTAGACGACTATCAAGAGGCCGGTTCTGCACTGGCACACCTGGTGCGGCTAATGGCGAAAGACGGCGCCCAAATAGTGCTGCTAGGTTGCCCCGATTTGGCGGTTCAGGGCTACCGGGGGGCTCTGCCAGAACTACTGGCTGAGGCATGCGATGAGCCACCGGCTGGACTAGGGGCCCATCTGGAGGTGCTGCAAACCTGTCACCGCCAATCTGGGCCATTGCTCCGGGCAACGGGGCGAATTTGCCAGGCCATCCGGCCAGGTCGGCTGGGATTGGCCACCCGCCGGGCACTTGAACCGACCGATCCAGCCAGCCAATCCGGCTCATCTAGCCAGGACCAACTGACGACTGAACCACAGTCAGAAGCTGAATCGG
>Ga0082212_10005811_pt1 | contig 16749 bp, 13 predicted proteins | sample TergutNt197P3_FD_71548 | JGI IMG/M metagenome (GOLD analysis project Ga0082212, IMG submission 71548) | Neocapritermes taracua P3 segment gut microbial communities from Petit-Saut dam, French Guiana - Nt197 P3 | ecosystem: Host-associated > Arthropoda: Insects > Digestive system > Gut ... | reverse complement strand
AATATATAAATTATATAAAATTATCATAAAAATTATATAAAATTATATAAAATTATAATAAAAAATATATAAAATTATTAAAAAAATGTATAATTATATAAAATTATATAAAAATATCATATAAATTATAATTAATGAAATATTACTTTTTTTCACCCATAGTAGCTATCTTCTCAGCAAAACTAGCTAAAACTTCTTTTGATAAACCTTCAACAAACTTTATAGAACCTGCAACCTCATGGCCTCCACCATCAATACCTGCTTCAGGAATTTCCTTCTGTAAGTCCCATATAATCTCATTTAAATTAAATCCAAACTTTTTATGAACTACTTCGGTAGCTCTTATAACTCCAAAGTCAGGACCAAATGAAAGAGTTATTACAGGTATTTCTTCTCCACCAAGTTCTTTAGCAATAGTATCATGAACAAATCCACAAGTTTTGCCAGGAGCTGGGAAAGTAAACTTATGAGCATACTTTTCAACATCGAGAACATTGAAATGAACTCCATTTGGAAACCGCTTTTGTTTAAGATTAGGTAGTGCTGCTTTCATTTGCTTATCTATTCGTTTATTATATTCACTAAATAATGCATCTATTAACTTTTGATGTTTATCAATATTATCAACAGCAAGAATTGTATCCATAATTCCCCGACCATTCATAAATCTTAAAAAATATGCTTCAAAGTCAACACATGCAGCTATTTTATCTAAATCTTCTCTTGAAAAACCTTTTTCTTTAGCTAACTTAATATATTCTTCTGCTTCTTGTGAAGATGCATGATCGCCAATAGCTGCGACTCCTGGAAGATGACTAATTAAATCTTTAACTTCAGGATTTATTATGTTAGCTACTTCACAAGCTAAGGCTCCAGCTGTAATTTGAGAATCTCCACCTACAAGGTATGGATTTACATGAACATCTACATATTCATCAACTTCTACTTTACCATCTCTTACTTCTCCTGGGAAGTGATGGTCTATTACAACTATTTCAATATCATATATTTTAGCTTTCATAAGAGCTAAAACATCTTCCTCAGTTGATCCATTATCAAGAAGTACAATTAAAGGTAATTTTTGTCCATGTCTTTCTAAATCTTCAAGTGCAAATGAGAGATCTTTTATAACATCTTCGAGTTCATAAAAAGGAGCTTTACTTGGAGACCTTCTAAAGTAATGCCACTGAGCATCACTACTAGGGCTTATTTCATTAAGCAGTGGAAGAATTGCTTTTTCCATAGCTACTCCTGCAGATATTCCATCTGCATCAGCGTGATGACGTAGTAAAACGGTTCGTCCATCTAAGATGGCTCTACGAATAGTTTTTGCTGCAGCTCTCATTTTTGGCTGAAGTTTATCTAAGATTGGGCTATTAATAAGAGTCCCTACTTCATCAGGTTCTGCTCTCTTATCAAGTGCTATTTCTATAAGTTCACGAATTTCTTCCTCTTTTTCTCCTTCTAATTTTTCTATTATTTCAGATTCAATTTGAATTTTGCCGTTACGTTGGTTAACTTCCCCTATTACTTCCACTATGTCTCCCATTTCAATATGAGGATAAGATCTTACTCCTGCTTCATCAAAAGCAGCTACTTCTGTAATACCTGTCTCATCAGTAATAATGAAAATAGTGGGTCCTGAAGTTTGTTGGATTTGTATAACTTCTCCTTCTATTCTAGCATTTTTTCCAAGATTATTTTCAAGAGAGGTGATTTGAGTTTTAGCTATATTTTTCTTAATTTTTTCTATCTTATAGTCTCCAATGACTCTAGCTGGACTCATATCTACTTCTCTTTTTTTAGAGTTTATTTTGATAATTTTTACAAATATCTCTTCCCCAACATTATGAGTGATGTTTTTACTTCGCATCAATCCCCAAACTTGATTATTTAAGCTTATAAAGACACCATACTTTTCAACTCTTGTGACTTTTCCTTTATAGATAGGGCCTTTTTCTAAATCATCCATTTCACAAAGAGGGTCTAGTTCAAAAACTTTTGTTTTAGATTCTATATCTTTTTTAATATTTTCTATTATTTTTTTCTTATTTTCTTGAGCTTTCTTCTCATTATCTTTTTCTAACTTTTGTTTTTCTTTTAAAATAGCTATACAATCTTTACAGTAATCTTTTTTCTCACTTAAGATTTTACCACAGTTTTTGCAAACATTTATTTCTCCAGTTCCATCACAAGTTCCACATTCTTCATGAATTATAATGGTTCCTTTACCTTTACAAACTTCACAAGGAATATCTTGGTCCATTTCTAAATCGAATTTAGCTTTTGCATTGGAGTTGATTCCTTTAAAATGATTTTTTGATTCAAATTGATCTTGAAAACCAGTTCCATCACATGCAGAACAAATTTTCTCATCTTTCTTTTTTAACCCAGTTCCTTTACATTGGGGGCATGTTTTTTCCATGTTATACCTCTGAAATTGATTATAGTAGTTTAATTTTTCTAGTATATTCTTATTTTTTGATTAATTTTAATTAATATAAATATAGACTTTAATTTTTTCAATAGATTATTATTTCAATTTAATAAGTAATAATAAAAAAAATTAATAATTTATTTTAGTTTTTATAGAATAATTATATATAATTTTATAATTTTAAATTTTTTATAAATTTATAGAATAATTATATATAATATTTTAAATTTTTTATAAATTTATAGAATAATTATATATAATATTTTAAATTTTTTATAAATTTATAGAATAATTATATATGCAGTGTTTTAAAATTATTTTGATTTTATATAACAATAATATAATTTAATATAATTTAATATAATTTAATATAATTTAATTATTGTATTGTAGTAAATTTATCAGGATTATCTAAAACAAGCTGTTCTCTTTGATTTTGAATTACTACACCTTGTTTCATAACATTATTAGCAGCTGCAACATAGCTATTTCCAGTTCCATCATTACCATTTTTGTAATTTTGAATAGCTATCTGAAGCTGGGAAGTAGCATTTTCTTTTAAGTGAACCTCTTCTCTAAGTAAATCAATATATTTGATATAAGTTGTATCATTAATATCAGAGTAATAATTTTTTATTTCTAATAGATTGTTCTGTGCTTCTGTGAAATAATTAAGAGCAGTTTGAGCTTTTTCATCTGCAATAACATAATTTTTATTGTTAGTGTAATTCACTGCTTCATTAAAATTTAAATTTCCATTTCGAATATTTTCAGTTAGCTTAGGAATAATATCATTTATATTGTCCATAGGGCCTTTTATACAACCACTAACAGCTATTGTGGCCATTATTACACATATTATAATAATCTTTTTATTCATAGTATTATATTATTTATTTTTTCTAAGATATAAATTTTATTAATATATTTTGTATTTATTTGTTTAAAAATATTATTTTAATTTAATGTTATGGATAAAAAATAAATTAATATAATATTGAAATTTTATTGTTTAACATTAAGTTTATTAATTAAGTTAACTTAATAAATATTATAAATATATTTGTAAATAATAATCAAATTTAGAATATAATTAATATTTTGTAAATAGAATAATATTTTGAATATAATTAATATTCTTTGATTAGGTTTTTATTAAAATAAAATACTTAGAATATTTAAAATATTGGAGATAGGTGAAATTATGTCAAAGACTCTTGAAAATTTAACAAAAGCTTTTATTGGAGAAAGTCAAGCTAGAAATAGATATACACTTTATGCTAAACAAGCAAAAAAAGATGGATATGAACAAATATCTGATTTGTTCCTTGTAACTGCAGATAATGAAAGAGAACATGCAAAATGGTTATTTAGACTTATCAATCAAATCAAAGAAAATGATGATGCGATTATTGTTGAAGCTGATGCACCTACAATTTTAGGTGATACTGTAGCTAATTTAAAAGCAGCTATAGCTGGAGAACACTTTGAACACACAGAAATGTATCCAGAGTTTGCTAAAGTAGCTGAAGAAGAAGGTCTCAAAGATGTTGCTGCTAGATTAAGAGCTATTGGTGAAGCTGAAGTACATCATGAAGATAGATATAAAATTTTACTAAAAAATATTGAAGATGGAACACTCTTTAAAAAAGATAAAGATGTTAAATGGATTTGTCGTAAATGTGGACGTACTCAAGTTGCTAAAGAGCCACCTGTTAAATGTCCTGCATGTGATCATCCATCAAAATACTTTGAAATTACTAGTGATGAATATTAATTAGATTAATGTTTGATAGTCTAATTAGATTAATGTTTGATAGTCTAATTAGATTAATGCTTGATAATTTGAAACTTAATTATTTATTATTTGAATCGAAATTTATTTACAATTAGAGAGTTGATATTATGACAAAGTTAAATGAAATATATAGATGCACTAACTGTGAAAACATGGTAGAAGTTATTCAAGAAGGGGAAGGCCAATTGGTTTGCTGTGGAACTGAAATGGAACTTTTAGAAGAAAGACAGCTTGAAGTTGGACCTGAAAAACATATTCCTCTAATTGAAAAAGACGGCGATAAAATTATCGTTAAAGTAAGTGAAAAAGCTCATCCAATGCTTGAAGAACATCATATATGCTTTATTGAATTATTCGTTGGAGATAAGGTATATCGTAAAAATTTAGAAATTACAGATGAACCAAAAGCTGTTTTTGAAGTTTGTGCTGATGTTGAAGATTTAAGAGCCCGTGAATACTGTAATTTACATGGTTTGTGGAATTCTTAAATATTAATATTTTTTAATCTTTTTTTATTTTATTTTATTTTTATTTTTTATTTTTTATATTTCTTTTATAATTTTTATAAATTTTATTATATTTTTTATATTTCTTTTATAATTTTTATAAATTTTATATAATTTTTATAAATTTAATTATATTTTTTATAAATTTTATATATTTTTTATAAATTTTATATATTTTTTATAAATTTAATTATATTTTTTATAAATTTAATTATATTTTTTATAAATTTAATTATATTTTTGATAAATCATTAAAATATCAATAATAATCTATATTAATTAAATAATTTTAAAATAAAGAAAGTATATATACTATTTTTTATAATATATTTTTAGTAATAATTAAAGTAATAAATAAGATTATAATTTTATTGATGGTGCATTTAATGAGTTTAATCATAGCTTATGTAGGAAAAAAAGGATGTGTAATGGCTGCAGATAAACGAAGAATAGCTTATTTTGGAAATAAGGAAAATCGTGAGCAATTAGAAGAAGAATTGTATTCTGGTTCAATAACAAATGATGATGAGCTAAAAAAAAGAGCTTCGCAATTGGATATAACTTTAAAAATCTCGGATGATGCTACTAAAATTAGGTTTATTGAAGATGTTGTGGTTGGAGAGGTTTCCTCAAAAGGTACTCAAGAAGTTAAAAGAAAGAGGGTCTATGGAACAACAAATGGTTACCAAATTATTGAGTTATTAGGTTCGGAAATTACTAGTACTCAAAAAGGATCTAAAGCTATTGTTATCTTTGGAAATAAAATCTCTAAATCAATAGCTAATGATTTAATTAGTAAAAGATGGAAATCTAATGTAAGTCTAAAATACACTGGAGATATTTTTGAAGAAGTTTTAAAAACCATCTCTGAGAAAACTCCTTCTTTAGGTAAAAAGTATGATATTTTTATAAAAAAAGCTGATTATACTGAAGAAGAAGCTCAAAATCGTTTAAATGATACAATAGAAAGAGATGTCAAACTTTTAGGAAAATTCAGAGAACAATTATCTAAGGATTTGTTAAAACAATCTGAAACAATACATCTTGCTTCTAAAATTATTGATGAAGGAGATATTGGCAAAGTAGCTATAGTAGATGGACCAATGTTACAAGTAAACCTTAACTCAGATGTTCAGGCATATAATACAAATTGGAAACAACTTGCTAAACCTGGTGAAAATGTTTTACTCATTATAGATGGAGATGAAACAGCTGAAATAGGAGATGAAGTTGTTATTGAAGATGAGGTACTATGTCTTAAAAAGAGTAAAACTCCTTTAACATGTGATATAATTCTTTGTAATCTTTAAGGATTATATTCTTTTTATTTTTTTATAGATTTTAATATATTTTTTATAGATTTTTATATATTTTTTTTATAGATTTTTATATATTTTTTATAGATTTTAATATATTTTTTTTATAGATTTTTATATATTTTTTATAAATTTTAATATATTTTTTTATAAGTTTTTATAAATTTAATAATTTTTTTTATAATTCTATAATTTTTATTCTTATTTTTATAAAATTTCTTATCACTTAATCAATATGATATATATTTATATCATTTGATACATATTTTATAATAGCTAATTTAAAAATAATTTTAGATATATTGTTTTTAAGAAAATAAGTATTAATTTAATCTCAATAATTAATTAAAACAAATTTTAAATAATTTATTTAACAAAATATAGGTGAAAACATGAAAATATCCTTTTTAGGAACTGGAGGAGGGAGATTTGCAACTATTAGTCAGCGAAGAATGACTGGTGGTTTTAGAATCGATGATTTTGATGGGAGGAATTTTCATATTGACCCTGGACCAGGGGCTTTAGTTAGGTCTTATCAATTTGGCTTGTCTCCCGTAGCATTGGATGGAGTATTCATATCTCATGCACATACTGATCATTATACTGATGGTGAAGTCCTTATTGAAGCTATGACTAGGGGAATGACCAAAGAAAATGGTTTAATAATGGGTAGTCGAAGTGTTTTTGATGGATATAAAACATGGGGTCCAGCTATATCTAAATATCATACTGGAAAATCACAAAAACTCCTTTTAGCACCTAATAAAACTAAAATAATTGATAATATAAAAATTAAAGGAACAAAAACTATTCATGGAGATCCTACTTGTGTTGGATTTCAAATGAAGTCAAAAGATTTGACAGTTTCATATACTTCAGATACATCTTACTTTGAAAAATTGTATAAATATCATAAAGGAGCAGACGTTTTAATTGCTAGTGTCATACGACCTGGAAATCAATCTATTAAAGGTCATATGTGTACTGGAGATTTTAAAAATTTAATCAATGAAGTTAAACCTAAAATAGCTATTATGACTCATTTTGGATTTAAAATGTTAAATGAAGATCCTGAAAAAGAAGCTAAGCTAATTCACGATGAAACACTTATTCCTACAATAGCTGCCTTCGATGGAATGAAAATAGATATCGATAGTGAAAATATAGCTGATTTTAAAGTTTCAACTGTAAAAATGGATTGTGGACCTAATAAAGATTACAACAATATTTTCCATAAAGGAAACAGAAGACCATATAATAATAAGAGAAATACGAGAAAGTTTAAAGATAATTCTTCAAATGTCATGGAAGCTCCTTTAAATGTTAGAAATGTTTCTTTAGATGATTAAAATCGTTCTATTTTATTTATAATAAATAATTATAATATAATAATAATAATTGAGGTTTTAAAATGGATTTTAAAGATTGTGTAGATTTTGCAAATGAAAACCCTGTAGCTTGGTTAGCTACTTGTGAAGATGGACAAGCTCATGTAAGAGCAATGGGAATGTGGTATGCTGATGAAACTGGTTTTTATTTACAATCAGGTACTGTTAAGGAATTAGTTGGTCAAATAATCAAAAATCCTAAAATTGAGTTAGCTTTCTATAAACCAGATGAAGCTACTGGTACAATGCTCCGTGTTGAAGGTGAAGCTGAAATTTTAGAAGATGATAAAGTAAAAGAAAAATGTTTCCAGGAAAGACCTTTTTTAAAAGAAATAGGTTTAACTAATGATCAATTATTCATATTTAGAATAGCTCATGGAAAAGCTCATTTTTGGAATATGGCTACTAACTTAAATCCAAAAGAATTTATTGAATTTTAATTGATTTAATGTAATAAATTTTATTATAATTTAATATAATTTATTATATTTTTATATAATTTAATTTTAATTAATATATTTTATTATAATTTAATTTTAGCTAATATATTTTAATATATTTTAATATATTTTAATATAATTTATTATATTTTTATATAATTTAATTTTAGCTAATATGTTTTTATATAATTTAATATAATTTAATATAATTTAATATAATTTAATATAATTTTATATAATTTTATATAATTTAATATAATTTAATTATAAATATTTTTTATTAAAAATAAACTTAATCAAAGGAATGAGTTAATTGATTTTTTATTTTACAGGAACTGGAAATTCATTATTTGTAGCTCTAAAAATACAAAAAGCTGATGGTGGAGAACTAATCGATATGGGTAAAGCATTAAAGGAAAAAAACTTTGATTATACTCTTGAAAAAGGAGAAAAAGTAGGTTTTGTATTTCCAGTTTATTTTTATGGGCTTCCCACAATAACAGCTGAATTTATAGATAAATTAAATCTAAAAACAGATGAAACCCCTTTTATATACACAGTAATTACCTGTGGTGCCACTATTGGTGGTGCAGATAAGATGTTAGCTAAGCTATTAAAATCAAAAAATCTAAAGTTAAATAGTAGCTATTCTGTTAAAATGCCTAGTAATTATATCATTATGTATGATATAGCTAATTATGAAGATACAAACTCAGCAATTGAGATGTCTAAAGAACCTATAGAAAAGTTAATTGAGGGAATAAAAAAAACTGAAGAAGGATATTTTGCAGACCATGGACCAATGGCACTTTTTACACCTATATCCTATAAAATTTATGATGTATATCGTAAAACTAAAAAATTTCATGTTAATGAAAAATGTACCAACTGTGGGCAATGTGAGAAGATATGTCCTTCACAAGTTATAAAAATTGATAATGAAAAACCAGAATGGACTGAAGAAAAATGTAGTCATTGTACTGCCTGTATCAATCGATGCCCTTCAAAAGCAATAGAATATGGTGATTCTACAACAAATAGAGAAAGATACTCAAATCCCTATATAGAATTTAATTAGTTTTAATATTTTGTGAAAATCATGAAAATCTTAGTAGTTCAAGAATCAGACTGGTTAGAAAGAAACCCCCATCAACAACACCATCTTATGGATCGTTTAGCTGTGAGAGGGCATGAAATTCGTGTAATAGATTATCCTATTGATTGGTCAAAGGATAAAAAAGAAAAAGGAATAGTCTATAAAAAGAGAACCTTTGATAATATTTCCAAAGTTGATAAAAGAGCTAATATCCAAGTCATTCGCCCTAGCTTTATTAAACTCCCAATTTTTAACTATATTTCATTAGCTAATTCTCATAAAAAAGAAATTAAAAATCAAATAGAAGAATTTAAGCCTGATATCATTGTAGGGCTTGGACTTATGAATGCGTATATTGCATCTAAAATAGCTAAAAAGTATAATATTCCTTTTGTATACTATCTAATTGATGTTCTGTACACATTAATTCCTGAAAGGCTTTTCCAATCATTGGGTAAGTATGTAAATAAAAAGGCAATAGCTAATTCTACCTTAACAATAACCATCAATGAACAACTTAAAGATTTAGCTATCACTCTTGGGGCAAAAAAAGACAAAGTCATCATAATAGATGCAGGAATTGATTTTGATTCATATAATCCTGATTTAGATGATTCTGGTATTAGAAGAGAGTGGAATATAGCTAAAGAAGATATTGTTCTTTTTTTCATGGGATGGATTTATAATTTTGCAGGAATGAAAGAATTAGCTATTGAACTTGGAAAGAATAAAGATAATTATCCTAAAATGAAGATTGTTATAGTAGGTGATGGTGATGCCTATGATGATCTTGTAGAAATTAAAAAAGAATATAACCTAGGAAATCAACTTATTTTAACTGGTAAACAACCTTACTCAAAAATCCCAGAATATTTATCCATGGCTGACTTTTGCTTACTTCCTGCTTATATTGATGAGGTAATAATGCAAGATATTGTACCTATTAAATTATATGAGTATTTAGCTATGAGAAAAGTTGTAATAGCTACTCACCTTCCAGGAATATTTAAAGAGTTTGGAGAAAATAATGGCATAGAGTATGTTAATTCATCAGAGGATGTTTTTGCAAAAGCTCAATCTATTCTTGACTCTGGTGATTACAATGAAATAGCTAGTTCTGGTCGAGAATTTGTAAAAAACAATGACTGGGAAGTTATTACCACTAATTTTGAAGAAGTTTTACTTGATTTAATTGATAATAACTTAAATAAGTATTATAAAAAAATTAACAAAGATATATTAAAATAAAACTAAATATATCAAAAAATAGCTATACTTGTATATTATCTAAAAATAGCTATACTTGTATATAATCTAACAATACTTATACTTGTATATAATCTAAAAATAGCTATACTTGTATATAATATATAAAAAAAATAAAAATAAAAATTAAAAATTAATAAAATAAAAATTTAAATTATAAAATCAAATTACAAAATTAAATTATAAAATCAAATTATAAATTTAAAATTAAATTATAAAATTAAAAATATAAAAATAAAAATAGGAATTAAGATTAAAAAATTAAATTTTAATCCTAATTAAATTATTTTTGTAGTTAGATTCGGGAACTTTTTTATCATAGTTTACAAGGATATACTTATAAAACTTTGAATTGGTTTTGTAATCAAGATATGGAAGTGATAAAGTTGCTGAAACACCAGGAGGCAATTTATTACCAAACTGGCCGAATTTATTTGAATTGAACTCGGCATAACCTTTACCTTTCTTTTTGCTACCATACCACATAAGGATTTTAAATCCAGAAGAACTTTCATTGCCTATATTTTTAACAGTTAGGAAGTAATTATTTCCAGACCTTGAAACTTTTGTAATTGCAAGATCAGGTAGTAAACCATAATAAAGGTCTGATTTAAAAGCAACTTTATTGTTACTATAATTTCCTTCATAAGATTTTCCATTGTAGTTTATATGAGCATACTTTTTATTCTTCTTATGTAAATTATATTTAAAGAATTTAACAGTTACAGTTTTGGTTTTTCCAGCATTAATTTCCTTGACTTTAACAGTTCTATATTTCTTTTTATAAGATAACTTAAGTTTACTAGCTTCAGACTTACCTTTACCAATATTTTTTATTGTAACTTTATAGTTATTTCCAGAACGTTTAATCTTACTGATTACCAAGTCAGGAGTACCTATAACATTAACTGAAATTTTTTCACGTATTGATGGAATATTGTCAAAACCTGGAGCATTAAGAGGAACATAAACTATATCCAGAGAATTCTTTCCAAGTATAAGACTATTGTAGTTAATGAAATAACAACGTTTTTTATCATCGTAATTCATTCCATAAAGTTTGTTATTACAAACCAATATAACATTACCAAATTTACCTACATCATTCCCATCTATCTTTAAATAAACAAGTATGTTTGTATTTTCTCCTTCATAGATATTTTTTTTAGAAAGTTTAATATCTAAAGTAGGAGTAGCACTAAGATCGAAATTATATTTATAAGTTGTTTTATTATCACCAGTACCAGCTGTTACGATTACTACATATTTATCTAAAAATTGATTAGGATTAATATTCCAATTAAATTTGAATTTTCCATTAGAATCAGTTCGACCACTCCTTTCTAGAGCATTATAGCTAGTATCTGGATCATTTGCTGGTTTGATAATAGCATATGTGTATACATTTGAGGCAACTTTGCCATCTTTTTCTTTCACATCAATTGTAAAGTTAACATTATTTCCACGTTTAATTTCATCATGAGTAACTTTAACTACATAACTGCCATCAGCATCACTGCTTTCTGCAGCAGAAACATAGCTTACAGAAAACATTGCTAATAAGAGTAGTAAAGCAACTATCATAAATTTATTTTTAATAAAAATCACCAACGTATTTATTTGAATATAAATTATTTATTTATGTTTTAAAAATTCCTTAATTATTATAAAAAATTCTTTTTCATTATTTATAAAAAATTCATTTATATTATTTATTTAAATAATTATAAAAATTCTCTATATTATTGTTTATATAATATTTATAAAAAAATTCTCTATATTGTAATTTATATAATATTATAAAAAATTCTTTTATTATAATTTATAAAATATTTATAAAAAAATTCTCTATTATAATTTATATAATAATTTATAAAAAATTCTTCAACCATTATTTATAAAATAATTATAAAAATGAATTATATATTAAAAACAATTTGGATTAATTAATATAGTATACCTTTTTTATATACTTCATTATATATAAATTTTTTCATAGTATAAACCTAAAATATAATGAAAATAAGAATATTTGTAAATATTTAATATATATCATATAATTAATAAATGTAAAAGTGTATATAATAATATATAGCTAAATGTATATATAATTATGTATTAAATAGTAATATATTCCACATAATTATATAAATTTAAAAAATTTATAATAAAAATTCATATAAATTTAGAAAATTTATAATAAAATTCATATAAATTTAAAAAATTTATAATAAAAATTCATATAAATTTAAAAAATTATACATTAAAAGGTGCTTAAAATGAAAAAAGAAGTATTTTATGGTAAAGGCATGGCTCCTATAAAAAAGGATTATCCTGATATTTATGAAGCTATTGTTGGACTAAATGAAGCAGTTTACACTGGAAAAGCTCTTGATTACAAAACTCAGAAACTGATAGCATTAGCTATAGCTGCATCTAATGCTGATGACATATCCATTGAAAAACAAATCAGAAGTTCAATTAATGAGCTTGATGTAACTAAAGACGAAATTATGGATGTTTTAAGAATAGTTTTACTAACTTCAGGTATGCCTCCTTTTGTAAAGGCAGTAAAGATATTATATGAAGTTACTGATTGATTAAGTAGTTATTAGTTTTTTTAGGGTATTTTTTTATATCCTAATTATTTTTTAGTTTTTTTATTATCCTATATTTTTTTAGTTTTTTTATTGTTTATAATTTTTATATATTTTGAAGAATAATTATTTAAAAAGGTATAATTTTCCATTTTTTAGAAAGCTTTTTATATAGCTTTGTCCAATATTAAATTATTATCTAAATTTACTTAAAACAATTTTTTTAAATATTTTAGATAAATAATTAAATAATTAATCAAACTCTTTTTTGGGATAAAATCCCATGGATGTGGCTGGTTTTTACTTGGCTGAACAAAAGGTGTTATAAATGTATAAATATATTAGAGACGCATGGAAAAATCCAGATAAGTCTTATGTAAGAGAACTTATGTGGGAAAGAGCTCCAATTTGGAGACGTGAAAAAGTAATTCAACGAATCGACAGACCTACAAGAATTGATCGTGCTAGGTCTTTAGGTTATAAAGCTAAAAAAGGTTATGTTGTTGTAAGAACACGAGTACGTCGTGGTGGAAGAAGAAAAAGTCGTTTTACCGCAGGTCGTAGACCAAAACGTATGGGTGTAAACAAAATATCTCCATCTAAATCTATTCAAAGAATAGCTGAAGAACGTGTAGCTAAAAGATATCCAAATATGGAAGTTTTAAACTCTTATTGGGTATGGTCTGATGGTAAATTCAAGTTTTTCGAAATTATTTTAGTAGACCCACAAAGTCCATCAATTATCAATGACCCAAAAATCAATTGGATTTGTGAAAAACAACACAAAAGTAGATCTCTTAGAGGCTTAACAAGTGCTGGTAAAAAAGGCAGAGGCCGAAAAACCAGAGGTAAAGGGTCTGAAAAGAGACATTAAAACAAGTTAATTCTTGTTTTCTTTTTATTTTTTTATATAATTGATTTATTTTTTTTGTTTTATAATTTTACTATTTTTAATAGCTTTTTTTTAATTTTTATAGATTTTATATAGTTTTTATAGCTTTTTTTAATTTTTATAGATTTTATATAATTTTTCTATATTTTATATAATTTTTTTATAGAATTTTATATAATTTTTTATATAATTTTTATATAATTTTATATAGATTTTATATATTTTTTATATAAATTTTTTATTTTTAACAATTTTTTCATAAAATATAAATACAATTATGCATATAATATTTATTAATAGGATACATATTTATTTAAGATAATATAGTATAAATAAAATAGAATATTATATTTTTTAAAATGAAATTATATTTAAAATAAAATTATATTATAAATGAAATTATATTTAAAATTAAAATATATTAAAATAATAATTTATTGAAAAATTGTTATAAGGGTGTTTAAAATTTTTGCAAAAATAAATAATAATAAAATATTAGCTTTGTTATTAATAGGAATATTTATTATCTTAAGTTTTACTATGATGGGGGATGTTAGTGCAGCTAATGTAACCATATCTAGTAATTATACGGGTGGTTTAAATGCAGCTATTAATACAGATGTTGATACGGTTTTTATGGAAAATGATATTTATAATGGCACAAACAATACTGGAATAAGCATAAATAAAAATATAATTATTGAAGGTATAGGTAATAATGTCATGATTGATGGTGGTGGAGAAAGACAGATATTCATTATTTCTGGTGGTTATCAAGTTACATTAAAAAATCTGATTTTTATGAATGGAAATGCAGTTAGTGATGGTTATGGTGGAGCTATTTTTAATACTGGTAATCTTACTGTAATTGACTGTACTTTTATGAATAATAATGGAGATGAAGGTGGAGCTATTCATAATTTTTTCGGTAATCTTGTTGTAAATGGTTGTTATTTTAATAATAATCAAGCTAGTTCTTTGGGTGGAGCTATTTACAGTTATTCTGTTGCAGGTGTTGTTTCTATAAATGGATGTAATTTTATTAATAATCAAGCAAATGTCGGTGGAGCTATTTATATTTATAGAGATATTGGTATTGACTATGTAACTACTTCTAACTTCACTAACAATAAAGCAATTAACTATGGAGGAGCTATTTTTACAGTAGGTCCTATTAGTATAAGTACTTGTAACTTTATTAATAGTCAGGCAAGGGCTGGTGGAGCTATATATAACAATGAAAGTACTCTTACTGTGACTGGATCTAGTTTTAATAATAATAAAGCTAGTGATAATGGAGGAGCTATTTATAGTTCTGAGGACACTACTCTCAATGTGGGAAGTTCTACTTTTAATACTAATCAAGCAAGTCTTGGTGGAGGATCTATTTATAATATGGGTACTTCTTCTGTGAATTTGTGTAATTTTACATCAAATACAGCAAAAGAAGGTGGAGCTATCTTTGATTTAGGTATTCTCAGTACAAGTAATTCTAATTTTAATAATAATAGAGCTACCACTAGTGGAGGAGCTGTTTATAATGAGGATGTTTTTAATGTAATTGGTTCTACTTTTAATAATAATCAAGCAGGATCTGGTGGAGCTGTTTATAATTATAATTTTGAATTAAGTGTTGTCAATTCTAAATTTACAAATAATAAAGCTATTAATAATGATGGGGGAGCTATATATAATGATGCAGGCGGTGTTGTTTTAAGAGGTTCTACATTTACTAATAATCAAGCTGCTGCTTTTGGTGGAGCTATCCGGAATCGTTTAGGTACTCTTGATATGACTACTTCTACTTTTACTAATAATCAAGCAATTTCTCAAGGAGGAGCAGTTTATATCAGTCAAGGAACTCTCATTATAAGAACTTCTACTTTTAATAGTAATAAAGCTAATTTAGGAGGAGCTATTTATAATGCTGCAAGTACTTTAACAGTATCTGGTTCTACTTTTAATAACAATCAAGGAAATGTCTATGGTGGAGCTATTTACAATTTTGACTTTTGTAAATTAACTCTCACTAACAGTAACTTCAATAGTAATCAAGCAAGTATTCATGGTGGTGCTGTTTATATTAGTGAAGGCACTCATACCATAACTGGTTGTGTATTTACTAAAAATAGTGCTGGTTTTAATGGTGGAGCTATTGTTATTAATGAAGGTACTCTTATTTTAAGTGGTTCTACATTTAATACTAATCAAGCAGGACATGGTGGAGGAGCTATTTATGGTAGTAACTTTAAAGTAAGTGGTTCTACTTTTAATAGTAATCTTGCAAAAGATTGTGGTGGAGCTATTTATACTTTGGCTAGTCTTTCTGTCTCAAGCTCTTCTTTTACTAGTAATAGAGCTAACAATAATGGAGGATCTATTTATGGCAGTAATATTGTGGTAACTACCTCTTCTTTTACAAAAAATAGAGCTGATCGTGAAGGTGGAGCAATTTATAATCTTAAAGGTACTCTTAAACTCAATACAGTTAACTTTAAAAATAATCAACATATAAAAATTTATAATGCAATAGTTAATTATGGTAAACTTAGTAAAACTAAGGTAACAATCTCTCCAAATGACGGTACTAGTGTAGCTGCAGATATTAGAGTATCTAAAGTAATTAAAAAAGGAAACTATCATTATGTTAAGATTGTTAATGTTGGTAAAAAGAAGGCTAGTAAAAGTCATTTAGGTATTTATGTTGGTAAAAAGAGGATAAAGCAAGTAGCTGTTAAAAGCATAAAATTTAATAAAGCTGTTACTGTTAAGGTATTGTTACCTCAAAAACATCGAAATACTATGAAAACATTTAGGGCTGATGATAAAAACCGTGTTAATGTGAATAATAAACACAGTTCCCTTAAATCTCGATAGCTATTGATTATTTTCTATAGCTATACTTTTTTATTTTTGTATTGATTTTTTTATTTATATTTTTTTATAATTTTATATTTTATTTTTATAATTTTATTCTTATAATTTTATTTTTATAATTTTATTTTTATAATTT
>Ga0082212_10005810_pt1 | contig 16749 bp, 10 predicted proteins | sample TergutNt197P3_FD_71548 | JGI IMG/M metagenome (GOLD analysis project Ga0082212, IMG submission 71548) | Neocapritermes taracua P3 segment gut microbial communities from Petit-Saut dam, French Guiana - Nt197 P3 | ecosystem: Host-associated > Arthropoda: Insects > Digestive system > Gut ... | reverse complement strand
TTTTTCCAAACAACTCAACGCATTATCCATATCATTTGCGTCATAATAATTTTTCGCAAGTTCACAATACCATGAACTCAAGAAGAAATTACTAAACCCGTAATCGCCGTTTTCATAGATACAATCGAAAATACCGATTGCTTTATCAATCAATTCTATTCTTTCATGTGAACCTGAATTATACATAGAATTTGAAAGTTGATTAATGTTACCCGATAACATTACGGCGAAATTAGCAATATTTTTTTTCAGTTGCTCGTGCAGTTCGTCGCCTTCATAAATCTGTGTAAGGATAACATCGCGTGAGCCGGCTGCACAAGACAACTTTTTTGCGGTTTCAACGGCTTTTTCTTTATCACCCGCTTTTTGATAATTTTGGGAAAGATTATATACCGTCTGATTTCTTATGTCATCATCGGTGCTGTTTTCCAATATATGCTCTAAAATAGTTATAGATTCAAGTATATTATTTTTCCTTTTTTCCTCATCTGATTCAATTTTCATATCTAAGGAGATAGCAAGCCATCTTTGCAATTTGTATTCGTGAGGAAATTCACGCACGGCATTTCTTGAAACTTCTAACACATCATCTATACAACCGCCGATAAATTTGTCGTTTATTTCTTTTTCTATTTGTTCTATCCGGTCCCTGTCTCTTATTTTATCCACTCCGAGAAGCTCATCCACTGTAATCTCGAAATATGACGCGATTGACGGCAGAAGTTCAATGTCCGGACAGGTAGCGCCGATTTCCCAACGGCTTATCGCTTGCGGCGACACATGGAAAATTTCGGCAAGCTGTTCCTGCGTAAGGTCTTTCGCCTTACGGTTTTGTTTGAATTTTTCGCTGAAATAAATAGCCATTTTAAGCACCTCATAATTTTTAATTTTGTTTATATAAATATTATAGTTATATGGCGCAAAAATAGCAAGCAATTAAATTGAGAGTTTTTATAAACCAAAGTGAGAATTTGTTTCCGTATCCATATTATTTGCATAAATAAAAAATGCAGGGCGTTTGCCCTGCACACTCCAAACCAACGATATAAAAATAATTTTTAAAAATCCTTGACATCTATATTTTTTTGTTGTATAATAAACATATAGATATTCCCGCAGAAGCGGGGGATAGCAACCGGGCGGTCAGCTCTCTATTGTCTATGCGGTTCAGTTTTCCGAGGTTTTTTTAATTAGTCGCCAAGTCTGGAAACTGGGGCGACTAATTTACTATCGTTCTAAGCATGTATATCAACAGTATTACTATTGCTATGTACGCTAAAATTCTAAATAAATTTTTGTTCATTCAACCACCTCCGTTTTGTCCTACTGACAAACTGTAGGCGAGATGAGCTGAACCGCCCTGCTATCCTATCAATAATTGTATCATAAATTTTTCGGAAAGTCAACGGACTTTCTGTTTTTTTATACTTGACGTAATGCGTTATTTTTATTATAATATAAATAAGTCAAAAAAACGGAGGTGAAAAAATGGGTATCAACTGGTCGGAGAAAAATACTGCCGAGCTTGAACTCTTTTTTTTGACCGACGTAAAAAAAGGACTTTCGAGAGAGCAATATTCCCAGTCAAAAGAACAGTACGGCGAAAATATAATTGATTCGGATATACTCGAACAGCAGAATTTCTACGGTCTGCAAAAGAAAAAAAGAAATATCAAAGCCATGCTTTCAGGCTCTGTCGGGATAATCGGGTTATTATATTTTCTCACGGTTATTATTCTCCGTATCATGAATTTTGACGTAAATATCTATGCTTTACTGCCATTTTATTTGTTTTTGATTATCTCGGCGTTTATTTTATACGGCAGTTCCGAAAAAAAATACGAGCGTCTCTATAAAATCGCAAGACCCAAAGCTCTTGTTATAAGAAATAACAGACGAAAAAAAGTTTTTATAGAGAATATCGTCCCCGGAGATATTATATTAATATCAGCGGGCGATATTGTCCCGGCTGACGCAAGGCTTGTCACTTCTAATTATCTTTCGTGCCTGCATATAAACAAAGACGGCGCAATCACAAAAGAAGGCAAAACGGCTGAAATTATCAGATACAGTCCGTCGTCTGAAATGTCGGGCAATATAGTCTACGCCGCCGATGTTGTGGATTACGGGAGCGCGTCCGGAGTTGTTATCGCAACGGGTAAAGACGCGTATATATCACGAATTTCAAATAACGAAAATGAGAATAATAACTATAACGAAGATTATTATGACTACGACGATTATAACGGGAATTTCGTCAATCCGAACGCAAACAAACAAAATAATCCCGGATATTCGTTTATGCAGAAATGCGTGAGCAAACTATCGGGCAATTTATTTCTCGCGTCGGTTTTTCTTTCTACTCTTATAATTTTTATCGGGCTCTTTCAGGAAAGAGATTTCGCGGCTGTGTTTGTCACATGCATGACAGTATCTATCGCGTGCTTTCCCGAACAGATTAATATAATATCAGATTTTTCCGTAGTTTACGGACTGCACAGATTATCTAAGTTCGGGATACTTGTAAAAAAGACAAAAATAATCGACGGGATAAACAGTATAGATACTGTTATAGCGAAAAAATCAGAATCGTACACGCAGGATAAAATGAAACTCAGCAAAATTTCTGATTATAATTATTATAATACGACAAAAGCAGGTATGACAGGCTATATTTTAAGCTGTATTTCGATGTGCCTGAGCGTTACCGAGCATGGCGGGCAGAATAAAAAAATATATACGGGTTCGGCAATAGACGTAGCCGTTTTTGAGGCATTGAAAAAATACGGCTTGACTTATGACGCGATAAACCAGTCTTACCAGAAAATCGGCAAAACTGTGTATAATCCAAGAAACGGGATAAAAAGCGCGGTTGTTATAATAAACGGGAAATTTACTCTGGTATGTTTCGGCGAGGCGTTTAATATCGTCGAACGCTGCCGCGAAAAAACGAGGGACGGCAGATATGACAAAAAAAGCCTTGATTTTTTCCGGGAGAAAAAAGAAAAAATCGGGGATTTATACAAAGAACACGATTTAATCATGGCTGTCGCGATTAAAGATTTCGATTACAGGAACGCAAAAAGAATCTGGTCCGAGACCGAGAGCAACCTGAACTTTTTAGGATTCGTGAGTTTTTCAGAACCCAAAACGTCTGCGGTTTTCGAGAGCATAGATTATCTTAAAAAAAGCGGCGTAAGCCCTGTGATGTTCGCCGACTCGGATAATGCCCAGAACCGGAACGCCGCCGTCAAATTTGGCATAGTCAAGAATCACGCCTCGGCAAATATATTAAACGACGGGAAAATAACAAAAATGGGCGACAGCATGTTTTATATACAAGCCGACAAGTTTAAATTATTTACCCCGATTGCGCTTGAAAACAGGGTAAAATTATTAAAAGCCCTGAGATTCAAAAAGAAATACCCGGCTATGACTATAAACGATATAGAAGAATTATCGCTATTAAACGAACCCTGCGTTGCTTTTACTTCGGTAAACACAGAAACGGGCATATTAAAAAACAAAGCGTCTGTGATAACAAAAAACCTCACGGTTTCGACGATTTTAAAAACGATAAAAAACGCCGTTCTGATTTACAGGAACACGTGCAACGTCGCGCATTACTGGTCTATGCTGTTTTTTTCACAGTATCTATTGATATTTTTCGCGGTTTTATTTAACGGAGCGTATATTTTAAATTCGGCGCAGATAATATGGTCGGGGATAGCTTTGGGGTATGTGTTCGCGATTTCTATATGTTTCAACGAAGAAAACAGACGATGGCATGTATTGCGTACAAAAATAAAAGAATATAAAAAGCCGGATAAATTCAACGGGACTATATTAAAATATGGGTTTATATACGGGATTTTGATTTTTTTGTTTGTTATCTTGTCTTTTTTTATAAGTTTGATAATAAATAATCCCATAGCAATAATCGAAACAATTAAACAGTACATAAACTCCGATTCACTTGATAATACAATATTAAAATCAGCGCAGACCTCGGCGTTTATTACATACAGCATAGCGTTGATGTCGATAGCGTTTTATACGGTTAAAGGCTCAAGTTTCTTTGATTTGAAAATATTCCGGAACAAAGTCTTTATTATAGGGTTTATTCTAAATTTACTCGCGGTTTTATGCGTTGTATTGATACCAGTCATAAGGGATTTTCTTGAGTTTGGGGAGATAGACGCAAAAATTGCAATAATTTCGGCAGTTTGCGGATTTTGTCCGTTGATGCTTGCGAATTTTTTTGTAAGAGATAATATATTTTTTAAAAAGTAGGGCGTGGCATCCCTGACACGCCGCCGACAAAAACCAACGTAATTTCTATTGACGGCGCGTCTGGGAAGCCGCGCCCTACGGTTCGCGTTAAAAATATAAATTAACGTAATAATCCAACGGGTCTTTTATCGTCATTGTATCGTAATATTCCTGCGTTATCAAGCCTTTTGACAAAAGGTCGTCGCAATATGGGATTATCTGTTCCTGCAATAAAACATCATACTCGCGTTTTGAACTTATATAAACGTAATTGTCCCAACCGAACCATTTATTTATATATTCGCCGTTTTCATCGAAATAATATATATTCCAAACAAGCGGATATATTTCAAAAATGTAATACCCGTCCGAATCGAAGTATTCCGGCAATAATTCATCAAATGAAGATATAACATTAGGATAATTAGGATAATCGCCGTTTATAAATCTTACTATAAACATATCGCCGTTTTTTATTCTTTCAAGGTTTTTTTCCATGTACTCGATTGTTTGCGCCCAGCTTTCATTATATTCATAAGACTGGTCTATCTGTTCTTTGTCTTTGTCGTCTAATTTTATATATTCGTCGCTGTTTCGGTACTCTTTATATAACACATAGCTTTTAATCTCATTAATTTCTTCAAGATATGTGTCGTAAGTATGCCATTCAATATCAAGCAGCAATATATCTCTCGTTTCCCCGAATCTTACATGGGTGTACGGGTCGTCATCAGCGGCTTCTTCCGCGATTTCCTCCGTTGTATCAGTATCTTCCGTGATTTCTTCTGTCGCTGTCGGGTAGATGACCGGCAGGTTTATTTCTATATCCGGCTCTCCAATGACTATACCCTCCGACCCAACGCCGCCTGAACCGGAATTTATAAATGCCGGCAGTACGTTCACAAGCCCAATCATCAACAATACACAAGCCGCCGCAGGAATTAATTTCAATAAATTTGTCAATAAACTTGGCGTTGTCTTATTATTTTTTTTATTATTTTCGACTTTTAACATTTTATCGGTTATCATAACAAGAGTTTTGTCGCTTATGTTATCCGTAAAGTATTCTTTTTTCATAATATTATTCCTCCTTTTGTCAATAAGTTTTTTGTTTTTGCTTTCAGCCTTTTTACGCGCAGGTCTACTGCGTTCCGCGTGATTTTGAGAGCGTCCGCGATTTCTTCCGACGAATAGAAATATATATATTTCATGGCAAATAACGCGCTCTCCTGCTCGTTTAACTTTGCCAGTATGCCGTCAACAAGCATTTGAAATTCGACGTTATCCTCAAATTCCATAGGCTCGCGCATAAAATCTATTTTATCGTCTCCAATCAATTCGCCCGTTTTACGCGCGCCGCTTTTGCAGTAATTTAATGAAACGGAGCGCGTGATTACCGCGACAAACGCACCCATGCTGCCGCGCATGTCGTTATACTGCCGCAATCTTTCCATTATTTCCAAGAATACGGTATTCACGCAGCTTTCTATATCCTGTGACTGATTCGCGCCGTTTAAAATCCTCGTGACTATTTTGCGTATCAGCGGATTAAATTTTTCATAAAAGTTATTTGTTATTTCGGGGGTTTTATTTTTCAGACATTCTTCATCAGGTATTTCTACGTTTAACGAATTTATATAAATCCACTCCTCTCTTTTCTTAATTTTTTTGACGCGTCTATATATACATACAATTTAAAATCAAAAAATCTGTCGCACGTTTATAAAAATTATAACACAAAAAATTAAATATTTACATTTAAATTTATTTATGCTATAATTATTTTGGTGATAAGGGGGGAGACTGCGTTTATGATTAATATAATTAAATCAGATTTTACAGCCGGCGCAATCGCGGCAGTCGCGACCCCAAGAGGCGCGGGAGGAATCGCGGTCATACGAATATCGGGCGGTTCGGCGTTTGAAGTCGGGGAAAAAATATTCAGACACAAAAATAAAAAATATAAGTCTTTTGGCGATATTCCCCCGAACACAGCCGTTTTCGGCGATATTGTAGGGACACGGCGCGCCGTGTCCGGGAATACGGGAATAATTATCGACGAGGGCATAATCATAAAATTTAAAGCCCCTAATTCTTATACAGGGGAAGATACCGTCGAAATATCATGTCACGGCGGGATTTATATAACGAACGCTGTTTTAAATTCAGTAATTAACGCCGGGGCAAGATTAGCCGGACCGGGAGAATTTACGAAAACGGCGTATATCAACGGAAAAATCACTTTGACCGGAGCGGAGGCAGTCGGCAGGCTTATTGCCGCAGTCAGCGAAACCGGGGCAAGATTAGCTTCGGCGCAGTCAAAAGGCGGACTGTCAAGAAAAATCGCCGAAATTTCAGAAAATATAAAAGATATAATAAGCGAAGTTTATGTTTTTATAGATTATCCCGGCGAAGATTTGACAGATATGACTTCCGGCGTTATGCTTGAAAAACTGATAATAATAAAAAATGCGTTGGAATCTTTAAAACAGACTTATAATATCGGCAGAATAATATCCGACGGCATAAACTGTGCGATTATAGGCAAGCCAAACTCAGGCAAATCGACTTTGCTAAACATGCTGTCGCAAAACGACGTCGCAATCGTGCATGATACCCCCGGAACTACAAGAGATATTGTATATTCGAGAATAAATATCGGAGGTTTTGTCTTAAATTTATACGATACCGCAGGGATAAGAACGTCAAACGACGAAATCGAGAATATAGGCATAAATAAAGCCCTTGAAAAAATCGAGGAATGCGGGCTTATAATCGGCGTTTTTGATATGAGCGAAAATTTCAGCCGGGACGATTATAATATACTTGAAATATTAACCCGTGAAAAAAATAACGGCAAAAAAATTATCGTTATACTAAACAAATGCGATTTGGATTATTGTAGGGACGAACTGTGTTCGTCCGCCGAAATCACACAACATCCACGGACGAACGCAGTTCGTCCCTACGAATTTGATTTTGACGTAATCCCGTTGATTATATCGGCGAAAAACAATACTGTCTTAGATTCGGATATATCGGCAGTTGACGCGTTTGCGGAATATCTTGAGGATATATATAAACTTGACGGATATGATTTGGATTCGGGCGAGATTCTAACCGAAGAACGGCAGTATTTCGAAATTTGCGCCGCGTGCGATAACATAAACTCGGCAATATCGGCGTTAGAAAACGGTTTAACGCAGGACATGGCGGGACTTGACTTGGAACTTGCGGTAAAAAATCTCGAACGGTGCGACTCAAAGTCCGTTTCTGATGATATAATAAGTAAAATATTCAAAAATTTCTGCATAGGTAAATAGTAATTTTATGAAAAAAACAAAAATCTTATCGTTAATAATATCTTTCGCAATAATATTGTCATGTATTGCGTTTACCCCGTCATGCTCTTTTGATTCAAATAATACAAACGATACAAATATAGCGGAAAATTCAAATTCTCCCGGAGGTTTGCTTGAGGATTTATCAGAACAGGCTCAGATATACAAGCGTTTTCTTGACAATATAGATTTGGAAAAATCCCCGGAATTTACAGAAATCTTTTATGATTTAAAGTCCGCGATTGAAAATATAGATATAATATCAGGGAATAAATCAGTCTCTGAAGATAATATAAATAATATAGCCGATGAGTTTAACACGGCGGCGGAAAATTTCCGTGCCGGTTATTTTGATTTGGAAAACGCCGGGAAATTAAAAGACTCTGAACTTATAAATAAATTATATATCGGCGACGTCAAATGCGCCTACGATGAAAAATCCCAGACTTTTTATTATACTATGGGATTAAGTCAAAACAGGGAGTTTAAGTTTGATTTTTATATAGAAAGCGGTCTAAACGCAGCGATTGTGTTCGCCGAAATTTATAATCCGAAAAAAGAAAAAACAGATTACAGATTTATCCCCGAATTAAACAAAGAATATATCTTAAAATCTTATTCAGACAAAAATATCAAGGCGTTTTACGAATATAAAATAATATTCACGGTTTTGCCTATAATCCAGATAGAAAGCGGCGTAAATATAGGCGATAATTATAAAGACTGCGTAATATCAGTTACAGACCCGGATTTTTCGTATATCGGCGACAATGAGTTTTACGCAAATAATGATTCTGTATCGCATTTCTTTTTTGAATCGACAGCGAAAATACATATCAGAGGCGGAATATCCAGAGGCTTCCCGAAAAAAGCCTACGCCGTGAAGTTTGTGGACGATAAAGGCGAAAATAAAGATATTGCTTTATTTGACATGCGAAACGATTCCGACTGGATTCTTGACGCTATGTATATAGACAAAGCAAGATTAAGAAACCGTATCTCTACCGATATTTGGAACGATTATAATTCAAGGTTATATTATATGAAAGACAGCAAAAAAGCCCAGACAAACGGGACAAACGGAATTTTTGTCGAAGTTTTTCTGAACGACGGCTATATTGGTTTATATTGCTTTACAGAAAAAATCGACAGAAAACAATTGAGACTTCTCAAAGACGAAAATAAAAGTTATATATATAAAGGCAAATGGTGGGACGACCCGATTTTGTTCAGAAAATATTATAATTACAGCGATAATAATAACGGCTGGGGAGGATTTGTGCAAAAATTCCCCAATCCCGGCAAGGGCGGGAAAATCAAATGGGAACCAATCGCAAATTTTGTGGATTTCGGGGTAAATTCGTCAGACAAGGATTTCGCCGATAATATAAGCAGATATATAGATATAGATAATTTCGTGGATTATGTTATATTTTTATGTATATCTTACGCCTATGACAACACGGGCAAAAACTGCTACTGGTCGGTTTATGATATTACGGACGAAAATTTATCGAAATTTTTTCTCACGCCGTGGGATATGGACGCAAGCTGGGGGAGAAGCTGGGACGGGAGCAAAGTTTTGGCAGACAAAGAATGGATGGACAGCGAAAGCTACGAACATGACTCTTATTTATTCAGAAAACTGATAAGAACAAACGCCGGGGGATTTAAAGACAAACTTATATCGAGGTGGGAAGAACTTAAAGATAATATTTTATCCCCGGAAAGTCTCGTAAAGCGGTTTGACGTTACGTTTGATTTGTTTGACAAATCGGGCGCATGGGAACGCGAAAGCGCAAGATGGGGAGAGTGCAATCTCGACCTTGAATATGAGCGCAAATATATCAGGGAGTGGACGTTTGACCGCTGGGATTATATCGACGATTTTATAAGAACCAAACTTGATACGTTAAAATAAAATTAAAATAAAAATCAAGTAAAAATTTCAAGCAATTTGTACTTGTAATTTGCCGAATAATATGTTATAATGAAAAAAATACGTAAAATTTACGTAAAAAAATATAAAACAAGTTTTTTTAGGAGGATTTTTATGAAACTCAGAAAAGTTTTAGCTATTGTTATCGTCGCATTGATGCTGTCGCTGTTGGTTGCTCCGATAGCCGTATCAGCCGTCGGCGCGCCGGTCGTGAAAGCGGACGCGGACACATGGGACAGAACCGAGGGCGACCCGATGAATGCAATCGACGGTGACCCCGGCACGTTCTGGCACAGCTTATGGGACGTTGCCAACGCCGGATTTGACGACGCGGAAGGACAGGAAAACGTATACCCGCAGATACTGATTGTCGAGTTTGACGGAGTGCATCAGATTGACTGCATAGGTTATCTGCCCCGTGCCAACGCATTCAACGGTTCGGTGCTGGAATGTGAATACTGGGTATCCACTACAGGAAGTATCACGGATTTCCATACTGACGAGGGATGGACAAAAGTAGCGACATGCTCATGGGACTGGGACGACGAGGAATTTTTCGTAAATACTAATTTCGCTGCGGTTGACGCAAAATTAGTAAAACTGGTAGTTTTGGACGGCAAAGGCGGCTGGGCATGCTGCGCGGCTCTGGAATTTAATTTCTTAGATGTTGCTTATACTCCTATGGAAGGATTTAATCCCGGCGCGGGCGGCGGCAAAGGTTCAGAGAAACTGGGTGATGTAATCGTCGCCGGCAAGAATCCAATCATGAATCCTGAATTTATCGACGGCGGAAAAGGTTTCGGCTGGGACAACGACGATAACCCGACGAAAGAATCGTCGCCGAGTTTGTTCGTTTACGACGAAGACAACGAAGACAACCCGAAATACTGTATGAACATGAACATAGACGAACAAGAAGAACACGGCGGGAAATACTGGGCAGAGTGGAAATACGACAAAGCGTATTCTATCAACGGAGCAATATTCAGGACAGGCGGCGACAGCGAGCAATACCCGAGAAGGATGGGCGACGGCTACACGATATCCGGCTCAAACGACGGAAGCTCATGGGAAGTAATCTATACAGGAAAAGAAATGGATACTGAAGCCGAAAACGATACGTACTACTTCCTCGACATTGCTCCGTCAACAGCTTATCAGTATTTCAGACTGAACGCTGATACAGCAGGGGTATCACAGGACGACGGCGGCGAAAATCAGGGACAGTTAATTCAATATTCGATGCTTATCTTAACATCGGCAGACGCTCCGGCATATGCCGCTCCTTGGTCAGCTCCGAATTACAAAATCGGCGACGGCTCAACGATAATCAAAGCGGTTGATTTCGACTCGGGCGAATACTTCGAGAGCAACGCGAAAGACGGCAACCACGAAGTAAGACCCGCAGAAGAAGTGCAGACGGAAGTAGGCGCAAGCGGCTACGACGGCAACATCGGCTGGACGGCACAGGACGAGTGGGTACAGTACACAGTCAACGTAGACAAAGCAGGCAAATATAGTTTCAAAGCGTATCTCGCGTCAGGGTCGGGAGACCCGGGAGCAGTCAGCGTATCATTCGGAGACAGCGTAATCGGCGAAGCAATGAGTGAAAACCTTGGCGGAGATTCGCCATGGCAGGCATACGACTGGTATAATGTAGGCGAGATAGAGTTACCGGCAGGCAAGGGCGTAATCAAGGTAGAGTTTGTTACTCCGGGCGGCGGCGTAAACTTCGCGGCGTTGGAAGTAACATTGCTCGAGGCTGAAAAAGCGGACGAACCCGAACCTCCTGCGGTTGACGACACGCCGGCGGCAGACGACACACCGGACGACGGCGAAAAAGCCCCGGAAGAAAACAAAGCTGATGATAAAGAAAAATCTGACGACGAAGGCGACAATATGATACTTATCATAATTATAATAGCGGCTGGAGTGGTAGTTATCGGACTGGTAGTTTTCTTTATTATCAAAGGAAAAAAGAAATAATTAAAAATAAGAGTTTTTAGATTTTGATTTTGTGCGGGCGACCGGGGACGGTCGCCCCTACATTATATTGGCATGTCATGCCATGCCATACTATAGGAGATTTATTTCTGATGTTAAAATCAAAAAAAGTTTTTTCGGTTTTTACGGTTTTTTCGATTATTTTTGTATTTATATTTTTTAGTCTAATGCCCGCAACTGCCGCGCCGTATAAAAATTTTAAAATCGGGGCGGGCAAAACTGTTATCGAAGCCGAGGATTTCGACACCGACGATTTTTATAATATAACCAACGGCAGTACGGAGTACAGGTCCGACGGCGCGCAAACTGAACGGTGCGCTAATTACGAAAGAGACGACGCTCCGGACGATAATTATAACATAGGGTGGTCGGCGGACGGCGAATGGGTTCAATACACGGTAAACGTCGAAAAAGCGGGAAAATATAAATTCGAGGTATGGCTGGCTTCCGAGCCTGCCACGGGCGGCGTGGAAATTTTTTATGACGACAAAAGTATCGGAAGCGCGTATGCCGAAGAATCTTTCGGGTGGCAGGACTGGTTTTTATATAATGTCGGGCAGGTTGACATGACTGCGGGTAAACATATAATCAAAGTTGAGTTTACCGTAAGCGTAAATTTAGACGCAATAGTTATGACGCTATTGGATAACAACGCAGCCGCGCAGCAGCAAACTGCTGAAACAGCAACAACAACCGAAGAAGAACCGGCAGAACCGGAAAGCACAGGAGTTATAAATGCCGGGTACGCGTCGGCTGAGGATTTATCGGATTATGATAATCTTTTTATGATTACGGTGATTCTGGGGGTTATATCGGTTATCGCTACATGCGCCGCGATAGTCTCTGTGTTTATCGCGGTAAAAACGGTAAGAAAGTATAAAAAATAAAAAAATCGGGCGGGTAATTTTAATACCCGCCGTAATTTTTATTAATATTTGCGTTTTCTTGCCGCTTCTGACTTTTTCTTGCGCTTTACGCTCGGTTTCTCGTAATGCTGTCTTTTTTTCAGTTCCGTTAAAACGCCGCTCTTGGCGCATGACCGTTTAAATCTGCGCAAAGCGCTGTCTAAAGTTTCGTTTTCTTTTACCCTAACTTCTGCCATATATCGTTATTTATCCCTCCCCTCGCACCATGCAGAGAGAATTAAAATGTATTATTTTTAATATACACATCTTAATTATTTTTTATCATTTTTTATATTCCGGAGTATATTATACTATATTTATCAAATAAAGTCAAGCGTATATAAAAATTTATTTAAAATTTATGTAAAATTATAATAATGTGTAAAAAATTTCACAAAAACAGATTATAATGATAAAAATAATATTTCGTAAAAACCAAAAAAATATATATAAAACAAAGGGGCGGTAGATTTGAGAAAAACAAAGATAGTATGCACGATAGGGCCGGCGTGCGAAAGCGAGGAAATATTAACCGAAATGATGCTTGCGGGAATGAACGTCGCAAGACTGAACTTTTCGCACAATACCCATGAATATCACAGGGAAAAAATCGTCAGGATAAAAAAACTCAGGGAAAAACTCGGTATTCCCGTCGCTATTTTACTCGACACAAAAGGACCCGAAATCAGAACCGGAAAACTTGAGAACGATTCTGTTAAATTAATAAAAGGCAATGAAATAATTTTAACGACCGAAATAATTACAGGAAACGAAAAAAAAGTCTCGGTATCGTATGAGAACCTGCCCAGAAACTTGCAGAAAGGCAATACCCTGATGATTGACGACGGACTGATAGAATTAAGAGTAAAAGAAATTAATCAGGCTCAGACTGAAATAATATGCGATATAGTCACAGGTGAAACTTTAGGCAACAGCAAGAGCGTGAACGTTCCCGGTATCACTCTCGACATGCCGTACATGAACGAGAAAGACAAAAGCGATTTGCTGTTCGGGATTGAAAACGACGTTGATTTTATAGCCCTGTCTTTTGTAAGAAACACGCAGGATATAAAAGACGTGCGCAGGTTTTTAAATGCGCACGGGAGCTATAATATAGAGCTTATCGCAAAAATAGAAAATACCGAGGGAGTCAAAAATATAGACGATATAATAAATATATCAGACGGGATAATGGTCGCGAGAGGAGACATGGCGGTCGAAGTGCCGTTTGAAGAACTGCCGCACCTGCAAAAAATGATAATAACGGAGTGTTACGCCGCTGGTAAAAAAGTCATAACCGCGACAGAGCTTCTCGATTCTATGATACGCCACCCGAGACCGACGAGGGCTGAGATAACGGACGTGGCAAACGCGATTTACGACGGAACAAGCGCGATAATGCTTTCCGGCGAGACGGCAATCGGCGCGTATCCGTTAAAAAGCGTCGAGACGATGAGCAAAATCGCCGAAAAAACAGAATCGTGCATAGATTATAAAAGTTATGCCGACAAAGTCCCGCCGCTAAAACGTCTTGAGGCGAATATAACCAACGCGATAAGCAACGCCACATGCAGAGCCGCGCAGGATTTGGGAGCGGCGGCAATCGTCGCCGTGACGTTAAGCGGCAACTGCGCCAGAAGAATCTCCAGATTCAGACCAGATACGCCGATAATCGCCGTCACTCCGTCCGAAAAGACTTATATGCAGCTTGCCCTCTCATGGGGGATAACCCCGGTCATAAACACTTATCTTGAAAACGAGCAGGAATTATTTAAAGACGTAACGGAAAAAATAGTCGGGAAAGGTTTGGTCAAAGACGGGGATATAATCGTGATAACGGGCAGCACACAGCAGTCGTCGGGCGTGACAAACACGCTCCAGATACATTTAGTCGGGAATATATTATTAAAAGGCAAAGCCACCGGAATAGAAAACGTCAGCGGACGCGTATGCGTGATAAAAAACGAAGAAAAAGACTTAAGCAGTTTTATATCGGGGGATATACTGGCAGTTTCAAGGACGACGACGGATATACTGCATCTGATGCGTCAGTGTTCGGGTATCATAACCGAGGAAAGCGAGAACGATTCGGGGGTAGTTTCGGCGGCGTACGCGCTCGATATTCCCGTAATATCAAACGCGAAAGGCGCGACGGCGATACTCACGACAGGCACAAAAATAAGAATAGACATAAACAAAGGCTATGTATATAACAGCGACACAAGCGATATAGACTGAAATTGATTTGAACTCCCCCCGACGGCTGCGCCGCCGTTGGGGGGAGTATAATATCAGACGGGGGAATAAATAAATGCAAAAAAAGTTTATACTGATAGCATGTATATTATTAACCGTCCTGCCAAACACAGGGTGTTCCGGCGGTGAAACTCCCGTATTTTTGCCGGAAGATAATATCTCCGCGACTTCTGAAATTTTTGAATCGCAGACGAAAACTATAACCGAAGAAAATATTTCTGAAAATATTATTGATGAATCTGAAGAAACTGAATTTGCAGAGCGCGCCGACCCGCCGTCGGAAATAACTAATCCCGATACTACTGTCCCCGATATTACTGTCGAAGCCACACAGGAAACGACGACCGTTCCGGCTCAGAAGAAAGCTGAAGAAGTCGTAATTCCGGAATATACCGGACCTGAACAATTCTCTGAGCTTTATTATTTAATCGCTAAATACGGCAAAGGAGTTTCGGTATTTTATAAAGACCTCACGGACGGCGAAGAATTTTTCTATAATCAAAACGAAAATTATTTTATCGCAAGTTTAATAAAAGCGCCGTATATCGTGTATGTTTACAAGCGCATACTTGCGGGCGAAGGCGACTTAAAGCAAAAATATACATATTACGAATCAGATTACAGGGAAGGCACGGGCAAAATCAAAGACATGGAATACGGGACAGCGTTTACGCTTGAAGAACTGATTTTTTACGCTATTCGGTGGAGCGACAACGTAGCCATGGATAAAATAAGAAAAATATTCTCTGTCGAGGGGTTCAAAAAATATGCCGCAGATATAGGGCTGCCGCATATCGAAGATATACGCTCGTCTGCCGTAAACGGAAGAATATGCGCCAAATGCGCGGCGGCTTATCTTGAGGATATATATAATTTTATCGAAGAAAACAATCCGTATTCAGCAGTTTTGAAAGACCACATGCTTCATACAATCAACAAAATGATATACGCCGACTATCCGTTTGCACGAAAATACGGCTGGGCTGACGCGTCGTTTCACGACATGGGGATTGTGTATAATCCCCATCGTCCGTATTTGATAGCGATTTTATCCGACAGGGGAGCGGGGCATTTTTCGATGTTCAAAGATATTTCCCTTGAAATTCAGAAATATAACGAAAACAAACCTGAGAAAATAGAAATAATCGAGGAAACGACTGAACCCGAAACAACAGAAAAACCTATGATAACAGAACCCACAACTGTAAAACCAGAAGAAACAACAACAATAACAATAACAGAAACCACCGTTCCCATTGAAGAAACGGTTGAAATAGAGACGATTGAAGAAATTGCAGAATCAGAAGAAATAATTGAACCGGACGAAGAAAATTAATGGTTGTAGGGGACGGTCGCCCCTACACTCTCACTATATTCGCGCACATATTTTCCCCTGTTATATCTATCACGCAGTAGGAATTACCCCTGCCGCGCCTGTCCCGGCTTATCGAGCCGGGACTTATTATATATTTCGCGTCGCGTAATATATTTCCGAAATGAATAATATAATATCATAATATCATAAAAAATCTGAAAACATATAATAATTATAAAAAGAACTTTTATTTTATATTTTATAATTATATTTTTCGGAGGATTTGTATAACATGCAGATAGATAAAGATAAATTACAGCAACTCATGAATTTAAGCGAAGACGAACTGAAGAAAAAAGTTTTAGACGCGTTAAACAAGAGCAATTTCGACAAAAAAGACAAAGAAAATTTAGATAAAGCACTAAAAAACATGAAAGACATAAAAAAAACCATCGGCAATATCGACGAAGAAAGCCTGAAAAAAGCCGTAAGCGCGCTGGGGGTCGAAAAGATAGAAGAACTCAAAAAAAATATTAAATAAATTGTAGGGGCGCGCATTGCGCGTCCGTGAGCCAAACGTAAATTTAATATTTTACACGGACGACCAATGGTCGCCCCTACATAAAAACAGAAAGGAGGGTTAAAAAGTGGACAGCGGCATTTCAGAGATGATAAGCGGCGAATTATCAAATCCCGACGCGATTAATAAAATAATAA
>Ga0082212_10005809_pt1 | contig 16749 bp, 14 predicted proteins | sample TergutNt197P3_FD_71548 | JGI IMG/M metagenome (GOLD analysis project Ga0082212, IMG submission 71548) | Neocapritermes taracua P3 segment gut microbial communities from Petit-Saut dam, French Guiana - Nt197 P3 | ecosystem: Host-associated > Arthropoda: Insects > Digestive system > Gut ... | reverse complement strand
TCAATTCCATACGGATCGTCTCGTCCAATGCTTGCCTGTTATCGATCGAAGCAAACCGTTTAAGCTTGTTAATAATCAGCAATGCTTCATCTGTTGAAAAGGCTTGTGACCCGATAATAGACTTCGCTGCGGCGCACAGCTCCCTCTCATTTAAAAACCCGTCGAAATACAGTCGGTATGCTTTGCTTGCGTATGAATACTCAAGCTCTGTTTCACCGACCAACCAGCGGTTTTCAGCAAGGAAGCGCTTTATCTCATTTATGCTGCGTGTAATGCTTTTTGTTGAAAGGCCATATTCGGCGGCAAGCCTCAGCGGCGACAAATCTTCGCCGCGAATGCCGCGAAAGAATATCTCCAGCGTCCTGTACCTTCTATCTGTTATTGCAATACGCCTCCCCGCGGTACAGAGGTTTGCGGCTGCCGGTTTACACCGCTTTTTTTACATTACCGTTTTTTCGCCGCTGGCTGACCAATACTTCCAGCCTGTTGGCTGTATACCCGCTCGCGACGGCGATTTTCGCCCGTTCCCTCTTGTCCTGCACTTGCGCCGCAAGCCCGACTATGAAATCCTGACGATAGAAAAACTTCGGGCAGTCGATCTTGCATCCGCGAAAATATTTAAATAGTTTAAGGGTAGCCTCGCTGCCAATAAGCTCAACAAGTTCCGGGTAACTTCCTGTCAACGCCTCCCCTTCTTTGCCTTCCGCTACAAACGTGCGGTATATGTCCACATCCGTCATCGTGTCAAAATCAATACCAATCATTAGTGCCCTCCCATAAGCGCTCATTTTCATAAATAATAATCTGGTAAAAAATGTTAATCAACTATAATAGCTTTAGCTTTTTAGTACATAATTCGTATTTCTTTTTAGTCCTCACTAATTATATCAGAAATCGTTTCTATTTGCAAGCTCATACTTCTATATGCTAGCGCCATTGCTGGGGAAACTCAAATTGTTGACTCCTTAATGCGGGCATGATTTTATAGGAAAACCGTATCCAAATATAATGAGGAGGAAAAAATGAAAAGCAGAAACTTACAGCGATTATCCTGGTAATTACGATGCTGGTGTGCCTCGGGCTCAGCGCCTGCAAGAAAGACACGCCGGCGGCAAACACGCCCGGAGGAGCAGGTGCGCCGCCGGCCGGCGACTCCGCAAATACGCCTGCGGGGGCCCCCGCCGAACAGGACGTGGTACTGACCCCGGAAGAGCTTGTGAACCATGAGATTTACAAACACCTCGGCGACAACGCGCTTATGGGCGTGACTCTGCCTGTCCTGAAAGACCGTTCGGCACAGAACAAGGCGCTCCCGGTGCAACAGAAGGGCAGCGTGCATATCGGTTGGTCAAACGCTGCTATGGTAAGCGCATGGTTTGCCGGAATATTCCAGGGCGCCGAAATGTTCGCGGACCAATACGGTTATAAACTCACATTCACCGACGCAATCGCGTGGGACGTCACAAAGCAGACCGCAGACGTCGAAAACATGATCACGATGGGAATCGATATCCTGGTCATCGACCCTGTTGACATTCAGGCTCAGTCGATTGACATCATGAAAGCCATTAACGCGGGGATCCCCGTTATCGCCCTGTACCCGATGCCTGATGATGTGCCGGTTATCACGGCTGTGACTGCGGACTACTATGAGGTCTCGTACCAGGCAGGTCTCAACGCCGCCACACTATGGAACGAGCCGGTCGACTCAGTCTTTATCGTAGGGCAGACCGGCCACCCGATCGCGGATACCCGGACCAGCGGTTTCCTTGCCGGCTGGGTCTATGGCAAGCAGGTCATGGACGGAACAGCAAAGCCATATCGCGAAGACGCAATGCTCATTGGGTTTAACGCGTTCAAGTCCCTTGTCGGAAGCGGAAAAGTAGATTTACCGGAGTACGGGCTCCATGTCCTCGGCATGGCAAACGGTTATTTTGACGACGTCGGCGGGCAAGCCGCGGCTGAGGACCTCCTGACAGCTCATCCAAATGTTCAAATGGTATTCGGCTGCAACGACCATCAGTGCGCAGGCGCGATCAAGGTCCTCGAGCAGAGAGGTATGCTTCAGGACGTTAAAGTCGTCACCGGTTGCGACGCCGATATGGATATGCTCGCCCTCGTTCGTGACGGTAAACTTGAATCGACCGGCTACAACAATCCTATCGCTATTACCAAAGCGGTATTTGAGCTTATCCACGCGATCTATGAAGAAGGCTACGACGCTAACAACATGCCTACAAAAACGCCTCTCTACTATGAGTTGTTCACTAAAGCCAATTACATGAATGTTTGGGAAGAAGGCACCGAATACGGTAAAGTTTTCAATACGACGTTCAAAACGATTGACGAACTCAACGCAGCCGCGAGATAAGATACTGAAATAACGGTCATCCCGCCGTTTTAAAGCGGCGGGATAGACTTGTCCGGGGGAATTATGATGGAGCAACACCGCCTCGTCATGAAAAACATAACGAAACACTTCGGCGGCGTTACCGCGCTCGGCGATGTTGATTTTTTAGTCAGGCAAGGTGAGATCCACGCTCTTGTAGGGGAGAACGGCGCCGGTAAATCCACACTTATCAAGATCCTTGCCGGCGTCTACATGTCGGACGCCGGGCAAATCTTCATTGACGGCGAAGAAGCGCATATCAGGAATCCGAAAGACGGTATAACCAAGGGCGTTTCCGTAATTTATCAGGAGTTTGCCCTAATGCCTGATGTTACCGTTGCTGAAAACATTTTCATTGACAACATTAACGAGTCGAAAAAAAAGCTGATAAACTGGAAGAAGCTTTTTGAAAACACTCAGGAAATTCTGGATCGGCTTGGATTCGGGGTGATTTCACCGAGGTCGCAGGTCAAGGATATATCGATCGCCCATTGTCAAATCGTCGAAATCTGCAAAGCTTTGTCGCGGAATTGCAGGATCCTTGTGCTTGACGAGCCTACCGCGGTCCTTTCAACCTACGAAACCGAACAACTGTTCGTACTCTTGAAAAAGCTCAGGAACGAAGGAGTTTCTGTTATATATATATCCCATAGGATGAATGAGGTTTTCTCGATTTGCGACCGTATCTCAGTATTGAGAGACGGGCAGAATGTTAATACGGTAAATACATGTGAAGTCACCGAAAAAGACGTGGTCAGCATGATGATAGGCCGTGACTTGGGGAGCTACTTCCCCGAACGCGAACATAATATCGGTGATGTGGTTTTTGAAGCGAAAAATCTCGTCTGCGGAAAGATCGTCAACGACGTGAGCTTCAGCGTCAGGTCAGGGGAGGTTTTCGGGCTTTCCGGCCTTGTCGGCGCCGGCAGAACGGAAACGCTCATGGCAATACTCGGGGAGATGAAACGCGACAGCGGGAAAATCTTTATCGGCGGTAAAGAGACGAAGATCCGATCGGCGATCGACGCGCTGAAAGCCGGCGTTTCGCTTCTCCCGGAGGATAGAAAAGCGCAGGGTGTTTTTCTGGACATAGCAATATTACACAATATGACTGTCAGTTGCATGGATAAAGTTTCCACAAAAACAGGTGTGATCCAGTTAAAAAAAGAGCGTAAGTTCGGAAACGGGCTTGTAGATAAACTGCGGATAAAGATCGGCGGGCTTACGGATCCATGTTCAAGTCTGTCGGGCGGTAACCAGCAGAAAGTCTCGATCTCCAAGATGCTCGGCGCCGGAAGCCGTATATTATTTTTTGACGAGCCCACCCGCGGCGTTGACGTAGGCGCAAAAATCGAGATATATAAGATCATTAACGGACTCGTGGCAGAGGGCTACGGCGTTGTAATGGTTTCATCGGAGATGCCGGAGATCATCGGGATGTGCGACCGCGTCGCCGTTATGCGTAACGGCCGGATAACAGGTGAGCTGAGCAGGGGCGAATTAACTGAACTTAATCTGATAAAATATTCAATGGAAGTCAACTGAACCGAATCTCGTTGATTATTATCGATACGCTCTAAAACCGGAAAGAAATAGAGGTTCTTATGGAAAAAAAACTCCCGATAAGGTCTTTTGATATAAAGAGGGTATTAAAGGAAAACAGCGCTTATCTTATTATTGCCGGATTGATAATCGTATCCAGCATTCTTTCGCCTGTATTTTTCTCCAAGCAAAATATTATGAATATCTTCCGGCAACAGTCATCGGCAATGCTGCTGGCTATAGGCGCTATGCTCGTGATTATTACTGCCGGTATCGACTTGTCAATGGGCGCGACTCTGGCTATCAGCAACGTATGCGTGGCATACTTTATTACTAATTTAGGCTACTTTACTCCTTCCGGCGTCCTCCTTTCTATCATTGTTGGTATTGTGATCGGTACAGTTGTCGGTTGCCTGAACGGCGCGATCGTGGCGTGGCTTAAAATGCCGCCGTTCATTGTAACTCTTGCTATGACTACCATTGTACGCGGGATCGCCTATGTTATTACGTACGGTTCTCCAATCCGCCTGCCTGTTGACCCGGTATTACACACAGGCGGATACGCCTTTTTCTACTTCGGTCAAAACGGGGATCCGTTGCTCGGCGTTCCATATACAGCATGGATCGTGATCGCGTTCATTGTCTTCTTTTGGTTTTTTATGAAGTACACGACATATGGGCGTATTCTAGTCGCGACGGGCAGTAATACGGACGCCGCGCGTCTCGCGGGCATCAACGAAAAAAATTCATCTTCTCCGCTTATGCGATCAGCGGTTTCCTCGCGGGCGTCGCGGGCGTGCTTATCACTGCGCGAGCCGGCATAGCTACGCCGAGTGTCGGCAGCGGGTTCGAACTTAACGCGATCGCTGCGGTTGTTATTGGCGGCGCTTCTCTTTCAGGCGGTAAAGGAACTATAGGCAAAACCGTTGTCGGCGTGTTTATAATTGCTTTGATCAGCAACATCATGACGCTCACGGGCGTCCCCCCTTATCCGCAGCAGATCATTCAGGGGATAATCATTATAGTGGCAGTCCTTCTGAATGCCGGAAAAGAGAAGTGAGCCCACTTAATTTTTCTGTTTCCCGGCGGTTTGGGCTGCCATTATGGGGAACGAATTTTATACGGATACGTAAGCACCGTAGCGTAGAAATGCGGAAAGGCGTAACCCTTTGTTACACCCCGTTGGAAATAGACGTATGAAACGCGAGTGTCGTTATACGATACTCAGATCCTATAACGACACTCGCAATGGTGCGAGAGATGGGACTTGAACCCACACGCCACTCGACACACGCCCCTCAAACGTGCCTGTCTACCTGTTCCAGCACTCTCGCAAATTCATGCTGATTATAGCGGCTCAAATTAAGTTTGTCAACCGGTTATTTTCCTGTACCGGTTATTTTCCTGTATCGATTGTTATCCTCACAAAAATATGTTATAATCGTCAAAATCAATCTCAGCCATGACGGGCAAATATAAATAAATATACCGGGAGGGGAATAGTATATGTTCGGATACACTGGAAAAATGCTGTTTGTTAATCTTACAACCGGCGTGATCGAAGACAAACTCATACCCGAAGATTGGTATCGGGACTTCATCGGAGGCCCGGCGCTTGGGGCAAGGATTTTGTATGAATATATGCCGGGAGGGTGCGATGTTTTCGGGGAGGACAGTATGTTTGGATTGCTGCCCGGACCGTTCAGCGGCTCAAATTTCTTCTGCGGGAGCCGCTACACAGTCGTCTCAAAATCGCCGCTATACAACGGCTGGAACGACGCCAGCGCCGGCGGCGACTTCGGTCCGTCAATAAAAGCAGCCGGATATGACGGGGTCTTTGTAAACGGCATTTCAAAAAAACCGGTCTTCATCTTTATAGATAGCGGCAAAGCCGAGATACGCGACGCAGAGCAGTATTGGGGGCTCAGCTGCGGGGATTTCGAGGAAGCGCTCAAGCGCGACCTCGGAGTCAAATACAGCGCTTCCTATATCGGCCCCGGCGGCGAAAAGATGTCTCCGCTTGCCTGCGTTATGAACGATTACCACAGAGCTGCCGGCAGAGGCGGCACCGGCGCTGTTATCGGCTCAAAAAAGCTCAAAGGCGTCGTCTGCACAGGCAAACTCCCGATCGAATTCGCTGATAAGCAGGCTATAACAGACCTGAATAAATTCCTTGCTGAATTCCTCAAGGACCACCCTATGAACGCAAATATGCGTACTGCAGGCTCAACAGGAGCATTCATGCCGAATCTGATCAGCGGTGACACATGTGTAAAAAACTTTTCAGTTTCGCTTGATGAGACCGGCAAGACTGAGAACGATTTTTCCCGTATCGGCGCGCCAAAAATAAATGAAGATTATAAAGAAAAAAACTATTCATGCGCCGCCTGCCCAATGAGCTGCGGGGCGTCAGTCCAGATCAAGGACGGCAAATACAAAACTGAGGGTCCAGTCCCCGTAGGACGTCCCGAATACGAAAGCCTTGGTTGGTTCGGCCCGGGAATAATGAACGAAGACCCGGAGGCTCTTATCGCTATGAATCACCTTTGCAATGAATCCGGGCTCGACACGATACACGTAGGCGGCACGCTCGCCTGGACGCTTGAGTGCTTCAACAAAGGTGTACTATCCAAAGATGATCTCGACGGCGTCGAACCGTTCTGGGGCGACAGCGACGCGGCGGTAGCGCTGACAAAAAAAATATGCGACCTTGAAGGCTGTGGCAGAATACTGGCCCAAGGTTCACAAAATGCGGCGAATCATTACGGTAAAGGCCATGAATTCCTTTTCGTCGCAAGCGGTGTGGAAATCGCAGCGCACGACCCGCGCCGCGCGCCGGGTTATATACGCACCTACCAACTCGACCCGACTCCGGGGCGCCACACCAAGGGCGGTCTGGCAAAAGCCAATGATCGTATGTCTAAAGAGCTTCGCTATAATTACCGGATCACAGGCCATCACGACGTCCAGGAAATGTGCGTAACAGAATATATAAATGCTTCGGGGCTTTGTATTTTCACTGCGCGCGTGTTTCCGGGCAACACAATATTCGATGTATACAGATATGTGACCGGCAACGAAATGAGCCCGCGCGACCTGCGCTTCTTCGGCATGCGCTCGTTTACTATGCGGTGGGCCTTTAACCTTCGTGAGGGCCTGCGGCGTGAAGACTTCACTGTCACCGACCGCATGTGCGGACGCCCGCCGCTCGAAGGCGGCCCGATAGCCGGCATTACGCTTGATGAGGAACGCCTGGGAGATAATTTCTATAACGCGCTCGGCTATTATCAGGATGGAACGCCGTATCTTGATATGCTTCAATTGACCGGCGGTCTGGAATGTGTTATTAAGGACCTTTATCCTTCTGACAAATGAAAATAAAAGTTAAATTCTTTGTGTTTGACTTACCGCCCGGCTTTGAGGATGCCGAGCTTGAAGTGGACGCCAACGCTGTTGTCAGCGATGTTCTTGACGCCTGTCCCGGGCTTTTCAAGCAGCGCGGTACGACGATGGATGAAAACGAATTGCGCACAGCGACTGTCCTTATCGGCGGGAAATGGTCCGACCCCGACTCCCCTGTCCGCAACGGGGATACTGTAACAATAATCAGACCGATGGATGGCGGATGATGGGCTGTTACAACAGCCCATCATGCTTTTTTCAGCCGCAGATTTCTTATCAGCATCGACGAGTAAGTCACATTCATGGCAATAATGGCAGCAAAAATGAGCTTTATCGCCAAATCATGCGCATCCGCCAGAGTTACGAACCCGAAATATACGGCAGCCAGATAGAAAAAAATGGTTTTCCCCGGAGCAGGTTTGCTGTAGACAAAACCAGAAGTGAAATAAAACCCAAGGGCTGACGTAATTACTGCCAGACATTGATAGCAATAACTGAGAAGGACTGGGTTCGCGGCATTTTGCTTATATATGAACACAAGCCAGAAACACATAAATAACGTGGGAACTATACTTAACGCGAACGTCATTTTACGGCGTGGATCCTGATACATTTCTATGGCAAAAAACGCCACTGAAATAGCCGCCAACGCCGACAGTATCAGAAAAAACAAATCGCTCTGCAGCAGATTTCCCGCCGCGTTCAAGTCAAAAAAGCGTTTCACTGTCGCACCAAGCCAAATCAATCCAATCAACGAAAAAGCGAACGGATAAGTCAAGGGGTCTGTCCCGAACGCGTTTTCGAACCCAACGGGTGAACGATGCTTGTCTACCGCCCGAATGCAAAAAACCAGCGCAAGCAGCAAAAATAAGGTTGAAAGTGAAATCAGCGCAACAGTTATACTCGCGCCGCGCTCGGGAAGCCCTGTCCGGACGTCGAAAACGTTCACCAGTTCGCTCATCCTGAGAAAAAAGCCGGCGGCGCCTGCTGCGAGCGCGAAAAAAGGCATTGAAACGGCAGAAATACGCATATATTCAATCCAATCACATTAAAAATTACTACAATTGGGTGTCTCTAAAAACCTCCGGCTGTGTCATCCTGAGCTTGCGAAGGATCCTAATTGCATTGCAGCACAGTCACTTCAAGATTCTTCGCAAGCTCAGAATGACACTTCGTGCAGTAAATAGAGGTACTCAATTCTACATCATATATCGCTGTCAGTCAAGCGTTGAAAGTTGTCAAAGTTATGGATAAACCAAGGGTTTCGCAGGGCTTGCTTATCGTCATTGTCATTGCTGCCGCTATGATGGCTTCCCTTTCCGGCCCGCACGTTCAGCAACCCGCGACTGCAGCCGGAGAACCGCCTCCGATTGAAGAACTGATCCCTCAGGGCGAACGGGCAGACAATAACTTTACCATACGCGTTCTTCACGGCGGCAGCGTTGCGGATATGACGATGGAGCAGTACCTTATAGGCGTTGTGGCGGCTGAAATGCCCGCTTCTTTTGAAATCGAAGCGCTCAAAGCGCAAGCGGTAGCCGCAAGGACAAACGCTATGTATAACATAACTGTCATGCAAAAAACACGGCATCCTGAAGCGCATGTCTGTACAGACGCTTCTTGCTGCACCGCGTATAAAGGCGACGGGCGCTTGCGTGAAGAATGGGGCGCCGGCTATATCAGGTCTATTGACAGAATTATCAGCGCGGTTATCGAAACCGATGGGATTTGTATGTATTATGAGGATATGCCTGTACTGGCAGTTTTTCATTCTTCGTCAGCCGGACAAACTGAGGCAAGCGGTAATGTGTGGCTCAACGATCTGCCATATCTGCTCTGTGTCAGCAGCCCTGAGACAGCTGAAAATGTACCCGGCTATATTTCAGCCGTAACTGTACCCTTTGATGAATTCGCGTCCAAGGTCCTGGACGCATACCCTGACGCTGTTTTCGGAGCCGATGTTAAATCATGGATCAAAGATACTACATTTACGGCCAGCGGCAGGGTCAATTCGCTTTCTGTGGGCGGAATAACGATCAAAGGCACGATTCTGCGTTCAATGCTGGGTCTGCGTTCAACGGCTGTGACCATAGAGTTCGTTGGCGATAGTATTGTTTTTACGACTACCGGCTTTGGGCATGGCGTCGGAATGAGCCAGTATGGAGCAAATGTAATGGCTGTTTCCGGTAATGACTATACCGAAATTCTTAGCCATTATTATACAGGTGTTAGTTTAGTTGCTCTCAGAACCGAATTATAAGTTACCGTTTCGGTTAGTCGGGCTTTCACTCTGTCTTGCGTGAACTGTAGCAATTATAACTAATTCTTTCGCGCAACTACAAAATAATTATAGAGTTCTTCAGTTGCCAGAGCGATTTTTGTAACCGCGAAATCCGTGCCTTCAGGGTAGATGTAGAACGTGTCGTCGTTAGTGTTCAAGTCGACGCAATCTCCACGCCCTCCGCTCCCTTTGTACTCATATTCTATGTGGCATGACTGGAGCGACGAGGGCGTCCAGCAAACCTCAAACGGCTCATTTTTGCAAACGCCGGTTAGTGTAAATCCATTCATATCGTGTGTCAGGCGGCTTGTCCCGCTGAAAATGATAAAGCCTTTCGAATTTGGAAGCGACTCTATGCGCACATCGGCAGACAATGCATATGTACCAGCCTCTACTTCCTCCCGGACATTTGCGCGCTCCCATTCATACCAGTCCGGGATATGTGAAAACTCTGTTTCACCATTGTGAGCGCTGAGATCGCCCAGTTCACTCATTTCCCAGGATTTTCCGCAGTGGCCGCAACGAAGCGTCGATCCGCTTGAACACATTTTGTACTCAGCCTTGCATGCCGGGCACTGGTACAGGACCTTGTGCAATCCCTCGGCGCGTGTTTTTTTCCTGACATGCACGCCGTTTTCTTTTTGCCAAGCGTAGTCGTCATATTTGAACGCTTCGGCAAGGCGTTCATTGATTTCATCAATTGACAACTCCTGCGTTTCATCCTGCGTCAACAGTACTTTCATTTCTGATTCTACAGGCTTTATTCTGCGGTTGCCTATGTGCCAGTAAGGTGAATTTATATGATGCCCGTGCATTATCAATGTCACTACCGGAACATTCATTTTCTTGACCATTTTTCCCAGAGAGTCCGGGAGGACGGCCGTAGTCCCGCAAAGCGAGTATCTCGCTTCCGGGAATAAGACGACTATATCGCCATTATCCCGGGAATGCAGCATGTTCCTCACCAAACTGACGCTCCTGGTGAATTTCCGGTTGCATATGCACCCGACCGCGCGAAGCAGCCATTCAAAACCGATAAACCCGTCGATAGCCACAACGTAATTAGCGCGATGCGGGAATATGGCCTTTGTCATGATTTTAAAATCCATGAATGAATTATGATTGCAAAGTAAAAAGTACGGCGGTTCCATTCTTTTCGGTATACCGGTCTTGTTTATTTTTGAACGGTGCGCGAAATTCTTGGGAAAACTCAGCATCCACGTTACAGGGGTCAGTATACGCCATTGCCGGTTGGGCCGGCGGCTCATATCGAATCTCTTAAAATCTCCTACCATGCTTTATTGTCCCTCAACTTTATTATCTTTCTATCTATGCTTTTTTTAAACGCAGCGCGTTCAACAATACCGATACCGAGCTTAAACTCATGGCAGCCGCAGCGAACATCGGATTCAGCAGCGGGCCTCCGAACAGATGGAGTACGCCTGCCGCTACCGGTATCCCTATCACGTTATAGCCAAACGCCCAAAACAGGTTTTGCTTGATTGTGCGGACTGTACGTCTGCTTAAGTCTAATGCTAAAGCAACGTCCGTCAGGTCTGAGCGCATCAGTACTATATCCGCAGATTCCATTGCAATGTCTGTGCCGGACCCGATCGCTATCCCGACGTCGGCCTGTGTCAGGGCCGGCGCGTCGTTGATACCGTCTCCAACCATTGCGACCGTGTGGCCGTTTGCCTGCAGCTTTTTGATCTCGCCCGCCTTATCCTGGGGCAGGACTTCCGCGATTATGTTTTCAATACCGGTCTGCCCCGCGATCGCTTCCGCAGTTTCGCGATTGTCGCCCGTAATCATTACGACTCTGATTCCCATCGCCTTAAGTTCCGCTATCGCGGCGGCGCTGCTTTCCTTCGGCTTGTCGGATACTATGACCCGCCCCAAATACTCATCATCCCTGTATATCCGCGCGCCTCTGCGGACCTCAGTTTTCCTGCCGTCTATGAATCCTTCAACGCCGTGCCCTACTATAGCCTTGAAATCTCTTACCTCCAGATAAGCGCCGTTATAATATGAGCATATCGCCTTTGCGACCGGGTGCTCGGAATAACGTTCCAATGACGCCGTTAGTTGTAAAACATCTCCTTCGAAACCGGAAACACAGTCTTCTACACTGACCACTTCCGGTTTTCCTTCCGTTATAGTCCCGGTTTTATCAAGAATTATTATGTCGGCTTTATGCGCGGTTTCAAGCGCCGATCCGCTTTTCACCAAAATACCTTTTTCCGCCCCTCTGCCTGTGCCGACCATTATGGCGGTCGGCGTAGCCAAGCCAAGCGCGCATGGGCAAGCGATCACCATAACAGATATGAATACTGTCAGAGCAAACCTGAAATCGCCCGTACCCGCCAGCCATGCCGCGCCGGCAATAAGCGCCGCCGCGCATACGACTGGTACGAACACGCCTGAAACCTTATCCGCTAAAGCCGCTATCGGAGCTTTGCTCCCCTGCGCGTCCTCTACCAGTTTTATTATCTGCGCAAGCACAGTTTCGGCCCCTATCTTGTCAGCCTTAAATCTGACTATACCTGTGGTATTTATAGTCGCGGCATAGACGGCGTCACCCACGCTTTTTTCCACAGGCATGCTCTCGCCGGTCAGCATAGACTCGTCGATTGCGGTATGACCGTCTGTTACAGTGCCGTCTACAGGTATTTTCGCGCCGGGTTTTACGATAATAGTGTCCCCGATGCCGACTTCATCTATGGGAATCTCCGCTTCCGCGCCGTTTCGCTCGATGATCGCTGTCTTCGGAGCAAGCCCCATAAGTTTCTTTATAGCTTCGCCTGTACGGCTTTTTGACACGGCTTCCAGTGTCTTTCCCAGTAAAATCAGCGTAATAATGACGCCCGCGGACTCAAAGTACAACATATGCGCCGCAGTATGATCGCCGGCGCTGATTTGCAATGTGTTGTAAACGCTGTAAAGTACGGCCGCCGCAGTTCCAATGGCAATCAGGGAGTCCATGTTAGGGCTGCGGCTGATCAAGGCTTTAATCCCGACGGTATAGAATCGGTATCCGACGCCGACGATCGGGAGTACCAGCGCCAGCTGAGTCAGTGCATATGTCAGAGGGTGTTCCATTACATCAAGCCATTGCGGTAATGGCATATCAGCAAATGCAGCCATCGGCGCCATCGCAATATACAGCAGCGGAACTGTAAAAACCAGGGCTGCTGCAAATTTTATCTTCAGTACTCTGATCTCTTTTTGCTTTCGGGCTTTATCCTCATCCAAAGCCGGCGGTTTGTCTGTTGCAAGCGCTGTGTATCCGGCTTTTTCGATCGCCTCGCAAATCTCGGATATCCGCAAAGCCTCCGGCTCATATGTAACTGCTGCCTTTTCGGTGGCTATATTCACCGCGGCTTCTGTTACGCCCGGAAGACTCTTCAGCGCCCGTTCGACGCGTTGGGCGCATGCAGCGCAGCTCATCCCCCCGATCGGTATTGTTACCTTGCCCATGTTGTCCACATTCCCTGCCCAAATTCTAACTCTTTATAAGCATATCCAACAGCGCGTTATAGATTCCCTCCGCGTTTTTACGGAAACCTTTTTCCAGAGCAGCCGCCTGCTGTTCGTTACCGCTGAACATCTCCATTGATATTATACTTCCCAGTCCGTCCGAAAGGGAAAGACTGACTGTAAACCCCCCGTCCGGATTCGCTTCGCTTACGGTTTTTATCATTGCGTTACGGCTTAGCTCCGAACGGAGCGCTGCTGCGGCCCTCGAAGCTTTCATCCTCACTGAGTACGGCAAATTGTTTTCTGTGACTTCGCCATTGCGAACACCTTTTGCGGTCAGGGAGTATGTATTATCCTTGAGAAACAGATGATCCGTCATTACAAGTTCCGCAACGCACTGTGTGAAGTCAAAATAGCTGATACCGTCGTCGCACATAGCGAGCTCGGTCAGTGCCTCAAGCGGTATCGGCTCCGGCAGCCGCCGAAGGATGTACAGGATAAGTATCTTTATTTCCAGCTTCTCATGGATAAAACCAAAATTCCGTTCCATATCAGCGCACCTCTGCCCGACGCTCTGTTTTCAAGAAGTATATCATAAGGCATAAGTAAAGTATAGCGTTTAATTTGACTTAGTTTAGCTGTTTGATTTGACACAGAACGATATTACAGGTAAAATATAGTTCATAGTTCTGGACGCCGAATAGTCACTGTACAGAAAGAATGGGCTCTATTATGCAAAAAATTATGCAGAACATAAAGAAACTGGTTAATAACAAACAATTCAAGCGATATGCTCCGCTGGTAATTGTTCTTCTTATTGCCCTCGGCTCATTCGTGACATGTGTATCGAAGCTGGGTCAAGGGCATGATAAGCCGGATCTGATCGATGTCATTGAGGAAACCCCGACATATCAGCCCGAACCATCACCAACTCCCACACCGGTTCAAACACAGACGCCATCACCCGAACCCGAACCTGATCCTGAACCCGACCCGGAACCTGACCCGGAACCTGAGTACACAGGACCCTTCAACCCGCTGACAGGCATACCGACCGAGGAGGATATATCAAACAACAGGCCGCTGGCAATAATGGTCAATAACAATGCCGCCGCTCAACCGCAGCACGGCGTGTCCAGGGCTGATATTATTTATGAAACGCTTGTAGAGGGCGGTATCACCAGAATGATGGCTCTTTATCAGGATGTTTCGGAAGTCGACGTCATCGGAAGCATACGCAGCTCGCGACTTTATTACGTCGACCTCGTACAGGGATATGACGCGATCTATATCTTCGCCGGCGGCAGTCCTGAAGCATATACCGCGCTATCCGCCCGGAACATAACCCGTCTTGACGGCGTCGCTGGGCGTGCGGACATATACTACAGAGATCAGTGGAGGCGCGCCAATCTGGGCTCCGAGCACAGCCTTATGACAACAGGAGCAAGGATTATGCAGTGGCTGCCTACATACGGGTTCAGGCTTGAGCACGAGGATGGCTATAGACGCGCTCTGAGCTTTGCGGATGACGGGACGCCTTCCGACGGCTCTCCCGCAACGGAGTTCGCAGTCAGATTCTCTTCATCGAAAACCACAACGTTTTCCTATTTAGAAGCCACCAATCTTTATTATCTTGGTCAATTCGGCAAGACGTACAAGGACGGAAACGACGACACTCAACTTGCTTTTACTAATGTCCTGATTCTAAAGACAGCAATATCCCGGATCGCCGGAGACTCAGAGGGCAGGATGCGGATCGCAACGACAGGCAGCGGCGACGGCTATTTCGTCTGCGGCGGCGAGTATGTCGAGATAGAGTGGTCCAGAGCGGACGCCACATCCCAGTTTTCGTACAAACTCAAAGATGGTTCCGAAATCGTTTTAGGCCGGGGCCGGACTTATATATGTATAATACCAAATGACATCGGAGTCGATTTTTCATGAGTAATATAATCACAATGGGAGGATAAAGTTATGTCATATGTTGACGAAGTATTGGAAGGGCTCAAACATAGAAATCCCGATCAGCCTGAATTCATACAAGCCGCGACGGAGGTCCTGGAGTCACTGCGCCCCGTTATCGACGCAAATCCGGAATATGAGAAAACCGCCCTGCTGGAGCGGCTCGTCGAACCGGAGCGCACAATTGTTTTTCGAGTTCCCTGGATAGACGACAGTGGAAATGTTCGCGTAAACCGCGGCTACAGGGTCCAGTTTAACAGCGCTATCGGCCCTTATAAAGGCGGGCTCCGCTTCCATCCGTCCGTAAATCTCGGAATCATGAAATTTCTCGGGTTTGAACAGATTTTCAAAAATTCTCTGACCAGCCTGCCGATAGGCGGCGGCAAGGGCGGTTCCGACTTCGACCCCAAAGGCAAGTCAGATAACGAGGTCATGACATTCTGCCAAAGCTTCATGAACGAACTGTACCGGCATATCAACGTCGATTGCGACGTCCCGGCGGGCGACATTGGCGTCGGCGCCCGTGAGATCGGCTACATGTTCGGTCAATACAAACGCCTCGTAAATAAATACGAGGGCGTATTTACCGGGAAAGGGCTTACTTACGGAGGCTCTCTCGCCCGCAAGGAAGCGACCGGATACGGGCTCGTCTATTTTACAAACGAGATCCTTAAAGTTAAAAATGACAGCTTTGATGGCAAAACCGTTGTTATCTCAGGTTCCGGCAACGTAGCTATATACGCGTGTGAAAAAGCTTCACAATTCGGCGCTAAAGTAGTCGCAATGAGCGATTCCAACGGTTGGATATATGACAGGGACGGAATAAAGCTGGATGTAATAAAGGCTATAAAGGAAGTAAAACGCGCCCGTATTTCTGAATATCCGAAAGATGTTCCCGGCGCTGAGTACCACGAAGGCAGAGGTATATGGTCAGTTAAATGCGATATCGCGCTGCCATGCGCAACGCAAAACGAACTGCTGATCGACGACGCGAAGTCCCTCGTCTCCAACGGCGTCAAACTGGTCTGCGAGGGCGCGAATATGCCGACCACGCTTGACGCTACTGAATACCTTATGGAAAGCGGCGTCGCTTTCGGCCCGGGTAAAGCAGCTAACGCAGGCGGCGTCGCGACGTCCGCGCTTGAAATGAGCCAAAACTCCATGCGCCTTTCATGGAGTTTTGAGGAAGTCGACGCCAAACTTCACGATATTATGGTGAATATCCACAAAAACGCGTTCGAAGCCGCAAAAAAGTACGGCTTCGAGGGTAACTATGTCGTAGGCGCAAACATCGCCGGCTTTACAAAAGTCGCTGAAACGATGCTCGCGCAAGGTATAGTCTAGGGCGCCTTTTTTAAGCTTTTCCTACACAGCCGAAAATCTCAAATTTTTCCCGGCATGTGTCTTTTATCGCATCTGTTCCCGGCCCAAGGAGCTTACGGGGGTCAAACCCTTTTCCGGACAGGTCCTTACCTTCTTCGATATATTTTCGTGTGGCAGCCGCGAAGGCAAGCTGGCATTCAGTATTCACATTTATCTTAGAAACACCTAGGCTTATCGCAGTCTTTATCATATCCGTCGGGATGCCTGTTCCGCCGTGGAGAACAAGAGGGATATTACCGGTGATTTTGTGTATTTCTTCAAGCGTGTTAAAATCCAGCCCCTTCCAGTTATCGGAGTAGACGCCATGTATATT
>Ga0082212_10005808_pt1 | contig 16751 bp, 10 predicted proteins | sample TergutNt197P3_FD_71548 | JGI IMG/M metagenome (GOLD analysis project Ga0082212, IMG submission 71548) | Neocapritermes taracua P3 segment gut microbial communities from Petit-Saut dam, French Guiana - Nt197 P3 | ecosystem: Host-associated > Arthropoda: Insects > Digestive system > Gut ... | reverse complement strand
CCGGCAATATTACGTTTAGTTGTGAATGTTACACTGAAGACAAGACGCTGATTCAACTCAACGACATACCTGTAGACTTTACGTATATGAAAAAAATGTGTGAAATTACGGCAAAACATGATTTTGTGAAAATGAAGCAAACAGGTTTGGACAATAATGAAGGTAACCCGGAAATAATACCGGTAAGGTTAGATTTATACCGGGCGGGCGGCGTTAAGGAAAATATAAAATTGAGGTCTGACAACTTGGCTGATACAGGCGTCGACGAACTGCTGGAATTGTTCTGGGTGATATTAAATACGCTGATGGGCGGCGGCGGAAAACTGCCGTTGCGCGCGGAAGATATAATCGCGCTTTCTTATGGCGGCCGCGAGCTTCCGCGTCATGGCAGATATGAACTTCGCGAACAGGACGATGGCAAAATCATGTTCAGCTGGCCCAGTAAGGGCGGAGAAACCGGATGGGATATATACACAAATACAGCCGATATAGATTATGTATACATGGATAGATTGCGCGGAATCGTTGAACAATGCGGCATTTTGGATCCGAAACCCGGAATGCTTGTCAGCCTGCCTCCGGACGAAAAATCGAATATGTTCGAAGAGGATCTCAAGCCGCCGCCTCTTGAAGTACACTGGAAAGCAGTACCTTTGTCATACAACGGGCATAATTGGAACAGAATTTCATGGCTGAGGCTTAGCAGGCCAACTAACGGAAGCGAAGAACTGCTTGAGTTTTTACGTGATTTGGCGATAACCCATGCAAAAGAAGCGACGTCGACTTTTTCGCATCGGAGCGTGCCTTCAAGGTAAACGCTGATCAAATTGCGTCGCCAGTGTACTGTCTCAGTGATATTCAGGCTAATCCTACGCTATCTTTGCGTGCAGTCTGTAACAAACCCACAGTTATTGCAACTGCGGGTTTTCTCTTTTTCCCCTCAAATATCAATTGCTTACCGGGATCGCCTGCGAGCGTTGCAAGTTTTCACTCCTCGTAAACTATCTTCCCATTGAAGACTGTGCAGACCGTCCGGCGCTCCTTAAGTTCCTCCGCCGGGACGGTGAAGAGATTTTTGTCCGAGACCGCGATATCCGCGTACTTCCCTGCTTCAAGCGTACCAGCTTTTCGCTCCATTGCATTTAGGTACGCTGCGTTTACCGTGTAACCTTTCAGTACCTCGGCAAGCGTAAGAGCCTGATCCGCAGTTCCGGGGCTGTATTGCGCGCCGTCGGAATCCAGTCTGGTAACAGCATTGTAAATAGTAAGATAAGGGTTTATTTCCACAACGGGGCTGTCGGTTCCAAGCGCTATTTTCGTCCCTGCGTCTGCAAGCTTGCGGAAACACCATTCGTTTTTTATTCTGCCGCCGTACCGTTGAGCCAGAATGCCTTTTACCAAAATCAAGTGCGCAGGCTGAACGGACGCAATGACCCCCAGTTTCGCAAATCGGGGAATATCATCATCGGCAGGACAGTCCAGATGCTCTATGGCATTCCTGATATTACTGTTGTCATTCACCCTGTTTGACTCCTCAAAGCAATCGAGCGCCAGCCGGACGGCCGCGTCGCCGCAGCAGTGGACGCGGATGGAGTAGCCCAGCCTGTTGGCTTCCTTAAACCACTCCATCGGGGCTTCCGGGGGTACGAGCAGGCCGCCTTTCGTCGTAGGATCGTCTGAGTAGGGTTCAAGCAGCGCGGCTGTGTAAGCGAAAGGGATCCCGTCGAGCAGGGTTTTGATCCCCGCTATTCTCAGCTTGTCCGTGCGGAAGAATTCCTGCAGCGCGTCGAGCTCCTTTATCCGCCCGGCGGTAAACTCAGACATGCCTCCGCGCGGCGAGGCTGACAGATAAAACCGTACTGTGAGTTCTCCGCGATTCTCCAAAGCCTTGAGCGGCCAATAGTTTTCAATAAAGCTTTCGGGAGCCGGCCACGAGAGTTCCGAGATCGCCGTTATGCCCAGACTGTTAAGATATCTCGTGTAATCGGCATAATACCCGGCCATCACCTCCGCAGGGTAAGCTGAAGCGAAACGGTACACGATACCGCTGACAGCTTCCTGTAAAAAACCTGTGAACTCGCCGTTGTCATCTTTTGGCGCGTAACTTGCCGGGAATCGAGGGTTATCCTCCATAATTTGAGCAAGGCCGCAATCTTCTATTGCCTTTGAGTTTATCCAGATAGTATGCCCGTCGGCGCCGAAAAGATATACCGGGATATCCGGGACGAGTTTGTCGATCGACGCTTTGGTCGGGGTTTTTGCGTTTGGGCCGAAGTTGCTGAGCGCCCACCCTATTCCATTTATACGTTCGATCTCAGGGTTTTTATCCGCAAACTCGCGGACGACCCTTGCGCACTCTTCCTCGCTCCCGCAGCTTTCAAGGTCTTTTACGACAAGCGCGCATTTCTTTTTTACCGAACTCTCCAAATGGACATGGCAGTCGCAGATGCCTGGCATTACAAGCTTTCCGCCAAAATCCTTAACGACAGTATATGCGCCTATATACCGGGCGGCCGCCTCTTTTGAGCCAACGAACTCGATTTTCTCGCCGGATACCGCGATTCCTCCGGGGAACGGTTCATCCTTTACCGAATCAAAAACAGCGTCGCTGAATATTACAAGTTCCGCTTTATTAATGCTGATCCACTCCTGTCTGTTTCTCATCCGCAGGGCTTATCGCCCCCAGTATGCTGAAGTCGTCCTTCAGCGGGTCGTCCGACTGTACCCATTTTTCATTTATCATCATTGTATTCTTTTTTTCTCCTGTATAGACATTCCATTCCGGAATCAAATCGTTATTCGGGTTTCCGGTTTTTGCGAAAGCATACCATGCAGCCTGCATCTGCTTTGTCAGCTTTTCCGGGACATTCAGCATATCATAGGCGTCTTTGATACTACTCTTCACTTGTCCGGCCCACCACTTTGCCAGAAAGGGCAGCGAGGTTTCACATGTGTCGAAAAGGACAGGAAGATCGGCGCAGTGGGGCGACCGCCCGAATGCCGAGAATGCCGCGTGCCGCGCTACGCCGTCCGCAACGGCGTGGATATCCGGAAGCCAGCAAAACCTGTACATATAGACATTATTGAATTTGCTTTGATGCTCCGCTATATACCTGTAACCTATATCATGGCCGAAACGGTTGCTCAGCGCCGCTGCTCTTTCGCTGCTGTTGGGGGCAAGAGACATGAACGCCTCTGTGATCGCTTCATTCCCGACTGGAGACAGCGCATAACGGGGGTTTCCCAAAGCCGCGAACCTGTCTTCCATATCCGCGAAGATGTCGGCGGCGGACCTGACATTGAAGTCGGCGTTGGTCCTGTCGTAGGCGGCAAAATCATGCTCGCCGCTGGTAACCCCGAGCATAATGGTTATATCCTTGGCCGCGCCTTTTTTGAATTCGTCCAACCAAGTTACGGGGATAACGAGGCCGTCGATATACCTCGGCTGCAGATCCGCTCCGACGTATGTGTAATTCGGGATGTCCTTCATTAGTTCGTCGTCGGACAGGCTGACAAGCTCCGCCACTGAAGAGACCCCTAAAATGTCGAAAACCCTTTGCGAGTTTTCCTTATGCTTTGCCAGATCCCTCAGCCCGTAGAACGGCGCCCCGCTGTGGATTATCGCTTTTTGGAAGTATTGCCGCGCCGATTCGATGGCGCATAGATAGACGCAAGCCATCCCTCCAGCGGACTGCCCGAATATTGTAACATTGGAAGGGTCTCCGCCAAAAGCGCTGATGTTTTCGTTGACCCACTTGAGCGATTGGATAATATCCAGGATCCAAAGGTTGTTGCAGCAGGCGTACTCGCCGCTGAACCCGTCCAGCAAGGACATATCGATTGCCCCCGGCAGTCCGAGCCTGTAACTGATCGTAATCATGACCACATCGTCGCCGCACGGTAAATCCGCCGTAAAATTCCGTCCGTTCGAAGGAGCGTCGCTGCCGCCGCTGCTGACGAAACCGCCGCCGTGTATAAACAGCATCACAGGTTTTCCTGTGGCTGCGGTATCTTTCGTCCATATGTTCAGGTAAAGGCAGTCAGAGCTGATCTCACCCTGGGAGGGCAAGATCGCGTCGTCATATGGCTGCAAACCGGCGGGCCCAAACTTAGCGGCGTCGATCACATCACAGGATGTAGTCAACACATCCACCGGCGGCTTGAATTTCTCGACAGGCGCCGCGTAACGGACGCCAAGGTAGGATTCGACCGTGCCGTCGAAGCTGCCTATATACGTTCCTGTCGGAGCTGTCACTCTTGCTTCGCGGGTGCTTTCTGACAATTTATCGTTTATCATCGTGAAGTATCCTCTCTTGACGCCTTTGTTTTGTAACATACGGACGGTTTCGGTCGTATACCGGTATCCCTGCCGTATTATTTTTTACTTAAGTGAACGCTGCCCGGCGGGCGCTACCTTTTCATCCTCGGATCGAGCGCGTCGCGCATCCCGTCTCCCACCAGGGTAAGCGACAGCAGTGTGATAAGAAGCGCGACCCCCGGGAATGTTGTAATGTGCGCGGCGTAGCGAAGGTATTGCCTGCCTCCTGCCAGCATACTGCCCCATTCCGGGGCGGGAGGCTGTACGCCGAGCCCCAGAAAGCTCAGCGTGCTGATGATCACGACAGCGAATGCGATGTCGAGTATGACCGTGGTGATTATCGGGCTGATCGCGTTCGGCAATATATGCAGCAGAATTATCTTCAAATCGCCTGCGCCCTGTATACGCACAGCCTCGATAAATTCTTTGTCCACAACCTGCAGCACCTGTCCCCGGATCATCCTGGCCTGCCCGGGCACAAGGGAAAGACCGACCACAAATATGAGGCTCAAGGTGCTTGGAGTCATTACTGTCGCGAGTGTTATCATCAGCATTATAGGCGGTATCGACATTACGATGTCAACGAACCGCATTATAAGCGTGTCGGCGACACTGCCGTAATATGCCGCTATCGTGCCGAGTACGGCGCCGAGCGTAAAAGCGACGATCAGAGCGCAGAAGCTCACGAGAAGCGTCGTCCGGCCGCCCCAGAGTATGCGCGCCAGTATGTCTCGCCCGAGTTCGTCCGCTCCGAGTATATACTCGCCTGACGGGCCCTGTAACTGGTTCGCTATATCGACTGCAATGACGTCGTTTCTGTAGCTGTAGATCAAAGGAGAGGCAAGGCACGCAAGCAACATGACCATAAAAACTATCATGCCGACGACCGCCGTTTTGTTTTTACGCATCCTCTTCCAGACGTCCATCCACAAGGAGTGTCTTTTATACGCCCCCCTGGCGATCCTGTTTTTACTTGAATCGCTTGCATCACTATGAACATCGGATCCAACAAGTCTTGCGGAAAATGTCCTGGCGCCCTGCGGCGTTTCATTGACCGGAACGCCGGGAGCTCCCGCCCCGTCAACGCGCATCTCTTCTCCGCGTATTTCTTCTCCGCGTATCTCTTCTCCGCGCGCGCTTTCCGATACTTCCACGGATGCAGAAAAGCCAACACCCCGGCGCGCGATCTGTTCTATTGCGTTCAAATCAGTTTCGGCGCCGGGCGCCCCGGCGGAGCTTATAACAGGCGTCTCGCCCGCACCGGCTGCCTTGGGTTTGCTTTTACGCCGCATATACAGTGATTTTATCCGGGGGTCAATAAAGGCGTAGGTAAGATCCGTCAAGAGGTTCACAACCGTAACTACGCAAGCCGTTATGATCACGCTGCCCATTATGGCGGGTACGTCTTTCCCCCGCAGCGCCTCCGTCATCATGTTTCCGATGCCGTTGATACCGAAAACCGATTCGATAACAACAGATCCCGAAAAACATGTGCCTATGATGCGGCCGTAGACGCTGACCATCGGGAGCAGCGAATTTTTCAGCGCATGCCTCCGAATGATATAGCCCCGTTTTAAGCCTTTGGCGCGCGCCGTCCTGATGTAATCCTGATTGATGACCTCCAGCATGGACGAGCGTCCCGTGCGGGCGCACATCGTTATGGCTCCCCCGGCCAGGCAAAAAATCGGCATTATCGAGTCCCCGGGGTTTCTGAACAGCCCCGCCGACGGTAACCATCTGAGCTTGACCGAGAATAGCAGGATCATCATCAGCGCCAGCCAGAACTGCGGCATCGACGTCAAGACCACAGTGAAAACGCGCATGAAGTTATCGAAGAAGGAGTTTTGCTTTATCGCCATAGCAATGCCGAGGATCAGAGCGACAATGATCGTCAATGCCATCGAGGTAAACGAAAGGAAGAGGGTATTACCGACCCGCGCGGATATCATCGAGCCGACTGTCTGCCTGTTATGATATGAGACGCCAAAATCACCCGTGACGGCTTTTGCCATGTAATTGACATATTGTACAAAAAGAGGTTTGTCAAGGCCGGTTTGCTGCCGGAACAGCTCCAACTCCTTTTCCGACGCCGCGGGGCCAAGCGCTATATTCGCCGGGTCTCCGGGCGTCAGTGCCAGGATAAAAAATATCAGCAGGGTCACGCCGACCAATATAGGCACAATCATTATGAGGCGTTTAGCGATATATCTTAACATAATAACCCGCCATTCCGACATAGTCGATTTTAAATAAATTGGATGAAATCATGGCGGGTACGCGCCAACTCTCATCATACCTTTTAGGCAACCGCCGCCTCCATAAACCCCGACGCGGGAATTGACCCCGCGCCGGTTTACGTACCTTATTTTCTATCCGGAAAATGCCGCGCGATGGAAACTTGTTATTCCCAGCCTGTCTATTCTTACGCCGGTCAGCCTGCTGTCCATAGCGTAATTCATTTCCAGCCGGAAAATCGGGATATACGGGACTTCCTGCCCGACGATATCCTGGAGTTCAACAGCCATTTGCAGCAGCTTCTGCTGGTCGTTTTCGACGCGCATCGCTTCGACGAGCGCCTGGGCGCGCTCATTGTAAAAGCGGGTTTCGTTATTTTCAGGGATTTGGTTTATGTCAAGCCGGTTTATGTCTGTGAGCGCATGGAAATACTTGTTGGGGTACGGTACAAAAATCATTTCGAACTCCCCGGAAAGCATGTCCGCCAGCCATGAACTGAACTCACGTACGGTTATTACAAGCTCAACGCCGATATTCAGCAAATCAAACTGATACATCTCTATGCCCGGGTCGCTTCTGTTTATTGGCTTGACCTCCACCCGCAGCGGGTTTGAGGCGTTATAGCCTTCTTCCGCCAGCAGCGCTTTAGCTTTTTCCAAATCATATTCCGGCATATTCCCGGACGTGCGTTCAAGCCCGTCATAGCCGCTGAAAAGCATTACAGTTTCCGGGATCCGCCCCCCCTCCAGCGCGCAGAAGCCATCCCTGTTAAAAGCGTATGTGAGCGCCCTGCGGATGTTCACATTGTCAAACGGCGGCCTTGAACAGTTGAACCAGAATGTATAAAACTGCCTGAGTTCGGTAGTACTCGTGCTGAACCCGGATTCTTTAGCCATTTTCATATCGTTTGCGGACATGTTATCCACAATATCGACCAGCCCTGTCTCAAGGGCTATGTAGCGGGTCGAGTCTTCGAAGATGTATGAGTAGTTGATTTTACTGATCTGCGGTTTCTCAAAAGGATAACCGTCCCAGACTTCCAGCGTGGCGCTGGCGCCGGGAGTGAACTCCGTAACAGCATACGGGCCGGTGCCGACCGGCTTATTGTTTACGGCATCGTCGCCGACGCTCTCGATATATGACCGGTTTACAATGACCACCGTTGAAAGGACTCTCGACGGCGTATAAACCGCATTATCGGCGAACACCAGAGTGAGCGTGCTTCCATTATATGTCGCGTCTGCGATAAGTTCGCCGGTAGCAGCCTGTTTCGGGACACCCTTAAGACGCATGATCGAGTATATGACGTCGTCCATCGAGAGAGGGTCCCCGTTTGAGAACTTATAATCAAGGTTGATTTCAAAAATCCATGTCGTGTCATTGACTCTCTCCCACGATTTTGCTACAGCCGGAAGCCATTCATTGCTCCCGATGTCAAACTCGACAAGCCTGTCATACACGTGGTAGTAGAGGATATTGAATGTGGCAATGAAGTCTTCTGTGAGCAGGTCAAGCGTGCTCGGAAACATATATGTCGCTACATTGAGTTCCGTCGGTTCTGCCGAATTTTCCGGGGTTTTGGATTTACTGCACGCCGCGAGGCTGAGAATCATTGCGGAGATCAGCAACAGAACGATGATTTTCTTTTTCATTTTTCATATCTCCTTTGTTATTACGGCTTTCCTTCGCTGCCTTTAGCTGTTACCGGGAGACTCGCAATTGACACCGGATATATCCGATGCTATGATGATAATTGTACATTACTCATAGTATAGCAACAGTATAGAGGTATGAGTATATGTCAATTTCACTATTTTATGACTATCTTTTTGGAAATAATACAATACCCTGCCCACGCGGTAAAAAGGCGGTGTTTGAACTATGTCCACTGATAATAATGAGGCGGAAAACATCAGCAGATACTCTCTGATGCTTTATGAGTCGCTTGCGGAGGAAAAGGGCATCAAATACATCGTGGAAACTGCGGCAAAAATCCTTAATAATCCCATATTGGTTGCCAACAACAGCCGCATGATCATAGCTCACTCGGAAATGCCCAAGACAAACAACAAGTTTTGGAACGAGTTGGTTATGCGGGGTTTTTATTCAGACGACAAATTCCCTTTCAACACCAACAACCCCGAGCTTTATCAGTCGATATATGGCGACAGCCAAGTCAGGATATTGACCGACAAGGGATCCCCCGATCGTTACATATCAAAGAGGATAGTCGTCGACGGGAAGATCTTCGGGTTCGCGACTTGCGTCGAACTGGAAACGCCCCTGACTGATAAGGACCTTGAAATATTCTCTGTGTTCTGCAAGGTTGCGGGATTGGGGCTTAAAAACTACGACCTTTCTGTTCAGGGTTGCGACGACAGATATGGATACTTTATGCTGGATATGATCACCGGCTCGCTTAACCTTGAGTATATCGACGAAAGGATTTCCGGGCTCAAGCTGAAATATAAAAAAAATAATTCCATCCTTGTATTGGAATTCGCAGAGCCCGGGATGGGATTTGAACACGAAATGAGCTATTACCGCAGAATTATCAATGAAATAATCCCTAAAGGCAATTGCATGGTCTACCACAAATCATTGGTCATTATGCTCAGCATGGACGAGTCCGACGTATCGGCTTCATTGCCCGCAAAAACCCTGGACGATTTTTTGACGACGTCGAATATGCTCGGGGGCCTCAGCCATTGCTTTCACAATATACGGGATATGAGGAAAGCATATCTGCAGGCATGCGCCGCTATATCGGTGGGGAGAAAGATGAGCGGAGCCGCAGAGATATATGACTACAAAAAAGTCATGTCTTATCATATGCTTGATTTACTCTATGATAAGGTAGGCGGCGACCTCCGTCAGTTTTGCAGCCCGAAACTTTTAGATATTATTGATTATGACGCGAAGTATAACACCCAGTTCGCTTACACCGTATTCTTGTTTATACGGTGCGACAAAAACCCGACCAAAACGTCAAAAAGCCTGAAAATCCACCGCAATACGGTTGATTACCGCATAAACAAGGTTTTGGAGCTTTTCGATATAGACTTAAGGAGCCAGGAAATGACGTTCTCGCTGGATATCTCCTTTCGCATTCTTGAATACCTGCACGAACTGCCCGGTTAACAAAGCAAGGGGAAAGCAAGGGGACGGTTCACAAAGCAAGGGGACGGTTCATCTGCTTGACATGAGTCAAAGCAGATGAACCGTCCCCTTGCTTTCCAACGGGGCTGTCGGTTCCAAGCGCTCATTGATCTATATAATCTTTCTCTTTCGCGATCTTGAGAGCCTCCAGAGCATTGGAGGCTCCCAGTTTATCATATATATTTTTCAGGATACTGTTGACAGTGCTGAGTGATACATAACAGGTTGCCGCCATCTCTTTTCTGGTCATCCCCCGGTCAAGATATGATAGAACCTCAGACTCCCGTTTTGACAGGTTTATTTGAGTCCCGGCGTCCGATTTATGAGCCTTATCATACGCTGACACCAACTGCGACAGCATTTTCGCGTATGAAGAGGACTTTGTATGTATTTTATCCAGCCACTCCGCCGGGATATTGCAGTCTTTATTCTGTTTCGCGGAATATATCAGAGTGCGCATTTTATTGCCATACTCAATGTACAGCATGTCCAGTTCGTTGGGGCGCGACAGTTCATACGCTTCATTGAGATAATGGACGGACTCCTCCCTGCCGCCTAAATAATGCGTGACGATCGCCCGTTTGATTTTATTCTGGATCAGGGCAAACAGGCTGCCTCTTTCTTTATACATTCTATCCGTTTGATCCATAAACGCCAGAAGTTCATAGTATCTTTCTTCTTCCAAAAGGCATTCGGAACGGACATGGTATTCTCTCCCGATAATCACCGGAGCGAGTATTTTTTTTGCTTCTTCTTCATACCGTACCCACTTGTCGACCTGATCCGTCTTTCCGAGTTTCATGTAAAACCACCCGCTGATCACTGCATACAGAGAGATACAGTCCGCGTGATGCAGTGTTTCGAGCTGCTCTTTCATTTGTTGCAGGATCCCGGTCGCTTTTTCGTAGTTTCCTTTTGCGGTAAAAACACGCACCAGCACGAAGTGTGCCATATACTCAATATCGTATTGCATGTATTTTCTTGAGTTGTATATCGCGTCATACGAGTATTTCTCTGCGGCTTTTAAATCTCCCGTATAGAGGCTGGATTCGGCTGCGTTCAGGTACTCCAGGCCGTAACAGCATCCGTTCATAGCCCTTGCTGCATATGGGGCGGCGCGAAACAGCGCATCCTGATACCGTTTCAGTTCGCCGGCGGCGGGGTCGCTTATCGAGCATGCGTTGACGCCCTCCGCCATGCCGGTCCTGTAGTCGACCAGCCTGCTCCCTTCCGGCAGGCGCGCGTCCGCCATTTTGAAGAGCTCTTCGAACGCATAGTCTGAAGAAACCATGCAGATCACGGCAAGCAATAAGTATACCTCTCCCAGGACAGCCTGATTCTCTTGCGTTTCAGGCCGCGCTTCATACTCTTTTCGTAAATGAGCCAGTTCCCGCTGCGCTTCATCCAGCCTGTTGTTGTTAAACATGTATCCCGCTTTGGCGACTCGTATTATCGGCATTTCCCTGATGACATCATCCGGGGCCTGATCGATAAGCTCGACCAATGTTTCCGCGGTTTCATAGAGTACGCGGCCGGGAATGGAAATGATCAGTTCGAATATTTCCTTATAACAGCCGATCTGTTTATAATGGTATATGGCTTCAGATTTTTGATCGTTTTCCGCGTACCATACCGCCGCCGCTAAATGCGTTTTACAAATGTCAGGCTGCGCCGGGCTTTCTTTTCTCTCCAGCAGGAATTCTTTGAATAAATGATGTATACGGTAGCTGTCTGAAAAAGCGTCGTAACGGATAAACATGCTCATTTGCAGCATTTCTGATATCAGGGAAAGGTCATGTCCCGCCAGTTCCATCAACAGCCCGGAAGGTATGGTTTCCAGTATAACAGCCCTTATCAGAAAATCCTGCAGCTCTTCAGAGGCATTTTCAAAAATCTCCTTTTCTATGAGATCAAAAATATCGATCTTTATCGAAAAAACGGGGTTTTTCATATTGCCTTTTTGGGCGGACAAACCCACCAGATAAATAGCGAATATCCAGCCGTCGGTGTAAGAGTATATGTCTGAAACCGCGCTTTCGGCAAGTTCAAGCCCCTGCGCCCGGAGGTAACCGGCCGTCTCGTCTTCTGAAAACCGCAGGTCGTCCTCGGTCACGCGCGCCAGCAATCCCTTTGACAGCATTCCCGACAGGCTGATATCCGGTTTTTTGCGTGATATCAATACAAGCGAGAAGTTTTGGACGCGCGCCGAAATGAACATCTCAATGAAGTTCAGTATTGCTTTGTTGTGTATCAGATGAAAGTCGTCAAACACAAAGATAAACTGTTTCTTCCGTATCGGCCCTTTTGCGAGCAGTCTTAAAAATTCGTCGAAAACCGCGATCGATTTAGGATATCCGAGCGATATCAGGCTGTCGCGAAGGTCCCGGCTCCATGGTTCAAACGCGCCCGCCACTCGTTCCCACAATCGCGCGGCATGGTTGTCAAGTTCTGAAAGCTGTATCCATGCCCCATTGCATTCCATGTCGCCCAGAGCCGACAAAACAGCCTGCGTCTTACCATATCCGGCGCCGGCTATTACAGTCGTGAGCGGTTTTTCGAACGCATTATGAAGTAACCGGTCGACGTTGGGCCGTCTGAACAATTGTTCCGTAACCGGCGGGTGTTCCGCCGGAGGCGGAGCATTTTTTTTGCTTTTTGCCGCACTGTCAGGCATATGAGTCACCTCTGAAATTTGGCTTCCAGATTATTTTAGCATAAAAACGCCGGCGGCTCAATAATGTTAATAATTGCACTTTTGAACGATGTTCGCGAAAAAACAGGCTGTTAAAATGCGTCCAGATAAACAAACCGGCTGAATGCCAAAAATTTTTCAAGGAGGGAATACACATGATCTATAAAGCTCTTATGGCAGGACGGACAGGGATATCGTCGGCCGGCACGGAATCGCCGGCGCGGAAATCTGTCGAGGACGCGCGCGCGGAAGCGGACAAGCTCAAAGGCGACGCACAGGCGGAAGCAAAAATGGTCATCGAAAACGCCTATCTGATAATGTCAAACGCTCAAGCCCAGGCGAAAAAACTCATCGACGACGCAAACGAGGAAGCTGCGGGAATAAGGCAACGCGCATTGCAGATCCTCTACGAAGCCAAAGCGGGTCAAGCCGGGATCAACCGGCACGCATAGCAGGATCCGGGAGCCTTTGATAAGCGCAGGACGTATTCATCAACAGTTCTCAAGTAAAGGAGGGACGCGCAATGACTACAAAAACAACAGATATACCGGAAAACCGCCTGCTTCAGGACGAAGACAAGAACTCCGGGACGGAAGCTGCGACGCGGCATGAAACACAGGAACCGGAAGCTGCGACGCGGCAAGATACGCAGAAACAAGAAACGGCAGCTTGCCAAGCAGCGCAAGAATCGGTCGTGCTGCGGTCGCCATTCTGGAAAGATTTACTGTTTCTTCTGATCAAGGTCGCTTCGATCGTCATAGTATTGCTGCTTCTGGTAACTTTCCTGTATGGCATCGTCCGATACCATGAACCCTCGATGGCTTTGGCAATAAAAGACGGCGACCTGGTACTCTTCTACCGGTACTCCACCGCCGGCTTTCTTCCTCAGGACGTAATAATGCTGAACTACAACGGACAGCACCATGCAAGAAGAGTAGTCGCCACCGCGGGCGACACGGTGGATATCACCGACGACGGCCTGATAGTAAACGGGGCTCTGCAGCATGAACCTGAAATCTTTCATAAAACGGAGCGGTACCAGGAGGGCGTAAGTTTTCCGCTGACTGTACCGGAAGGACATGTTTTCGTATTGGCGGACAGCCGGACAGGCGCCGCGGACAGCCGGATATACGGCTGCGTAAAAGCTGAAGATACCTTAGGCAAAGTTATGACTGTGATCCGCCGCCGGGGCATCTGAAAAAGTAGTTACCATGAGGAAAAGGTACGCTGGCCAGGACGTTTGACTCATGTAAATATATAAAATAATCAAAAAGGGATATCGCTGTGACAAGCATCTGCCTGTCACGGCAGCCCAAAAAAATCAAAATTTATATTATAAAAAGGAGTGTTTATCATGACAAAGAAACACATATCTATCGCGAAACTGATCCCATGCATCGTACTTGCCCTTATGATGACGTTCAGCATGACGCTGTACGCGCTGGCTGCCGGGCCTTACGCAAACGGCACAAGCGCAGACGACCCCGCCGCGGCGGCGATCACAAAGATTTTCAAGACCCCGGTCAACACGACCATCCCTGAGGCGGCTTTCACCTTCGCCATAACCCCGACAGGCGTTAACGGCGGCAATACCACGACAGACATGCCGGTTCTCGGCTCCAATGGTTCAGTAACCATTTCGTTTACGCAAGGCCAGACAGCCACGTTTACAGACGGCGGCACACAGTACTTTGTCGCCCAATCGGCGGATATTCTTGCGAACCTTCCGAAAGACGGGTCAGCCTGGGCGGCAGGCGCGGGTATCTATAAGTACAACGTAAAAGAAGTAAAAGGCGGTATCGTACTGAGCGCGGACCCGAATGTAAAAGAGTTTGATTCTTATTCGGACGCTGAATATGAGATCGAGATCTGGGTCGAAGAAGACGAAAACGGCGTGCTGTTCCCCATGTATATAGTGGGTTACTACAAGGCTGGGTCTCCGGATGAATACTTCCCCGGGACTCCCGGCGACGGCAAACTCGATCCGACCCCCGGTGAAAATATACCGGGAACACCGGAAGAGATCGGCGAGCTGTTCTCACAGATCATCTTTACCAACAAGTATTGGAAAACCGACGGTCCTACAGTTACGGATCCGGATAAAAACGCGCTTGAGATCACAAAGCAGGTTACAGGCAATAACCCCGACTATGACACATACTACAAATTCAATGTGACGGTCGTCACCCCCGAAGCGGTCGGCACAGCCGGCAAGACGTACAACGCCTATGTCGTAGATAAAGACGGTAACTATGTCGCCCTCGGCGTCGATGGGAACCTCAACACTGCGGACGGAACAAGCAGCACCCCTGCGGCGAACTACATCACATTTACCTCCGGCGTTGAAGGAACAGTATACCTCAAGCACGGCGAGAGGCTGGTGTTCTTTGAGCTGGAAGTCGGCGCGGAAGTCCGGGCATTTGAAACGATCGTAAACAATGTCAGAGTCAAGTACTCGCGCACCTTCAGCACGACAGGCGATTTCATTATGCCCGCCGGAACGACCGGAAACTGGGGCTTCCCGAGAAACACGGAAGATGAAGGCCCTCACTACACCGGGGAAGGCGCCGGAGCAAACATTGCGACTTTCTTCAACAACCTGACCGGAAACCCGCCAACGGGCGTGAGCGTTGATGATCTGCCGTTCATCGTACTCATTGGCGCGGCAGTTGCAGGACTCATAGTGTTCATGGTTATCAAGTCTCGCAGGAGCGCTAATCACAGCGCGTGACGATCGGTCAAGCAACACAAATACTAAGAAAGGAGACTCACAGGGCATGAAAGCGACGGTTATCGGCAGAAAAATGATCAAGCTGCTCAACGGAATAGTGAACTGCATGGTACTCATTATCATCGTATTGCTGACAGCCTTCGCAGGATATGCCCTGTGGGACTCAAAGCAGCTCCATATGGCAGCGGACAAGAATGTCTACGCGGCGTACAAACCCACGGCGGAGAATCAGGGGAGATCCTTTGAAGAGCTGCAGGCCCTCAACGCGGAAGTGTTCGCGTGGCTCAGCGTATACGGGACGAACATCGACTATCCGGTGACGCAGGGCCAGACCAACATGAAGTATGTCAACACCAGCGCGGAAGGCCTGTACTCATTATCGGGATCCATCTTCCTTGATTGCCGCAACAGCAATGATTTCAGCGACTTTAACAGCATTCTGTACGGGCACCACATGGCGAAACAGGTCATGTTCGGGGAGATCGGGGACTTTTCAGACAGGGATGTGTTCGACTCCCATAGATACGGGAACCTGTATTTCGACGGGAGCGATCATGGGATCGAATTCTTCGCCTTTGTTCATACGGACGCTTACGACAGCACGATTTTCACACCGGATGTACAAGGCGCGGAACGCGGGAAGTATCTGGAAGGCTTGTTTGAAAAGACTATGTACAAAAGGGACGTCGGAGTAACGGCTGAGGATCGCATAATACTGCTCAGCACCTGCTCGTCCAGCACCACAAACGGTCGGGATATATTAGTCGGCAGGATCGCAGACGAAGCGTATGACGATCCGTTCATAAGCACGAAAACAAACGACGGGATACAGCAAACATATCCGGACAGCCCAAACTGCTTTATAAAAGAAATCCCCGTGTTGGTGTTTGCGCTGGTATTGCTGCCGGCGGCCGGGATAATAATTTGCATTCTTGTCGTTAACCATAAACGGAACCGTTGTAAAAAGGAAAGGGATCTTTATGAAAAAAATACTCGAAACGAATAGGAAAAATGTGTTATGCGTGGCGGCGGCTATCGTTATGATACTGATGGCTTGCATGCCGCCGGCCGCAAACGCGGCGGCCGGCCCGCTCAGGATAACAGTCAACCAGGTGTTCACTGCCTCCGGCGGCGCCGGCGTCTTTACATACAGGCTGAAGCCGCTCGGGACCGGCAACCCGATGCCTGCGGGAAGTACGGCGGAAGGATATACGTTCACGATCGCAGGCACAAGCAGCGTCACGATCGAACCGGGAACCTTTGTCTTGCAGGGAGTATACCGGTACGAACTCTTTCAGGTGATCGGCGCGTCAAAACCGGGCTATACCTATGACAAGCGCGTTTATACGATCGAGGTACACGTGGATGAGGAACCGGACGTAATAGTCATCGTTTATAACGAGGATCGTACGAAGGCGGAAACGATCACATTCCAGAACTCATATTCCGGCGGTGGCACTACGACCCCGCCGACGAATCCTCCGCCAACCACGCCGCCGACGAATCCTCCGCCAACCACGCCGCCGACGAATCCTCCGCCAACCACGCCGCCGACGGACCCGCCGACGACGGAAATACCGCCTACTGATCCGCCAACGACGGAAATACCGCCGCCA
>Ga0082212_10005807_pt1 | contig 16752 bp, 13 predicted proteins | sample TergutNt197P3_FD_71548 | JGI IMG/M metagenome (GOLD analysis project Ga0082212, IMG submission 71548) | Neocapritermes taracua P3 segment gut microbial communities from Petit-Saut dam, French Guiana - Nt197 P3 | ecosystem: Host-associated > Arthropoda: Insects > Digestive system > Gut ... | reverse complement strand
TAGCTACTTTTTTATACTTTTTTATACTTTTTTATACTTTTTTATAATTTTTTATACTTTTTTATAATTTTTTATAATTTTTTATAATTTTTTATAATTTTTTATAATTTTTTATAATTTTTTATAATTTTTTATAATTTTTTTTTATAATGTATTAATAATATATAATAATAAATTTTTTATTAAATATTTATAAATAAATGGATATAATAAATATTTAATAAAAAATATAATAATTATTTATTAAATTTTAATTAATATTTAAATAATAAGTTTATAAGAGTTTTTCCATGATAATTAGAGAATTCAATCTAAATGACATTCCCAGAGTATATGAAATAGAGAGAATGTCTTTTGAAGATCCTTATGATGTTAATGTACTTGAACAACTCTTTGATTTTGGAGCAGGATTTTTAATAGCTCAAATTAATGGATATGTGGTTGGGTATATTATATTTTGGATTAATAGTGAAGATAAAGGTCACATTATTTCTTTAGCTGTTGATAAAAATTATAAAAGGCAGAAAATTGGTTCAAAACTTATTAAAAGAGCCATAGCTACATTTATAGAATTTGATATTTTCACAATAACATTAGAGGTTAGAGCTAAAAGTATTGAAGCTGTTGATTTTTATGAAGCAGTTGGTTTTAAAAAAGATAGGTTTGTTTCAAATTATTATGAAGACGGGGCTGATGCATTTAAAATGTCTTTAAATTTTTTGGATGAGGAGAATGTAGATAATTATTAATAAGTATCATTAGCTATTATTTAAAATCCAAAGTAAAAATTATACTTTTATCAACCATTAAACCAAAATATTTAAGTTAAATAAAAACAAGAATATTATTATAGGGAATTTTTTAGTTTTTATAGGATATATCTATATAGAATTCTCATTTTTTTAAATCTTTTTTTATGGGAGATTAAAATTTGTCAAAAATCACATTTTCAGATATTAGTGTAAAAGTAATTAAATTAACCTTCAACACTCGTTTTACTCTTGCAAAGGTTTGTAGAAAAATACCCATAATTGCCAAACTTGTTGATAAATTACTTTTTGAAGATGATAATATTCAAGTTCTTCCACGAGATTCCTCCATAAAATCTAATAATGCAGTAATTACTGAAGAAATTACAATAAATATGGATGTTGAAGTACCTGAAAATGTAATGCTTCCTAGTACTGTCTTAAAAGAGATGATAATGAAATCCAAATATCATGTTATTATGGATTCATGTATTTGTAGAGTTTCCAATGATTGTAAAGATTATCCTCAAAATTTAGGATGTTTATTTCTAGGTAAAGGGTCAAAAAGAATTTCCCCTAAATTAGGTAAAGTTGTCTCATCAAAAGAAGCTATCGAACATGTTGATAAATGTCAAGAAGCTGGTTTAGTTCATATTATTGGTAGAAATAAAATTGATAGTGTTTGGTTGAATACAGGTCCAAAAGAAGAACTTTTATCAATTTGTGCTTGTTGTCCATGTTGTTGTTTATGGAAAATGACACCCGACCTTCCAGAGAGCATTGGAAAAAACTTTTCAAAAATGGAAGGTGTAGAATTAAAACTAGATAAAACCCTTTGTATCAATTGTGGAAAATGCTTGGAAGATATATGTTTTGTAGAAGCAATCAGTATTGAAAATGAAAAAGCAGAGATAGACATGACAAAATGCAGATGTTGTGGAAGATGTGCTGAAGTTTGTTCCAGTGGTGCTTTAACGATTGAAATGGAAAAAAATGGAGTAGACCATTCAATTAAAAGGGTTGAATCATTAATTGATGTAGAATTAGAATGATTCTTCTCAATTTAATAATTTTATTTTAAATAATTTCTAAATTTATTTTAGTATTTTTTGTTTTTTATATAATTTTATTTTATATTTTATATAATTTTATATAATTTTTTTTATATTTTTTATAATTTTTTTAGTATTTTTTATTTTTATATAATTTTATTCAATTAATACTTAAAAAACACTTTCATAAAATACTGATATAAAAAATTACACTTAGTGATAATTTATAATTGATGAAAATAATAATATTATTAATTCACTTTTCAAATATTCACTTGAAAAATGAAACAAAATATATATTAATTATACTAACTAAAAATAATATAGATTGGTATAATGTAAATAATACTTAAATCAAAATTATATTTAAAGTAAATATATATTAGATTCAATAATATATTTTAATAACATTTGTATTATAACTAATATTTGTCTTTAAATGAGTATTAATAAGTTAAAATTTATTATTTTAAAAAACTATGGTGATTTAATGGAAGATGGGGCTAATGCTAATAATATAGCTAAAATAGCTTTAGAAGATGGAACTATAATGAAAGGTGAAGCTTTTGGCCATGAAACTACAGCTACTGGGGAGATTGTTTTTTCAACAGGAATGACTGGATATGTTGAAGGATTAACTGATCCTTCATTTAAAGGTCAAATCATGATGTCAACTTATCCTCTTCAAGGAAATTATGGTGTAAGTGAAGAGTGGTATCAGTCTGGAAAAATCCAAGTTGAAGGATATATCGTAAGAGAAGTGTGTAGGGAACCTTCAATGTATTCTTCACAAAAGACTTTAGATGAATTTTTAAAAGAATTTAAAATTCCTGGTATAAGTGGGGTTGATACAAGGGATCTTACCATAAAAATTCGTGAAAAGGGAGCTATGAAATGTGCTATTACGACTGAAGAAATAGATGATAGTGAACTTATAGCTCAGGCAAAAAATCAATTAAGTATTGTTGATATGGATTTGGTTCCACAGGTTTCAACTAAAAAGATAACTACATTTGGTGAAGATAATCCTTTAAAAGTAGCTATCATTGATTGTGGTGTTAAGAAAAATATTATTGATGACTTTTTAAAACGAGATATTGGTGTAGCTCTTTTCCCATATGATACAGATTATCAAACTATACTCGATTATGATGTAAATGGTTTAATGGTTTCTTGTGGTCCAGGAAATCCAGAAAGAGTAACAGAAACAATAGATACTGTTCAAAAAATAGCTAATAGGCTTCCTATTTTCGGGATTTGTATGGGGCAACAGATTATAGCTAAATCATTTGGAGCTAAAATTTATAAAATGAGGTTTGGTCACAGAGGAGCTAACCAACCTGTTAAAGACCTTGAAACAGGTAAAGTTTTTATAACTTCTCAAAATCATGGATTTAGTATTGACAGGAATTCATTTGAGGGGATTCCATTAAAATTAACTCAAATTAACCTTAATGACAATACTCCAGAAGGTTTTTCTCATGAAGAATTACCTCTTCATTGTATTCAATACCATCCTGAAGCAGGACCTGGTCCTAATGACACAAACTTCATATTTGATGAATTTAAAGAAATGATGGAAGATTATTAAATTTAAGTAATTTGGACATTATTAGTGATTATTAATTTTTAACACTATTTTGGATATTATTAGTGATATTATTAAATAAATGAGGATTATAGATGCCAATTGATAAAGACATTAAAAAAATACTTATTATTGGTTCAGGACCGATTCAAATAGGTCAAGCAGCTGAGTTTGATTATTCTGGATCACAGGCTTGTAAATCAATAAGAGAAGAAGGAATAGAAACTGTTCTTGTTAACAGTAATCCAGCTACAATCCAAACAGACATGGACATGGCTGATAAAGTTTATGTGGAACCAGTTACTCCAGAAATAGTAGCTAAAATCATAGAGAAAGAAAAAGTTGATGCAATTTTACCTACAATGGGTGGGCAAACAGGTTTAAATATAGCTACTGGTTTGGATGAAATTGGAGCTTTAGATGGAATAAAAGTAATAGGTTCAAGTGTACAAACAATTAAGGATGTAGAAGATAGGGATTTATTTGCAAATTTTATGGATAGGTTAAATGAACCAATACCTAAAGCTAAAGCTGTAAAATCTGTTGATGAAGCTCTTGAAGCTGTTGAAGACATTGGTTATCCAGTAATTGTAAGACCTGCTTTTACATTAGGAGGTACTGGTGGGGGAGTAGCTTACAATAAAGAAGAACTTATTTCAATTGCTTCACATGGTATGGATATGAGTTTCATTGGCCAAGTTCTTATTGACGAATCTGTTCTTGGTTGGAAAGAGTTTGAATATGAAGTTATGAGAGATAAAAATGATACATGTATTATCATTTGTAGTATGGAAAATATAGATCCTATGGGAATACATACTGGTGAAAGTATTGTAGTAGCTCCTGCTCAAAACCTAAATGATATTGAAGCTCAACAACTACGTGATGCATCAATTAAAATCATTAGGGCTTTAGGTATTGAAGGAGGATGTAATGTTCAATTTGCAGTTAATTCCGAAACAGGTGAATATAAAGTTATTGAAGTTAATCCAAGAGTTAGTAGGAGCAGTGCATTGGCATCTAAAGCAACTGGTTATCCTATAGCTAAAATATCCTCAAAAATAGCTTTGGGAATGACTCTTGATGAGATTCAAAATGATATCACTAAAGAAACCCCTGCATCATTTGAACCAAGTATTGATTATGTTGTAGTTAAAGTTCCAAGATGGCCATTTGACAAGTTTAAGGGAATAAGTCGAAAAATTGGAGTTCAAATGAAGTCAACTGGAGAAGTAATGTCTATTGGAAGAACAATTGAAGAAGCACTTCATAAAGCTATTCGTTCTCTTGATATTGGAAAATTTGGTTTTGAAGAAGTTGATTTTACTAAAGACAATTTGATAAATCCTACCGATGAACGTTTATTCCAACTTTATTCTGCTTTAAAGATGGATATGCCAGTTTCTAAACTTCATAAACTTACAAACATTGATAATTTCTTTTTAAATAAAATTAAAAATATTGTTGATTTTGAAGAAAAAATCAATATTGAATCTTTAAAAGATAAAAAACTATTTTTAGAAGCTAAAACAATGGGATTTTCCAATGCAACTTTAGCTGAACTTGCAAATGTTTCTGAAGAAGAAATTATAAAAATTGCAGATAGTCTTAATATAAAACCTTCTTATAAAATGGTAGATACTTGTGCAGCAGAGTTTGAAGCTAAAACTCCTTATTATTACAGTAGCTATGATGGAGGAGATGAACTTAAAGTATCAAGTAATCGTAAAATTATAATTCTTGGTGCAGGTCCAATTAGAATTGGTCAAGGTATTGAATTTGATTATTGTTGTGTTCATTCAACTATGGCTTTAAAAGATGAAGGAATTGAAACCATTATTATTAATAATAATCCAGAGACGGTAAGTACTGATTATGATATTTCAGACAAGCTTTACTTTGAACCTTTAACATTTGAAGATGTAATGGCAATCATTGAAAAAGAAAAGCCAGAAGGGGTTGTTGTTCAATTTGGTGGGCAAACATCCATTAACTTAGCTGTTCCTTTAGCTAATGCTGGAGTTAAAATACTTGGAACTCCTTATGAGAGTATTGATAGAGTTGAAGATAGGGAAAGATTTACTAAAGTTCTCAATAAACTCAATATTCCTCAAGCTCCTTATGGATTAGCTATGTCCTTTGAAGATGCAAGAGATGCAGCTAAAAGAATTGGCTTTCCAGTATTGGTTCGACCATCTTATGTAATTGGTGGAAGAGCTATGGAAATTGTTTATGATGATTATGATCTTAAAGGATATATGGAAGAAGCTGTAAGGGTTTCACCAGAACATCCTATTCTTGTAGACAAATTTTTAGAAAGTGCTGTTGAAGTAGATGTTGATATTCTTTCAGATGGTGAAGATGTTTTTATTGGAGGAATAATGGAACATATTGAAGAAGCAGGTATCCATTCTGGAGATTCTGCATGTGTAATGCCTCCCCAAACCATTCCTGATGAAGTTCTTGATGTTATTCGGGATTATTCTCGGAAGTTAGCTATTGAACTTGATGTGGTTGGTCTTATGAATATTCAATATGCTGTTAAACTCGATGAAGAGCATGATGGAGTGAAAGGTAAAGTTTACATAATTGAAGCTAATCCAAGAGCAAGTAGGACAATTCCATTTGTTAGTAAAGCTATTGGATATCCTTTAGCTAAAATAGCATCATTACTTATTATTGGTAAAAAATTAAAAGACTTTGGTCTAACCGATGAGATAAAAATTAAACATGTGGCAGTTAAAGAATCAGTTTTCCCATTCTTAAAGCTACCTGAGGCAGATACAATTCTTGGTCCAGAGATGAAATCAACTGGAGAAAGTATGGGAATCGATGAAAACTTTGGTTTAGCTTTCTATAAATCTCAATTATCAGCTAATATGGATTTGCCTAAAGAAGGAACTATTTTTATTAGTGTAAAAGAAGAAGATCAATTTAAAATTCAAGATATAGTTGAAAAAGCAGCAAATCTTGGTTTTAAATTAATCGCTACTCCAGGAACTGCAAATTCCATTGAAGGAGTGGATGTTGAAAAAATTAGCAAGATAAGTCAAGATTCTCCTAATGTTAGTGATAAGATTTTAGCTAAAGAAATTGATTTGATAATTAATACTCCATCTGGGAAGTTATCAGCAGCTGATGGTTATAAAATTAGACGTTTAGCTATTGAACTTGGAATTCCTTATGTTACTACATTAGCTGGGGCAAGAGCTGCATTAAATGCTATTGAAGCTATTAAACACAGTGAATTAAAGGTTAAACCATTAGATGAATATATTGAAGAGATTAATTAGTTTTTCTTTAATTTTTATTTTATTTTTTTAATTTTTATTTTTATTTTTTTAATTTTTATTTTTTTATTTAATTTTTTTTTATTTAATTTTTATTTTTTTATTTTTTTAATTTTTATTTTTTTATTTTTTTAATTTTTTAATTTTTATTTTTTTATTTTTTTAATTTTTTAATTTTTATTTTTTTAATTTTTTATTTTTTTATTTTTATATAATATATACAAGTATAGCTAATATGGGAATCTTTTAGCTTTTTATTTTTCTTATATTAATTTTATTTTCTATTTAAAAAATAATAAATATAAGTTTAAACAAACTATTTTTAATGATAACAATAGCTAATGGAACAGTATTATATGGTGAAGATTTAGTAGCTAAAAAATCAAATATCTTAATTGATGATGGAAAGATACTTGAAATTTCTGATACAGTTAAAGAAGGGGAAATTATTGATGCTACTGATTGTATTGTATGCCCTAGCTTTTTAAATGCCCATACTCATATTGGAGATTCTATTATAAAAGATATGGGGGATGGGAAATCTATTGAGGAAATTGTAAAACCTCCCAATGGATTGAAACATATTGCACTTCAAGAGTCTTCAAAAGAAGATTTAATCGATTCTATGAAAAATACAATGCAGGATATGTTTGAAACTGGAACTACTCATTTTATTGATTATAGGGAAGGTGGAGTAAGTGGCGTAAAATTACTTAAAAAAGCATCAAAAGATTTACCTATAACTCCTATAATTCTTGGAAGAGATGATATCTTTTATGAAGAGAATCCTGATTTAGCTAAAGTGAAAATAGCTATAAGGAATTTATTAAAAGTTTGTGATGGAATAGCTCCAAGTGGATTTGGTGAAATAAGTAATGAAGTAGCTATGTTAATAGTATCTGAATGTGAAAAAAAGAATAAAATATCTTCAATTCATGTTGGGGAATATGAAAGTCTCCAAATAGATTCTTTAAATAAAACTGGAAAAACAGAGATTCAACGTGGAATTGATTGTGGATTTGATCAATTAGTTCATCTTACAGCACCTTATAATGAGGATATAAATTTAATATCTAAAAATAAGAAAAATATCGTCCTTTGTCCTCGTTCTAATGGAGCTTTTGCTCTTGGGATTCCTCCACTTTTAGAGTTTATAAGTAAAGGATTAAATCCACTTATTGGAACTGACAACATAATGATAAATTCGCCTAATATGTTCAGAGAGTTAGAATATACTTTAAAAGCTATAAGAGCTTCTTATTATAAGTATTTGTCTCCATTAAATGTTCTTAAAATGCCAACTACAAATCCTGTTAAGAATGATAAAATTAATAAATCATTCATTGATATAAATCAAGATGTTGAGTTATTTATAGCAAAAAAACTTTCAAATAATCCTTATCTTAGCTTAATTAATAGAACTGAAAAGAATGATATTAAATATTTAATTAATAAAAATGAAATATTAGATTTCAATCAATAATTAGTGGTTATATTGTATTTTATTATTTTTAATTAATTTTTTTAAATATTTTTGTTATAATTGATTTTTAATTAATTTTTATAAATTTTTATAAAATAAAGTTTCTTTTTAATTTCATAAAATCATCATAAAAATTTTTATACTAATTATAAATTTTATATTTTTATTATAAATTTTATATTTTTATTATAAATTTTATATTTTTATTATAAATTTTATATTTTTATTATAAATTTTATATTTTTAATAAATTTTTAATATATTGCTGGAAATATATATACTATAAAATTCATATATATTAATAGAAATATTTATTAAATTATAACAGACAATAATTTAAAATAATATTTATATTAAATATAAAAAAATCCAAGAGGGATAAAATGTATAAAAAAATATTATTACCTACCGATGGTTCACAGTTCGCACAGAAAGCAGAAAAACATGCATTATTTATTGCCGAAGCAAGTGGAGCAGAAATAATTGCATTAAGTGTTGTCGAAACGAGCTTTTCTATAGGGCTTCCTTCTGATGATACAGTATATCACATTAATCAAATGTTAAAGAAAGAAACTGAGAAAAATCTAGAAAAAGTTGAAAAATTGAAAGAAGCTACTAATAGTAATGTTAAAATTACTTTAAAAGTAGATGAAGGGTCTCCTGCAGATGTCATTTTGGATGCTATTGAGAAGGAAAACATAGATCTTGTAGTTATGGGTAGTTCTGGAAAGAGTGGTTTTGATAGGTTTATCATGGGTAGTGTAGCTGAAAAAGTAGTTAAAGCTGCTACGTGTTCTGTTCTCGTTGTTTATTAATATTTATTTAAATGGGATATGTTGTTTATTTAAACAGGGTATGTTGTTTATTTAAATGGGATATGTTGTTTATTTAAATGAGGTATGTTGTTTATTTAAACAGGGTATGTTGTTTATTTAAATGGGGTATGTTGTTTATTTAAATGGGGTATGTTTGATTATTTAAATAGGGTATGTTGTTTATTATTAATATACTATTTATTCAAAAAGGTGATTATCATGTTAATTAAAAAAATTGTAACTAAAAATCCAGTTCATGTTGAAGTTCCAGGGAATCGTGAAAAAGCTTTGGAAATCATGAGAAAACAAAAAATATCTGGATTACCAGTTGTTAAAGAAGGTACTAAAAAATTAGTTGGAATATTAACTCGGTCGGATTTGATAGAAAATCCAGATGAAGAACAAATAGCTTTAGTCATGTCTAGGAATGTAGTTACTGCTGAATTAGAAGAGCATGTTTCTGACGTAGCTAAAAAAATGCTTGATAATAATATTAGAAGAATTCCTGTTGTTAAAGATGGTGATTTAGTAGGTGTTGTGACTTCTTTTGATTTAGTGGCTTCAGCTATATCTGAAATGGATATTAATGATCCTGTAGAAGATTATATGATAGAAAGTGTTCCAACTACTTGGGAACAGTCTCCTTTAAATGTTGCATTTGAAGTAATGAGATTTTTCAATCTTAAATGTGTTGTAGCTTTAAACAATGATGCAAAAATGAGTGGAATTCTTACTGAAACCGACTTTATTAATGAAAGTGAAGTTGTATCAGAAATGAGTGTTCATAATTCATCTGTAGGAACTGAAGGGGATAAATGGTCTTGGGATAGCACAAGTGTTCTTTATGTTGAAAAAAATCACCTTAAATTTTCAGATAAAGTGGTTAGGGATGTTTCAACTCAAAATATCTCAACAGCTAATACTAAAACTAAAGTTTCTGATTGTGCTAAAAAAATGAGAGTGGATAATATAGATCAGATTCCAGTTACTGGCATTGAAGGAGAATTGGTTGGTTTAATAAGAACTAATGATTTAATCAATTCTTTAGTAAAATAAGTCTAATTTAATAGCTAGTTTTTAGCTATTTTTATTTTTTATTTTATATTTTATTTTTTATATTTTTTATTTTTTATTTTATATTTTTTATTTTATTTTTTATTTTATATTTTTTTTATTTTATATTCTTTTATATTTTTTATAGTTTTATATAATAGTTTATAATTTCTTTATATTTATTTTTATATAATATATACAAGTATAGCTAACTTGGGTCTATGTTCAGCTTTTTATTCTTTATTTATGCGATAATTTTATTTTTATTTTTTTTATAACTTTCTTCGAATTAAAGGTAAGACTTTAATTAATATATTTTGAGCTTCTTCTTTGTTATTTACCTTTCGAGCTACGATTTTTCCATTTTCAAAAAGAGTTATATTAGCTCCCTCAATATCTATCATAGCTACTCCCATCTTTTCAGAATATTTTACTTTTCCAACATTTTCAAGTTCTTTACATGTGGAAGATAGGTTAATTTCATAGGGGAGTTCATTTTCAAACATTATCTTATTAGCTTCATCTTTACAAGGTTTGTAAATGAGAATTTCCTTTTTTTCACGGCTTGTTGTTCCAATATCAAGTGTAATCTTTTTGAAGTTAACTGCTTTTAATTCACTTTCAATTAATTTTAAGGTGTTTTTATTAAGGAGTTTGTCAATATCTTTCACTTCAATTTGAGCAGTATCTGATATATCTCTTACTCTAACTGTTTCATCATGAGTAATGCTTTTTATTAGGTTTTCAGCATATTTGATTCTGTTTATTTTTTTTCCAGTAATTTCTTCATTTATTTTTATTCTAGTAGCTAAACAAGTTGTGGATTTTGAATAAAAAATGTTATTTTGTTTTAAATACTGGATGACTTCTTCTTTTTCGATTCCAACATTTACTAAGGGACTTAAAATCTTATTTTCATAATTTACTAATATTCCAGGTCTGTCCTCAAGTAAATCACTTATATTAGTTCCATCTACTATTGTTTTAAAACCCCTTTCATTAGCTATTTTGATAATTTTAGTATACATTGTTTTTCTACAGATATAACAACGTTTTGAATTGTTTTCTCTAAATTGTTCAAGTTCTAAAAAGTTTTTATCGATTATTTCTAAAGGTATTTCAATGGAATTAGCTACTTTTTTAAGATTAATTAAGAAATTAGAAGGCATAATCTCGTTATTAAAGGCAATAGCTAAGACATTATTAGCTACTTTTTTTGCTAAATAAGCAATTAAGGTACTGTCTGCACCACCAGAAAATGCGATAGCTACATCTTTTCCTTCAAGAATCTGCTCAACTTTTTTAATTTTTTTATCAAGACTCATTATTTTTGCCTCTTAAATTCTTAATATATTCTAAAACAGCAATTGCATCTAACTTCTTAATGTCTTCAGTTTTAACTATAAAATCTATTAATTTTTCTTTTTTAGTTTCATCTAGATTTGATTCCTTAAAAATATTAAAATAAGTTCTATTTGGATAGTATATTGATTTAGCTATAGACAATAGCTCGTTTTTTTCATCATTGTTAATAATCTCTTCATCAACTGCTTTTTTAAGTTTATAATCAATATTAACCAAGGCTTCAGATACTGCTTCTCCAGTTAATTTATCAAAAGTAATAGCTACATCATCATCAGATTCTATGTTTCCTTTTGCATATTCATTATAAACATATCCAATGCCTATCATCCCAAGAGTATCTAATTCAGAGGCTCTAAGTGCCCCCATACTTCCACCACCGACTATTGTTATTCCTTTGTCAATAGCTTCCATAATTTCTTTATGTGCAACTGCAGGATGTTGGTGAAATACTCCATCTATTATGCCAATAATATCTGCTTTTTCATTTATAGCTTTTAAGATATCGTCTCTTTTAACAGGAGATCTATAATCAGCTTTTAGTATCTTTTTTGCTTCTATGTGAGACAATGAAGGTCCTGTAAATATTATTATTTTCTTTTCAGACATTTTATCGTTAAAATATAGAATTTAGTTTTTTAGGTATATAATTTAGTTTTTTTTGTATAGAATTTAGTTTTTTTATGTATAGAATTTAGTTATAGTTTTTTATAAATATAAAATTTAGTATATTATTTTTATATAAAATTATATATTTTTTATATATTCTATTATATTTTAAGATACATTTTTTAAATATATAATTTTCATATTTTTTAAAATATAAAATTTAATATGATATAACGTAAAATAAATAGATTTAAAATAAAATAAATAGAATATAAAGTAAAATTAATAGAATATAAAGTAAAATTAATAGAATATAAAGTAAAATAAATAGAATATAAAGTAAAATAAATAGATTATAAAATAAATAGATTATAAAATAAATAGATTATAAAATAAATAGATTATAAAATAAATAGAATATAAAATAATGTAATTAAGTTTTATTATATTCAACTATTAAAATCAATCCAACGCTTACCAATTCTGTCAGGATCAATTGCATAAGTTTCACTACCAGGAATAACTACTCTAACTACATTTACTCCAATTTCTTTTCTTGTTAAATCTTTAAATAGAATTTTATTTAAATTATTTCTTTTTAATTCATTAACAACTATTTCAATATCTTTTTTTAATGAGTTAGTACTTTTATCTTCAATATCAGATAGCTTTATTACGTTTTCTTCCTTTTCTTCTTGGAAATAATCTTTATTCATCTTTTTCATACGCATATAACCTGCTTTTCGCATGAAAACTGCTCTTGATGTATCTTCTCTTGTACCGTGAATTTGAGTAGCTCTACTTTGAGCTACTTCTGTTAAAGCTCTTAAAACTGCAATTTCTGGATTTAAATGAGTTCCAACTCCAAGAGTTAGAAGTGCAGGGTCTTGAAGTATAGTGTCATCGGCACTTGCTGCAATAGTTGGAATATCAACATCAGCAGTAAAGTCCATAAGTTTTAATTTAATAGATTCTTTTTCAAATTTTTCAACTAAGCTATTGATTAGTGGATTTTCAATTGATGCAATGTCAATTTCTTTTTTATTCTTTTTTGTAAGTTCAAAAATACTCCAAGCATCTCTTTCAATTACTTCAAGCATTCCATGAAGAACAGCTTCTTCTATAACATTTCCTGAAGCTAATCCATTTGTATTTCCTTTAAAAATAGCTATTGCTCTAAGATTACTATTATCACTATCAGAAGAACCATAATTGTCATCATTGTTGTTAGTATTACTATTATTTGATTCATTGGGAATATATGGGTGGAATATAGCATTAGATGGTATATAATACTCTTTTTCAGATACTATATCTGTAGCTAAAGTCCATTCTAGTCTATTATCTTCTTTAAAATCTAAATTTTCAACTTCTTTTGAAAGTATTAACTCATTTGGCTGAATAAAATTTTCTCCACTCATTTCATGGATGGTAGCTATCTTTGAATTTTCATTATCAACATCTTGTTTTTCAGCAGAATATCGTTCGAAACCTTCCATCATTGCAGAAGCTTTGGCTTGTTCTCTTTCAGCACCTTTTCCAGCATATATACTCACTCCTCCTCCTTGTGCAGTAGGACGAATAGCTGAAAATACTGGAATTCCAACACGATCTAAATGTGTTATTTCTGTCACACGGGTTATTCCTGCAATTTTTAGCTTATCATTATAATTAACTATTGTTTTAGAAGGTTTAATAGCTCTGTGGGTACAAGAAAAATAATTAATAGGAACATCTGAAAACATATTTATCAATTTATCTTTTATTTATTTTAAAATTTTCTTGATTTTTTATAAAATTTCTTAAATATAATATTTTTTTAATATATTCAAGTTTATTGAATGATATTTAGAAAAATAATCCTGTAAAGGAAGCAAATACCATAAGTCCCGCAACTCCTGCGGTTATAATCCAAACAAATGGATTCCATCTGAATATTTTAGCTCCATCTAAAACACTAAATGGAATTAAATTGAAGAGAGCTAAAAATGCATTAATTGAAAAACCTAATACAGAAGTTTGGAAGAGTATAAATATCTCTGGAGAAACTCCAATTAATGGATTATAATTTCCACTTATAGTAAGAGCTATAGCTAAAAATATTAATGAAAGAGCAATATTTGTTAATGGGCCAGATAAAGAGATTATTCCATTTTCTCGGTCAGTCATATATTGCCCATAGATATGAACTGCTCCAGGAGCTGCAAATATGAATCCAAAGAGAGAACTAGCTAAAGCTATTATCAAACCAGGACCCCAAACTTTAAACTCAGCCCAATAGTTGTAATGTATAGCTACAAACTTATGAGCTAACTCATGCAATATAAATCCTAATCCTACTCCAACCATAACCATAGGGAGAATTTGAGGAATATTTTGGAAATTAGACCTGGAATAAATTATTGAAAAACCTAATGATATTACTAAAAATGATATAAAAAGGTCTCTTATTTCATTAGAACTAAATTTAATCATGTATTTTAAATTATATATTAAAGGTTATAAATTTTTTCTATTTTTGATTTTATTCTTATTTTTGAAGTTTATTTTTTTATAATTTTTTTTTATATATTCTATATTTTTTATAATATTTTATAATTTTTATAATAATTTTTATATATTCTATATTTTTTATAATTTTTTTTATAATTTTTATATATTCTATATTTTTTATAATTTTTTATAATTTTTTTTATAATTTTTATATATTCTATATTTTTTATAATATTTTATAATTTTTATAATAATTCTCATAGTTGATATAATAAAAATATTATTTAAAATAATTACTAAAATATTTAATATAAAAAGTTTAATATAATATTATGATTGATTCAACTAATAATAGAACTTGTGAATTGTCTGTAGATAGTAGCTATGGGAATTTAATAGCTGAAACAGAATTTTGGGAAATATTTTTAGCTCCTTCTCAAAGATATTTAGGAACTTGTGTAGTTAGCTTAAAAAGAGAAAGTGAAGATTTAAAAGACCTTAAAACAGAAGAATGGATTGACTTTGGAATTATAGTTGAAGCTATGGAAATAGCTAACAAAAAATTGTTTAATGCTGATTTATTTAATTGGAGTTGTTTAAAAAATTCAGTTTTCAGAAAAGATAATCCTCAACCTCATGTGCACTGGCATTTTATTCCAAGATATAAAGATCCAGTAGTTTTTGAAGGAATAGAGTTTGAAGATCCAGAATTTGGCTATTTTGCTAAGGCAATTACAAGAAAAGTTCCTGAAAATGTGCAAAATAAACTATTTAATTTAATACGAGATAATTTAAAAATTTGATTAAAATTTTGTTTTATTAGGGGAGTGTGCTTTTTGGACTTTAATAAACGAATAGAAAATCTTTTAGAAAGAATGGATGAGAAAGATTTTGATGGAATGATTGTAACTGAGTTTAACAATATAAAATATCTTTCTAATTATTACCCCAATAGCTTAGCTATTTGTATTTTAAAAGAAGATCCAATAATACTAACATCAGCTATGGATAAAGAAGCTGCCGATGAAACATCTTCCATGGAAGTTAAAGTATTCAAATCGTTATCTGAAGTAAAAGAATTAATTAAAAAAGAAAAACTTTCAAAAATAGCTATTGAAGCTAATCTTCCAATAAGTTCATATAAAAAATTCCAAGGAAATAAGGATAATAATGAAAATTGGGATTTGAAGATTGCAAATTTTTTAGAAAAAGAACGTATGGTTAAAGATATGAATGAAATAGCTATGATGAGGAAAGCTACAGATATTGCTCATAAATCATTTAAAGAACTTAATATACGTGAAAAACAAGAAAATGGAGTTAAAGATTGGGAAGTCGCTTATGAATTAGGCTATTTAATGAGAAGTAATGGTGCTTTCGAAGAATCTTTTGAAACTATAGTTGCTACTGACTCTAACTCTTCACTGCCACATGCCAGAGTGGAGAATAAAACCTTGGGGAATCTAGTATTAATGGATTGGGGTTCTAAATATAAAGGATATTGTTCGGATACAAGCCGTACAATAATTGATGAAAACAACAAAAAACAACAAGAAATTTTTGATATCGTTCTTGAAGCTCATAATCTAGCTTTAAAGTCAGTTAAATCTGGAATTAAAGCATGCGAAGTTGATAAAGTAGCTAGATCAGTTATTGAAGAATATGGATGGGGAGATAATTTTATTCATTCTACAGGTCATAGCTTAGGTTTAGATATACACGAATCTCCAAATATTTCTAAAAAAGACGAAACAATCTTAGAAGAAAACATGGTTATTACAATAGAACCTGGCGTTTATTTAGAAGGAGAGTTTGGTGTTAGAATAGAAGATATGGTTATTGTTGGGAAAAGGGGTTCTAAAATAATTGGAAATCTCCCATATAAATTATAATTTTATAGTTATGTTTTAAATTTATTTTTTTTATATTTTTTTATATTTTTTTATATTTTTTATTATTTTTTTATTATTTTTTTATTATTTTTTTATTATTTTTTTATATTTTTTTATAATATTTTTTTATATTTTTTTATATTTTTTTATTATTTTTTATATTTTTTTATATTTTTTTATATTTTTTTATTATTTTTTATATTTTTTTATTATTTTTTATTATATTTTTTTATATTTTTTTTATAATATTTTTTTATATTTTTTTAATTTTTTTAATTTTTTTAATTTTTTTATATTTTTATATTTTTTTATAATATTTTTTTATATTTTTTTTATAATATTTTTTTATATTTTTTTTATAATATT
>Ga0082212_10005806_pt1 | contig 16755 bp, 11 predicted proteins | sample TergutNt197P3_FD_71548 | JGI IMG/M metagenome (GOLD analysis project Ga0082212, IMG submission 71548) | Neocapritermes taracua P3 segment gut microbial communities from Petit-Saut dam, French Guiana - Nt197 P3 | ecosystem: Host-associated > Arthropoda: Insects > Digestive system > Gut ... | reverse complement strand
GTTGACTATTGCAACGACCCCAACTGCGGTGCGGACAAGTGTTGCCCCGACTACCCCGACTGTGACTGCGGCAGGTGTGACTTCTGTGGAGAACGCCCCTGCGTGTGTGTGCCTTGCGAGAAGTGCGGTGACCCGCGCTGTGATGGGGACTGTGAGGTAGAACCGACCTGTTGCCCGCTATTCCCCGACTGTGACTGCACGCCCGATGTGTGCGAAAAGTGCGGCGCGTACCCCTGCGAATGTGTAGAGACTTGCTGTCCGCTTTTCCCCGACTGTGACTGCGCCGCGATTCCCTGCACTGTTGATACACCCTGCGGCAAGTTCGCGGAGTGCGGCAACGACTGGTGCAAAAGCGTTGAGCCGCCTGTGTGTACTGAGGAAAGCAAGTGCGGCGATTATGCCAAATGCGGCAATGAATGGTGTAAAAGCGTTACACCGCCTGTGTGTACCGAGGCAAACAAGTGCGGCGATTATGCCAAGTGCGGAAATGAATGGTGTAAAAGCGTTACGCCGCCCGCGTGTACCGAGGCAAACAAGTGCGGCGATTATGACAAGTGCGGAAATGAATGGTGTAAAAGCGTTACGCCGCCCGCGTGTACCGAGGCAAATAAGTGCGGCAAGTTCGTAGAATGTGGCAATGAATGGTGTAAAAGCGTTACGCCGCCTGTGTGTACCGAGGCGAATAAATGCGGCAAGTTCGCAGAATGCGGCAATGAATGGTGTAAAAACGTTACGCCGCCTGCGTGTACCGAGGCGAATAAGTGCGGCAAGTTCGCGGAATGCGGAAACATATGGTGCTATGTTTCGTCTTCCGTGTGTACCGAGGCTAACAAGTGCGGCGATTTCGCGAAGTGCAGTAATGCGTGGTGCTACGTGCCGCCGCCTGTGTGTACCGAAACGAACAAGTGTAACGATTACGTCAAGTGCGGTAATGACTGGTGCAAAAGCGTCACGCCTAATGAATGTACCGACGATAACCGTTGCGGAGACTTCAGCAAGTGCGGGAATTTGCGCTGCTACGTCGCGCCGCCGCTGTGTATGCCCGCGAACCCCTGCGGTGATTTCAGCAAATGCGGTAACCCGTGGTGCTTTATCGCGCCACCTACCTGCAACGTCTGTACGCGGTTGCTTGAGGAATGTGTGTGTGTGAAACCCTGTACTGCTTGCGGATTGCCGTTAGTCAATTGCATCTGTGCGGCTCCGCAAACTTGCGCCGTGTGTTTCAAAACACTTCTTAACTGTGATTGTCACATCTGCAAAGTCTGCTTTAACGCGACTTGTACTTGCAATCTGCAGCCCACTATGATTACACTGCCCAACGGCACACTCACTGAGGAAGCGGTACAGCAAATCCGAGACAAAAGTGGCATTGTTCAGGTTTTGGTGGGTGAAGGAACAAACGCGCAAATTGTTTTAGTCAACGCTGATACGTTAGGTGCGAATCCGCGAATGTTCGATATGAGCATCACTGCGGCGGCTACGACTGATGCGACTCGTCCTAAAGGTGCCCCGAAGAATAGCGTTTTAGTCACTCCGCAAGACAAGAACGGCGCGTTCGGGCTGGAGCTTGGGCACATCGTAACGTCTCAACAATTAGCTGAGGCAGGTTTGACTGCCGATTCGTTGCGCGTATTTCGTATAGAGGGCAACTTCATCGTGAACGGCGGTAAAGTGACCCCTAATGACGACGGTTCGGTGGTGGTCTGGATTGAACACGGTGCGTCGTTCGTCCTTGTAAACCAAGGTAAGTTAGGCAACATCTCGGGCGACGGTTCACAACCGTCCATGTATGACGCATTGCAGGTTTTGCGGCTGCTCGTCAAGCTGTCCAACACGATTGAGGGCAATGCAATCGCGCTTGAAGCGGTCAACGTCACGCGCATCGGCGAACCCGACGTAAAGGCTCCTGTAATGGCTGACGCACTACAGATTCTGCGTTTCTTAGTGAAACTGTCCAGCCCTGAATTAGATAAAGTTTGGAAGTAAATGAAAAAGAGCGTTATTAAGAACACCGTCTTTGCGGCGGTGTTCGCCGCATTGATTTTTGTTGCGATTTGGGTGATTGCGATTCCCAACGGCGTAGGCGGCGTGATTCACTTCGGCGACGCGCTGATTTACGTAGGTGCGGCGGTACTGCCGTTCCCTTACGGGTTATTCGCCGCCTCCATAGGCGCGGGATTGTTCGATTTGCTGCGCTACCCCGTATGGACGCCTTTCACCATTGTAATCAAACCACTCATGGTGTTGTGTTTCGCTAATCGCAACGAGAAAATATTATCAGGAGCGGGCGCGCGCAACTATATCGCGCCGTTCACGGCGGGCGCGCTCAACGTCGGATTATACTTTTTGGCAAACGTGTATTTGTTTGACGGAGTAGCGGGTGGAGTACGCGCATTGCCGGGGTTGGCGATTCAATCGGGCGGAAGTGTCGTGTGTTTTTTCGTAATGGCGTTCTCATTAGATAAGTTTAAGTTCAAACAAGAACTAAATCGTATATAGGAGTATAAAAGTGGTACAGATTTTCGGCAAAACAAAATGTTTCGATACAAAAAAGGCAGAGCGATTCTTTAAGGAGCGCGGCGCGAAGTTTCACTCAGTCGATATTCTACTAAAAGGATTGAGTAAAGGTGAGCTTACTAACGTCCTGAACGCCGTCAAAGACATTGACTTGTTGGCGGACGCCAAATCGAAGGAGTATCACTTGTTTAAACATCTCACGGACGAGGGTAAGTTTGAGAAACTTCTTGATTACCCCGCGCTGTTCAAGACGCCCATTGTGCGGTGCGGTAAATCTGCTGCAGTGGGTTTTTGCCCTCAAGAATGGGCAAATTTCAACACAGATTGATTAGACCTCCTGCGAAATTAGTAAACCGAAAGGTGTGGTGATGATATGAATATAAAAACGAAAATGTCCGCATTAGTTGTTACTTTTGCGCTGGCTTTTAGCTTTGTGAGCGTAGTTCCCACGATTAGTCCGCTTTCTGCGAGTGCGGAGGGTAACTGGGAAATCGACAACCCCTACGCCCACGTTGACTGGGACACCTACAATCAATACAAGGCAGGGACGCATAATCACACCACCAACTCCGACGGAGACAACTCGCCGCGTTCGGCAGCGGAGGAGATGTATCGCTGGGGGTACAACATCGTGTCGTTCAATGACCACAGCTACACCACCATTCGCCCCGGGGAGGCGCGCAACGGTGGTTCGGCACTTTCCGTCAAGCGCATGAACGAGATGGCGGCGGGGTTGGGCGAAAACGGCAGAGGCGGCAAGGACGGCATGATGTTTATACCGGGTACGAATGAACATTCGGGGTTGAGTTTCCCGACTGTTGACGCGTTAGAGCCCGGGCGCGGCGGTCATCATATCAACACCTACTGGTCTACGTTCAATTCGCGGAGCGAAAGCGTTCATGACCTCTTGGACAGGGTTGCGTCGGAAGGCACGGGTTTAGCCGTAATCAACCACCCGGGGCGGTATACAGGCTCGGTATACGTAGGCGGCGATATGTTGAACTGGGAAGCCGCGCGCGCGAATACCGTGAGACCTGTCATGGTAAATTCATACACCGATTTGTTCCGTGACGCGCCTTTCGCGGTAGGTATGGAGATTATCAACAAATTCGACGCTGAAAGCCAGTCGGACAGGGTGTTATGGGACAAAGTCCTCACTAATCTTATGCCGGAGGGCAGAAAAGTCTGGGGGTTCTCCTCAGATGACGCGCATATAAACCGTTCAATCGGGTATTCCTACAACATCATGCTCATGCCCGAGCTGAGTATGCCCGAGTATCGCTATGCAATGGAGTCAGGGGCGTTCTTCGCTTATTCGCGGGTTGACCGCCAGTATAAGATTTGGGCGAACGGAATCCCCGAATGGGAGTGGGAGGGGCGCGCATTGTCCACGAATACCGCAGACAGCGTACGCAGTCTGCCTACTGTAGATGTCAGCCGCATTACCGCCGAGAATGACGTGATTTCGATTACCACAAGCGCGGCGAACACAGTGAAGTGGTACACCGACGGCGGAACGCTCATTCACACAGGCGCGTCGCTTGACTTGAACCTCTACGCTTCGTCTATTGTCAGTTATGTCCGCGCAAGCGTCAGCAACAGCAACTACGGTGTGTTGTACGTTCAGCCTTTCGGGGTCAGCCCTGCGGGTACTGAACGCGCGTTTCCTGTTTTGAAGAGCGTGAACGGAACTCTTGCAGGGATTACTACTGATGCAGGCGCGCTTCCTACTGAATCGGGTTTGAACCTGCCGTCAGGCGTTGCGGTCACGACTACTGATTCGGACGGCACAGAAACGCTCCGCCCTGCGGCGGTGTTGTGGGACTTGGCTAACGTGGATTATGTACCTGCACTGCGTTTGCAAAAGCAGACGTTCACGGTAAAGGGAACTGTTCGGTTGAATGGGATTGCAAACCCTGATGATGTGTCGTTGGACGTGTCGGTGGAAGTGACGGTCAATGAATGTAACGACTGTTACGTTTATGACGAGATTGTTTGGTCGCCCGATTTCACGGACAGGACGGTTGAGGGCAAAAACGTAGGCGGTGATTTGGGGATTCTGCTGTCCAATGCTGAGGAATCGACTGCGGCGTTTATAGGTAACACACTGCACTTAACGGCACTGTCGTCCCGCAATCGTTCGGTTATTATTTACACGTCGGATACGGACGCGGGCGTTTCGGCGGGGTGGAACCCTGTCACGAGTTTCGCGCCCAGCGACGGCACGCGCTATACAGCGACTTTTACGGCGTCTGTCGCGTATGGCAGCGGCGGCGCGCGTGTACAAACGAGAATCGACGGCGAGGATGCACGTATATCCACCGATTATGACCTGAACTCGTCACCGCAAACCATAACTTATTCGTGGACGCAAAACCCTAATGAACAGTGGCGCATTGACACGCGCAACACGCCTATAGGTGTTGCGCTGATTATCAGCAACATCAAAATCACCACTACGCATACGTTGTGTGACGGGCGTTGTGTCGAAACGCCGCCTGAGCGTGACTGGAGCGTTACACTCGGCGAAATTGACGAGTTAGCAGTTCTTAACCTCACCAATATTTCCGAAGAAGTGTTGTCTACTAAAGGGTTGGTGTTTTTGTATGAGCATGGCGGCGCGATGCGTAAGTGGAAACTCCCCGCGCTCATTATAAGGCAGGGCGAAACGGTTAATTTCGCGCAGTGGCGTTCAACCCAACTGCATGACCCTGCCGCGCTGAAGTGGACACGGACGAGTTTTGCGCCCACAGCTAATATCCGATTGGCAGATTCTGCGGGGAATATCGTTTCATGATTGTAACGCTTGAGAATATCAGCAAGAGCTATGCGGGCGAGCAGGTGTTGGATAATGTCGCGCTCACGATTGACAATAATGACCGCATAGGGCTTGTGGGGATTAACGGTTGCGGAAAATCCACGCTGTTGCGTATTATCACGGGGGAGGAATTCCCTGATACACAAGTAGAACCTAATGTGGCGAGTGTTCACAAGAACAGGAACGCGCGAATGGGTTTTTTAGCGCAGAACTCGGGGCTTAGCGGTGAGTCAACGGTGATTGACGAAATGAAATCGGTGTTTACGGAGTTGCTTGACGTTTATGCGCGGTTAGAGCAGCTCCGTCATGACGCGCGGCTAACGTCTGACAAGGCGTTGGCGGAGGAATATTCGGCGAAGACTGCGTTTTTTGAAGCCAACGACGGTTATCTTATTGATGTCAAAATCGACAAGATTTTGCGAGGCATGGGGTATCTGCCGGATACACATTCGCGCATTATATCTACCCTTAGCGGCGGTGAGCGTACGCGGTTGGCGTTGGCGAAAATGCTCCTTGAAGAGCCTGATTTGCTCATTTTGGACGAGCCCACCAATCACTTGGACTTTAACACGGTTCTGTGGCTTGAGGAATATCTCAATGATTATAAGGGCGCGCTGTTGATTGTGTCTCATGACCGCTACTTTTTGGATAGATTAGTCACGTCTGTATGCGAGATTGAGCGTGGGACGCTACGGCGATTCAAAGGGAATTACACGGCGTTCACCACGCAAAAACGGCAGTTTGTTGAGCAACAGCTAAAGGCGTATGAGGCGCAGGCAGAGGAAATTGCCAAGCTGAAAGACTACGTAGCACGCAACATCGTACGCGCCTCAACATCAAATATGGCGAAGAGCCGCGCGAAACAACTCGAAAAGTTAGAGGCTAATCTTGTACGCAAGCCTGTCATGTCCGAGAAGTCGGTTAAACTGTCGTTCGTGTACGACCGTGAGCCGCCTAAGGAGCTACTGACTGTCAAGGACATTGACTTGACAGCGGGCGATAAAGTATTGGTGCAGTCGCTCTCGTTGGACGTTCGACGGGGCGAGCGGTTGGCGATAGTCGGCACGAACGGCGCGGGCAAGTCCACACTCCTGAAAGTCTTGCAGGGTAAACTCCCCCACACACGCGGGTTCAAGGAGTGGGGGGAGAATGTTCGCATTTCATATTTTGAGCAGACCAATACCGCGCTGTTTAATGAGGACGGCACAGCGATTGACGCGGTACACAAGCTGTACCCGCTGATGACGGAGTTGGCGGTGAGGACTTTGCTGGGCGGCGTCCGATTAACAGGCGATGACGTGTATAAGCGCGTGGGGGACTTGTCGGGCGGTGAGCGCGCGAAGTTGCGGTTTGCGATTATGACATTGGAACGCGCCAACGTGCTGATTCTCGACGAGCCGACAAATCATTTGGATATTAGCACGCGTGACGTCCTTGAAGCGGCGTTGGAGGTGTATAAAGGCACAATCATCTTCGTGTCACACGACCGTTACTTGCTGAATCGGTTAGCGACGCGTGTGTTGGAGATTAGCGATGGTTGTACACATAGCTGGCGCGGCGGATTCGCGGAGTTCGCGGAGGCTCAAAAGGCGCGTAATGTTGTGGGTACAGTTGCGAGCAAGGTTGAAAAAGCGGACAAGCCCGAGAATACGAAACACCGCAGTAAGCAACAACGTGTTGCCGAAACGCAAAAACGCGTCCGCGTTAGCCGGCTTGAATCGGAAATTGCACGGTTAGAGAGCCTCACAGCGGAGTTACAACAAGACATGGAAACACCCGAAGTATTCGCTAATCATGAGCTGTTGCAGAAAAAATGCGCGCTGTATGAAGACGCGAAAGTACAACTGTCCTTGCTTACGGACGAGTGGTTGGAATTATCGGAATAAGACAATAAAATTAGGAGAAATTACGTTGAATAAAGAACTTGAAACACTCAAACAAGAATCGGAACAGGAATTGTCGGAATTGCCAAAGAAAAACAAGCCTAAGAAGCAATTGAGGGTTGTGCAGATTCTGCTGCAAATCTTCAAAGCCCCGACAATTATTCTAATCATCACGTCGCTGATTGCCGCGTATTCGTCGGCTATTGCGCCATCTAACACAGTCGCGCGTGGTTGGGGCGTTGTCGTCGTGATGCTTTTGATTGTCGTTGTCAACGTGGTTTTGGGGTTGTGGCAGGGGCGCAGAATCGACAATCACGGGGCGCGCTTGCGTAAAACGCCGTTACAGTCACGATTGAGGCGGTTGACCGTGGTGACTGCGATAGTGACGTTGGTGGCAGGCGCGGCAATGTTTTTGTTCGGCATATTCGTCCACAAAGACAATCCGCTCAACGCCTCACCGCGCGAGTTGAGGGAGATACCGCGTCTCGCGGCGGCAATCGGGGCGGCGGCTGTCCCCCACACGCTCGTAATCGTCACCACAATGGCGTTGGCGTACAGCGTATTCGTGTTAGCGGCGCGCGGGACGAATGTCAAGAAAGTAAACATTGTTGAAACAGCAGGGGATACCACGCTGCTCTGTACCGAAGTGACGGGCGTGTTGACGCAGAATAAACTGCAAGTACGCAAGATTTGGTGTGCGGGTCATGAAGTGATTGACGCGGCTGACTCGGACGCACTCAGCAACGCTCACCGAAAGTTAATTAACATGGCGGCGGTGTGTAGCCGTGCGACAGTGCAGGTGCATGACGAGTATATCGACGGTACCAACTACGAATCGGAAACGGCAGTGGGAGACGAAGCCGATATTGCTGTTATTCGTTTTCTTCACGAGTTAAGCGAGAACCGCGTAACGGCGGAGCGCGCATATCCGCGTGTGTACGAGTTGGAGAGCGAGTCGGAGAGCGTGACTACAGTTCACCGATTGTCAGGGAGTGACGAATATATCGCGATTACCAAAGGAAAAACAATACAAAGTGAGCAAGCGCGTACAATATATGAGAAGTTTACGGCGGCAGGTATGAGCGTTGTTGCAATCAGTTACAAAATGTTCACAAATTGCCCTAATATGAACGCTGACACAATCGAGAGTGAGCAGGTTTTCGCCGGGTTAATCGGATTGATTGACCCTCCGCGCACTGACGCCGCTGATACTGTAGCAAAACTCAAGACTGCGGGGGTTCGCACAGTTGTGCTGACGAGTGAGTGCGCGGCTACTGCGGCGGCAATCGCTGCGGAAGTCGGCATTTCGACGCAGGACGATAAAGTCATGACCGGCGCGCAGCTTGATGCGCTTGATGAGCCTGACGAACGTGCGTTAAGCGGTTTGATTGCTGACGTTTCTGTATTTGCGGAATTGAGTGACGAAAACCGCGCACGTCTCGTTCAGGCGTGGTCTAAGTCGGGCGAAACAGTCACCGTTGTGGGGAGCGCGCTGAACGCGGCAGACGTGAATATGACGATTGAGGCGACGAGTACCGACGAACAAAACGGCGTTTCCGACATTGTTATCACCAACAACAGTTTCGCGGTCACGGCAGACACCGTTGCTGTGGGACGCGCCGCATACGACAACATCAGAAAGGCGGCGGCGTTCCTGATTGGCACGAATATCGCCGAAACGCTTGTTTTGGCGGCGGTCATGTGCGTTTTGGGGTTACAGGTGTTTACGTTGGCGCAGATTCTGTTAATCAACGTGGTTTCATGCGGAATCCCCGCGTTTTTCTTAGCGTTCGAGTCACCCGAGAGCGGCGTCATGCGACGTGCCCCTTTCCGCAAGAAGACAGGCGCGTGGGGCAGAATAGCGCAGGGGAGTATCGGGCTGACGCTGTTGACGCTTGCCGCGTTCGCGTTAGGTTCGTTTGTATTGAGCCCGCCCGAATTCAGTGATGTGGATAATGTTGGCGCACTTCCTGCGGCGATAAGCTGGATTGGTGAATTGATTGACAAAAACGCCTACTACACCGTGGGCGCGACTATGGCGTTTTTGGTGCTGTCGTGGGGGGCGGCAATCAACGTGTTTAACGCGCGCAGTGAGCGTTCGTTCTTCCGTACAAGCCCATTCGAGAACCAAGGCTTGACGTATGCCGTGTTCGGCGTGATTCTGTTCACCATGACTGTGGCTTTAATCCCGTCCTTGTCCGCAATATTCAACATTCAGGCAGGGCTGACTAACACGCACTGGCTCGTAGTCATCGGGTTGGCGTTCGCGCAGTTGGTGTTTGGTGAGGTGTATAAACTGCTGTTTTGTCGCAAGATAGGGGAACCTAAATGAGCGAGTTTGTAAAAGCGTTGGTCGATTCCGATAATCAATCTGACAGCGGGTTAAACCTGTTTGGGCAGTTTGTCGGCGAGTGGGATTTTGACTGGTATTGGTACGGCGACGGTGATTCCGAATCGCATGACACGCCGCCCGTAAAAGGCGAGTGGCTCTTTTCGTGGATACTTGAGCGTTCCGCCATACAAGATGTTTGGATTTGCCCGTCACGCGAAGAACGAACGCGCAAAGCCTATCCGTACACCGAATACGGCACGTCTACGCGGTTCTACAACAAGGAAAACGGTGAGTGGAACGTGTTCTACGGTTGCGCCAACGATGTCGCGCACCTTAAAGTTATCGACTCAAGTGACACGTCCATCACGTTAGAAGTTCAACACGTCGGCGATGTTCCTATGCGGTGGGTGTTCACCGACATTACGCAAAAATCATTCACTTGGCAGAACACACGCTCCGAAGACAACGGAAAGACGTTTAAAGTTCAAGGGCAACTTCATGCAACGCGCAGGGAAATGGGATAGCACTTCCGTTTCACTCGCTCTTGCTTACCTTAGCCTCGGCTTTCTTGATACTTTCCTCAATGGGCACAGACGTGATGTTCATGTGCGAACCCGCTGTCAGGACGACTTCGGCGTAAATTGCCGCAATCACCGAATACAACTGCGGCGGGATTTTCTCCCCGGAATTGAGCATGACTAACAACGCCGCCGCCGAATCGTCCCGATACACAGGAACGCCGTTCTCGTCCGCAATGTTGAGGATTTTCTGCGCGAGGTGCCCTAACCCCGCCGCGACGACTACGGGCGCGTAGTTCAAGTCGGGGTTGTATTTGAGGGCTACTGCGGCTTTCTGCCCATACTTGGCTTTGCGCGGTTCTTTACTATCGCTCATTAGTGTACTCCTATATCGTAATATCCAACCCTGTGCGCTTATCCATAATGCGCGGGAAAATCTGCGTCAAGTCATGCGGCGCGCGCAGTACGCCCGTGCGGAAGTCTTTGACTTTATAGTCGGTGGAGGCGATAATGCGGCTGACACGCTCTTTCAAGCTGTCGATTTCCCCCGCGAAACTTTCGGGGTACAATACAGCAAGGCTGATGTCCGCGTTTTGGGCATACAAGTCCGTCTCGAACCTGCCTACCGACTCGATTTCAAACGTCAAGAACAGATGATAGTTACTGCCGCCGTTCGCCGCGCGCCCCCCTGAGTTCTTGTCCTCGTTATCCACCCACAACTCGCCGAACGCCCGCGCATTCCCTATTTGCAAGGGTATAACAAAGTGTGACAACGGCGTGTACACGCCCGGCGCGTTAATAAGGCTTTGCAACAAGTTCGACGCATTGTAGCTGTCAAGCGACTTGAGGGCGGTATGGTTTATGTTCTTCTCAATGAACGATGTCAACTCCTCAAGTGCAGACTTCGCACCCGCTTCGGCAGGCAACGGCGTCTGCGTTGCGATTTTCTCGCCGGGGGACTGTGGGATTTCGGCTTTAGGTGATGTTGCGCGTGTGCTTGATTGCAAAATCTCCTGCGCTTCTTTTTGCGCGTCTTGAATGCTTGCGGCGGTCTTGTCCAACACCTCGCCGCCCGGTTGTGCCGCTTTAGGAGGCGATTCGGCGGGCAATTCGTTCTTCTCTGCCATTCCTGACACCGTTTCGGACAGCATTTCAAACAGTAACTGCCGTTCAGGTGTATCAGGGAGCGGCTTGAGTATATCGTTGAGGTAACTCACCAACATTGCAATGCTGTCGATTTTCGCTAAATCTGCCTGCATTGCCATGAGGAGTTTCGCATCGGTCGCTCCCTCCAACAAGTTGGAGAGAATCATTGTTACCGCGTCCATACCCGACAACCGCCCGAGTAAAAAACCGCGCAGACCGTCCGCCAACGAGTCTTGCGACATTCGCGGAGGCGGAAAACTCCCGCCGTTCGCCAACTTTTCACCGTACAGCGCGGGGAAAGAGCCCTTGCCTAATCCGCTCTCCAACACTAACGGCTTCGCGGCGGATTTCACTCCGTCAGCCGCCGTCGACGGCACGAACGCGCCTTTATGCGCGACTTGCTTGAACGCGCCCTGCGTCACTGCATCTAAGAATCCCTCAAACGAAGTCATGAACGCGCCCTTCTGGGAATGCGGAACGTGTACGAGCATTGCCGAAAAAGCATCTTTGAGCATATAATCGCTGGTATTATACCGCGACAGGTTGTGTATAATCAGAGGTATAAGGATTTGCGTTTTCTCGTTGTTTAACAAACTCCCCGACACGTTATGCAACAGCTTGACTGTATCGTTCTTGAGCGTCGCGAAGTCGCTGTGCGCGCGGTCAGACGCCCATGCGTTCGCCAACTCCGACAACTTTTCCGACAATGCCGCAGAGGGCGAGAAATAGGTTGACAGGAAACGCATATTCGCCGCAAGCGCGTTGAGGATTTCGCCGCGGTTGAATGAAAAGTTTACTGCTTTGAGGAAGTTCGCGATTGAGCCTGCCGCTTCTTCATTGTTTACAGCGATGGCTTGGTTAGCGATTCCGCGCAGTAAGTCAAACAGGCGATTGCCCGAAAACATCGTCGTCTGATTCTCTTGGTTTAGGATTTCGTTGACTAAGTTCATCACATCAAGATAGATGGATTTGGACAGCCCCTCAAGTTCGCCGTGCAACTCGGTGTAGCCGTTGGACGCTGCAGTAGCGAGCAAATCCGAACTCATGAGCTGTTTAAGCGTCTCCACTGCCATGGTGGGGTCTTTCGGAGTTTTTACCATCAACTGCGGCAAATCTTCGCGATTGTGAGCAAGCTGACGCTGCGCCGCGTCGCGGTCGCGCTGTTCAGAGCCGGTAACGCCCTGCGGTTTGGTGAGTTGGACGATTTCAAACTGTTCACCACTACCCGAACGCCCTTGATTGGTCAGTCCGGTATGGTATCCTTTTCCTTGGAACGGATTGGATATTTGAGGAATTACAGGCATTTTAACTACTCCCACTTTGTCATGATACTTAATTTTACCACGTTTTTTCAAAAATTTCAATGTTTTTTTCAAAAAATGATTGAAATTATAAAAAAAATATGTTATGATATTAGGGACGTAATTATTTATCACGGTTAGAAACTGTATTTTTTAAGGCGGAACACTTTGGCGGCACGCCGTATATCATATTGTAAAACGAAAGGGCGGGATTAAAAATGGCTAATATTGACCCCGGAATGGCGGCAATGCTTGACGCTTACTTGTTTGAAAGCTCTACATTGCTCGAACAGCTTGACGAGATTCTCTTGCGTACGGAGGAAGCGGCGACTTTTACGGAGGACGATATAAACGAGATTTTCCGTATTATGCACACGATTAAAGGCTCATCTGCTATGATGGGTTTTGAGAGTTTGCAACAATTGTCGCACAAGGGCGAGGATATGTTCTTCCTGATTCGCGAAAACAGTATTGAAGACACGTCTTTCATTTACGACCTCGTGTTCCGTATGTCGGACTTGTTTAAGGAAGAGATTGACTTGATTCAGGGTGAAGAGTATAACCCTACCGACTTCTCTGACATTATCAAACAGCTTGAGGAAGGCGCGGAGCGTCTTGCCGGGAAAGTCAGCGGCGCGCCTGAACCTGTGGCGGCGGTTGCGGCTCCTGCGGCGGCGGTTGCGTCTGCGGCAGTTGTTGACAGCGATTCCATTACCGTAATCGTGCATTTTGAGCCCGGAATTGAGATGGAGAACCTGCGCGCATTCCTGTTGCTTAACAAGATTATGGAAGAAACCGAAGTATCCGACAGTTTCCCTAAAGATGTTGACTCCGACCCCTCAACCGCCGCCGAGATTGCCAACAACGGGTTTAGAGTTACGTTCAAGGCGGAGGACAGGGAGTCCGTAGTGAAATTGTTGGAAGTTTCGCTTAATATTGATAACTATGAGTTTATAGAAAACCCCGGCGACTTAGCGGCGGCAAATGCGGCGGCGGTTTCACCTGCGGTTGAAACACCGACGGCGCAATCTTCTGCACCGACGCCTGCAAAATCGACGGCGGCGGTATCTCCGCCTCCTGCTAACGCGGCGAATGCGGGCGCGCCTCATGCGGCTCCCGCAAAGCAGAGCATTATCAGCGTGAACTTAGCTAAATTAGACCAACTCCATGACATCGTGGGCGAAATCATCACCACCGAGTCCATGGTTATATCCAATCCCGAGTTGGAGGGGTTACAACTTGAGAGTTTCCACAAAGCTGCGCGTGACTTGCGTAAACTGACGGACGAGTTGCAGGACACAGTTATGTCGATTCGTATGGTTCCGTTGTCCGGCCCGTTCTCGAAGATGAACAGGATTGTGCGGGACATGAAAAAGGCGTTGGGTAAAGATGTTGAGCTGATTATTGAGGGCGAAAGCACCGAGGTTGACAAATCCATCGTGGATAACCTCAACGACCCGCTCATGCATTTGGTTCGCAACTGTATGGACCACGGAATCGAAACAACTTCCGAAGAGCGCGTGGCACTCGGCAAACCCGAGAAAGCGTTCATTAAGTTAGCGGCGGTGAATGCGTCGGGCGAAGTCGTGATTACTATTTCTGATGACGGAAAGGGCATTGACCATGACAGAGTCTTGGATAAAGCCGAGCGGTTGGGTCTGCTTATGAAACCCCGCGGCGATTATTCCGAGCGCGAGGCGCAAAACCTCATCACCATGCCGGGATTCTCGACGAACGAGGAAGTCACCGAGTATTCGGGGCGCGGCGTGGGTATGGACGTGGTGAAGCAAAACATCGAGAAATGCGGCGGTACGATTCTTGTGGAGAGTAAAATTGGCGCGGGTACAGTGTTCACCATCAAAATTCCGCTTACGCTTGCTATTATCGACGGCATGGAAATCGAAGTAGGCGGCACGATTTTCACCATTCCCATTTCCATGATTAGACAGAGTTTCAAAGTCACCGAAGACCAGATTATCCGTGACACGCAACGAGGCGAGATGATTATGATTCGCGGTGAGTGTTACCCGATTATGCGACTGCACGAGAAATTCAACATCATGTCAGAAGTAACGAACTTTGAGGACGGTATCCTCATATTAGTCGAAACCGAGAACAAGAGCGTGTGCCTGTTCTCCGACAAGTTGATTGGGGAACAACAGGTGGTTGTCAAGCCGTTCCCGGCGTATTTCTCGCGTTACAACATCAAAGGCGCAGGGTTATCGGGCTGTACGATTATGGGCGACGGAAGCATCGCGCTCATCATCGACGTGACTAATCTGATAGAGAACTAAAGCCAAACAAGGGCTCAAGGGGCGGCTCTGCCGACCCGAAGCCTGACGAGTAGCCAAACAAGGGCTCAAGGGGCGGCTCTGCCGACCCGAAGCCTGACGAGTAGCCAAACAAGGGCTAAAGGAATTAAAGTTTTTATATTTAATGGAGGTTAGCGTAATGACTGAAGCAAAAGCGTTAGCGTTATCGAAAAAGAGCGGGACGTCGTCGAGCGGTAAAAACGCGCTCAATACCGAGAAAGCCAACGAAATCACCAAAGTGTTGACTTTTTTAATCGGTGAGCAGGTGTATGGCATTGAGATACCATATATCATCGAAATAATCGGCGTTCCTACAATTACGCAGGTACCGTGTTACGAAATCCCGAGTTTTATTAAAGGGATTATCAACGTGCGAAGTAAAGTTGTGCCCATAGTCAATGTGCGCGCTTGTTTCGGCAAGCCCGAGATTGATTATAATGAGCGCACCTGTACCATTATCGTAGCGCACGAAGGCGTGTCGGTGGGGTTGATTGTTGATGAAGTGCTGGACGTTTCGTCGGTCACCGAAAGGCACTTGGCGCGTACGCCCGAGTTGAACCAAGTCAACAACAATAAGTTTATCGACTATATCTTGGAGATGAACGACGGCGTGAAGTTGGTTTTGGACGTACAGAAACTCATCTTTGACCATGATTTGGCATACTAAACAGTTTCTTAGGAGGGGTTTACTATGGCGGCGTTAAAGATTTCTGACAGCGATTTTAACAGACTCGTGGAGTTCATGGAGAAGAAGTATGGAATTAACCTCAAGCAAAAGCGCGTCTTGATTGAGGGGCGGCTTTCTAATGAGATTATCCAAAAAGGTTTTTCAGATTTCACGACGTTTTTGAATCACACGTTCGCGGACAGAAGCGGTACGGAGCTGATTGCTTTATTGAACAAGCTCACCACGAATCACACCTATTTCATGCGTGAGGAGCAACACTATGATTATATGAAGAACGTCGTTCTCCCTGAGTTTGAGCGTGTCAAGAAAGACAAGCGCATTTACTTGTGGAGTGCGGCAAGTTCGAGCGGGGAAGAACCGTATACCAATATCATGCAAATGTTGGATTATTTCAAGTTCAAGGGCAGTAACTGGAACGTGTCAACCCTTGCAACGGATATTTCGCATAAGGTATTGGACATTGCGAAAGCGGGCGTTTATCACAAGGATACCATGTCTAAGTTACCGCTTGAGTGGCAGAAGAAATATTTCACGCCGCAAGAGAATGATTGCTACAAAATTTCGCCTGAAATCACTAAACGCACCGAGTTCAAGACGTTTAATCTGATGGATAATATTCCGTTCAGAAGCTATCCGTTTGACTTGGTTTTCTGCCGTAATGTTATGATTTATTTTGAGTTAGAAGTCAAAGTTGCTCTCGTGAATCGCATTTATGACGTGGTTCGCCCGGGCGGATACTTATTTATCGGTCACGCTGAAAGTATCCCGCGCGACCGTACGAAGTTCAAATACGTTAAACCCGCAATCTACCAAAAGCCGGAGTGAAACGGCAGAAAGGTATGGCTTGAAAGATGCTTAGAAAGAAAATTCGCGTTCTTGTCGTCGATGATTCGATGATGTTCAGAAGTGTATTGACCGCCGCGTTAAACGCCCCTGATATTGAGGTGATTGACACAGCGGTTGACGCTATTGACGCGAAAGAGAAGATTCTGCGTCTGAAACCCGACGTAATCACGTTAGACGTTGAAATGCCCAAGTTGAACGGTATTCAATTTCTGAAACAGTTTCTGCCTATACACAAAGTCGCCGCGATTGTTGTTACGGCGTCAGCGGTGGAGGCTTTTGAGGCTGTATCGGCGGGTGCGGTTGACTATATCAAAAAGCCCGACGCGCGCGGTATGGACAGTTTTGGGACACAGCTCAAGAAAGCGGTGCGCGTTGCGTCTACCGCGAAAGTCAT
>Ga0082212_10001097_pt2 | contig 16756 bp, 13 predicted proteins | sample TergutNt197P3_FD_71548 | JGI IMG/M metagenome (GOLD analysis project Ga0082212, IMG submission 71548) | Neocapritermes taracua P3 segment gut microbial communities from Petit-Saut dam, French Guiana - Nt197 P3 | ecosystem: Host-associated > Arthropoda: Insects > Digestive system > Gut ... | reverse complement strand
GGAACCGATATGGTTTTTATTCAAAAACTTTTGGGGCATAAGGATATAAAAACCACTGAAATCTATGCTAAAGTAAGTAATCGTCAATTGGGCAATATCAAAAGTCCGTTGGATGATTTGTGAATTTATGAGAATAGTTTACCAATCAAATCGTTACGGTTTATTTGTCGTAGGTGTTGGATGATTTGATTGCGGTTTTCGGGTTGGCGCCAAAAGAAAAAGGAGCGTTGGAACAGTTTTTCGTCTTTTGTGCGGGGGCAGCTGACTTTTTTTAATGTGTAGGGATTCAGGCCTGTATAAAACATTTCTGAGGCCATTGTCATGGGGGTGGGGGTAAAGTCTTGGATTTGTTCCAAATGGAAATTCAGTTTCTTTGTTTTTACGGCTAATTCAGCCATATCCGTATTGGTACAGCCCGGATGACTTGAGATGAAATAGGGAATCAGTTGCAGGTTCAGGTTTTTTTCTTTGTTGATACGGGTGAAAAGTGTGTTGAATTTTTCAAACTGGTGGAATGGCGGTTTACGCATCAGTTTTAACACATGTTGTTCCGTATGTTCGGGGGCTACTTTCAAACGTCCGGAAGTATGGGAAGTTATGATTTCATCGGTATATTTATGGGCTGCACGGGTCAAAGTTTTGTCTTCGTAGTCATGAACTAACATATCATAACGGATGCCGCTGCCGATAAATATTTTTTTAATGCCCGGCACACGCACCGCAGCATCATACAGATATAGTAAGGGTGTATGGTCGGCTTGAAGGTTTTTACATATTTCGGGCGATAAACATGAGGAACTTTTGCATTGTATGCATATTGATTCGTCTTTGCCTTTCATTCGGTACATATTGGCAGAAGGGCCTCCCATATCGCTGATATATCCTTTAAAATCAGACATTTCAGTGATTTGACGAATTTCTTTCAATATGGACTGTTGGCTGCGTGATGAGATGAATTTTCCCTGATGTGTTGAAATTGTGCAGAAAGCACATCCACCGAAACAACCTCTGTGGATTGTGACTGAAAATTTGATCATTTCGTAAGCGGGAATGACTTTTTCTTTGTATTTAGGGTGCGGCAGGCGTGTATAGGGCAAATCGTAGGAGGCGTCGATTTCGTTTTCCGACAGAGGAGGGTAGGGGGGATTGACTATGATTGTTCGTTTACCTGTTTTTTGTACAATACGTGCGGTAGATTTGTAACGATTGGATTCTTCTTCTATTTTTTTGAAATTTTCGGCTTGTTTGGTTTTTTTCGACAAACATTCTTCAAAGGGGTAAAGTATTGTGTCGCAATCCGTAACGGTCACATTTGCTGTGATATAGGCTGTTTGCGGAAGGTATGTTATCTGATGAAAGGGAATACCTTTGCGTAGTTCGGCAACCAATTCTATGACAGGTTTTTCGCCCATGCCATAGATGAGCAGGTCGGCGGGACTATCGGCTAATATGCCCGGTCGCAGTCTGTCCTGCCAGTAATCGTAATGTGCTAACCGGCGCATAGAGGCTTCGATGCCGCCTAATACAACGGGGGTATCGGGATAGAGTTCTTTCAGGATTTTGGTATAGACGATGCTTGGATAATCGGGTCGCTTACCTGCCAGTCTGTCAGGCGTATAGGCATCGTCGCTCCGTAATCGCCGGTTGGCGGTGTAATGATTGACCATGGAATCCATCGCGCCCGGGGCAACGCCAAAAAAAAGTCGGGGAACGCCTAACTTCTTAAAATCACGGTAGTCGCCTCGCCAATCGGGTTGCGGTACGATGGCTACGCGTAATCCTTCAGATTCGAGCACTCGTCCGATTACGGCTGCTCCGAATGATGGATGGTCGACGTAGGCGTCGCCGCTAAACAGGATAACGTCCAAACAGTCCCAACCACGTATCTCCAATTCTTTTTTTGTGGTGGGTAACCAGTCGTTAAATTTCGTCATACGAAATTGAGTTAAGAGTTATAAGATAAGAGTTTAGAATTATCATTCTAATAAGCCTTTCCATACAAAACAATCTGGAAATGATACATTCACGTCATTTTCAAACAGTCCGAAAACAGCTGAGCCTGAACCCGACATCGCTGCATATACAGCGCCTTGCGCATAGAAATAGGCTTTGATATCGGCGATAATCGGGTATTTTAGAAATATACCGGGTTCAAAAACGTTTGTTAATGCTACTTTCCATTCATTTACAGGAGATTGGAGTATTTCTCGCAGTGAGACAGTCGGTTTGGCGGGTTTTACCGTGTTGTAGGCATCTTTGGTCGAAATTATAATATTGGGTTTGATTATGCAGAGGGTGTATCCTTTGATGGAAAGGTCGATGGAATCAAAGATATTGCCTATTTCCGATGCAATGGTGGGTTTGTTGCGGATGAAAAAAGGGCAGTCAGCGCCGATTTCAACGGCCATTTTTTCCAATTCGTCGTCGTCCGGATATTGTGACATATCTGTTTTTTGGGGCTGAAAACAACCAAGTTCCTTATTTTCAGTTTCACTTGATGAATGGTTTTGTTTACTATACTTCCTTAGTAACTTCAACATAAATGCAGCATCAGCCGAACCTCCTCCCAAACCTGCTCCGAATGGAATTACTTTTTTCAGATAAATTGACAGGGGGGTGACGTCATAATGTTTTCGGTACGCGTTTAAAGCTTTCATTACTAAGTTGTCAGCAGGAAATGAGTCTAAAGAAAGTCCCACTTGCGTGAATGAAAATTCAGGGGCAGGGACAATTTCCAGCACATCATACAATGGAATCGGATAAAAACAGGTTTCGATATTATGGTATCCGTCTTTCCTTTTTTCGACAACGTGAAGGCCTAAGTTGATTTTGGCGTTTGGGAAACAAAGCATAATTAATTGAGAATTGAGAATTATTTTATCATTAACCACTAACCACTAACCACTAACCACTAACCACTAACTCCTAACCCCTTTTCTTGCGATACGGTTTTTACCGCCTTTTTTGAAATCTCTTTTGTCCAATGGTTTGGCTTTGTGTTTTTCGGGTTCGTACAAAGGTGTTTTCCCAAAAGACGAGTCGATAGGGATTTTGTATATCTCGATTCCCAGAAAGGTCTCGATTTCTTTCAATCTGGGTTGTTCCTTGGGGGCAACGAACGTAATGGCTAAGCCTTCGCCCTTTGTGCCACGTGCCGTACGGCCGATGCGATGCACGTAATCTTCGCAGTCGTTAGGTATATCGAAGTTGATTACTAAGCTGATATCTACAATATCAATACCGCGTGAAACTACATCTGTTGCAACTAATATGTCAATATGTCCGTTTTTAAAATCCCTCATTACCTGTTCGCGTTCGGTCTGGTCGAGGTCGGAATGCATGGCTTTCACATTGAATCCTGCACGTTTAAGGTATAAAGTCAATTCTTTGACTTTCACTTTCCTGGATGAAAAGATGAGGGTGTGTTGCGGGTTACTTCGCTTGAACAGGTCAATCAGAACGGGTAATTTTTGTGTTTCATAGCAAATATAAGCTGTTTGGGTAATGGATTCGGGAGGGCGAGCGATGGCAATACTGACTTCTTCCGGATTTTTCAAAATCAATTTGGCTAATTCCCGTATTTTGGGCGGCATGGTTGCCGAAAACATAATTATCTGACATTCAGGAGGTAATAGCTTGTGTATTTGCATAATATCGTCGTAAAATCCCATATCGAGCATACGGTCGGCTTCATCTAAGACGAAAAAAGATGTTTTGGAAAAATCCACACTACCCATATTGATATGGCTGATAAGCCGTCCCGGTGTTGCGACTACAATATCTGCTCCCATTTGTAGCCCCCGTTCCTGCTGTGCAAAGGCAATTCCGTCGGTTCCGCCATAAATGGCTACTGCCGAGACAGGTACATAATACGAAAAGCCTTCGATTTGCTGGTCAATTTGTTGCGCCAGTTCGCGTGTAGGAGCCATAATGACTGCGTTGATGGCTTCCGGAGGATAAACTCCACGACATAGTCGGTTAATGATAGGCAGTACGTATGCTGCTGTTTTTCCTGTACCTGTTTGTGCAAAACCCATAAGGTCTTTTCCTGCAAGGATAAATGGAATGGCTAATTCCTGTATGGGAGTTGTTTCGTGGAAGTTCATTGCATATAGCCCGTCCAAAACAGATTCTTCGAGATGGAGTTCTTCGAAATTCATGTATAATCGATTCTTCTAAGTTCAATAATATTCAAATTTGTCGGCAAAGGTAGTTTTTTTTACTGAAAAATGAAAATTGAAAATGAGAGGAATGGAGGAAAAACCTTTGATCACAGGCTTTCAGCCTAAGCAAGACGACTTCATGCTGAAGCATCTAATATTGATTCCGTGTATTTTTTTTGAAAAAAATGAATAAAATATATAAAACATTATCATTATTTTTAATAATTTTGTGGCCTTGAAAAAACTTTAAAACTATTTGAATAAGCTAAAATCATGCAATACTGGCAAAAAGAGTTGGAAACCATGCCGCGAAAGGAGTTGGAAGCGCTTCAGATTTCGCGATTAAAACAGACTATCCATCTGGCTACTAATGTGCCATTTTACTCGAAAATCTTTCAGGATAAGGGTATTACAGCTGACACAATCAGTTCATTCAACGATTTGTCGCTGCTTCCGTTTACAACAAAAGACGATTTACGTTCCAACTATCCTTTCGGGATGGCTGCCATTCCGCTAAAGGAATGTGTTCGACTTCATTCGTCGAGCGGAACGACAGGTAATCCAACCGTGGTACTTCATTCGCAGAAAGACCTTGATGAATGGGCTAATCAGGTGGCGCGGTGTATGTATATGGTTGGAATACGCGATACCGATATTTTTCAGAATACATCGGGATATGGCATGTTTACCGGTGGTCTTGGCTTTCAGTACGGTGCAGAAAAACTCGGTTGCCTTACGGTGCCTGCCGCTGCAGGCAATTCCAAACGACAAATACGGTTTATTACCGATTTTGGCGTAACCTGTCTGCATATTATTCCAAGTTATGCAACCCGTTTGGCTGAGGTGATGTATGCCGAAGGTTTTGATCCGCGCCGGGATACAAAGCTCGAACGTATTTGCATTGGCGCTGAGCCTCATTCCGAAGAACAACGCCAACGTATTGAGCAATTGCTTGGTGTAAAGGCTTATAATTGTTTTGGCATGTCAGAAATGAATGGCCCCGGCGTTGCCTTTGAATGTCAGGAACAGAACGGATTGCATATTTGGGAAGACTATACGATTGTTGAAATAATTGACCCCGACACACTGCAACCTGTTCCGGATGGTGAAACAGGCGAATTGGTGTTGACCACCATCAACCGTGAAGCCATGCCGCTGATACGTTTCCGTACGCGCGACCTTACTTCCATCATTCCCGGCGACTGCCCTTGCGGACGTACGCATCGGCGACTGACACGTTTCAAAGGTCGTAGCGATGATATGTTGATTCTGAAGGGAGTAAATATCTTCCCTATTCAGATAGAGACCATCCTGATGCAGTTTCCCGAATTAGCAAGCAACTATCTGATTACGGTTGAAACGATTGATAACAGCGACGAAATGCTGATTGAAGTCGAACTGAACGACCTTTATACTGACGATTATGTGGTGCTTCAAAACCTGACACGCAACATCGTCCGTCAGTTGAAAGACGAAATTTTGATTACACCACGCCTGAAACTTGTCGGCAAAGGCTCGTTGCCGGTGCAGGAAGGTAAGGCGGTGAGGGTTTTAGAGTTAAGAACTAAGAGTTAAGAATTAAGAGTTACGATTTTGTTCCGCTTTGAAGGGGGGTAGGGGATAGCAGTTTTTGTCTCCCTTTGAAGGGGGCTAAGGGGGATGTTAATATTTACGATTTACGATTTACGATTTAAAATTATGATGGTACAACAAATTTCTATTTTTTTGGAGAATAAATATGGCAAACTGAGTGAGATACTGGGTTTGCTGGGCAGAGACAATATTCGCATTATAGCTGCCACAGTGGCAGATACATCTGAGTTTGGTATACTTAGGATGATAGTCAGTGATACCACCAAAACACATGCGATTCTGAAAGAAAACAATGTAAATGCAAGCCTGTCGGAAGTATTGGCCATCAGCATAACATCAACAGCCGAAACATTTGCTTCGACGCTCAACCTGTTTACAAAAGCCGGTTTGAGCATAGAATATATGTACTGCTTTTCGGTGAAAGACAAGTCGTTCCTGATATTGAAAGTGAATGATCGTGAAGCGGCGCTTGAAGTAATAAAACGCAATAAAATAGAGTATGTTACTGAAAATGAATTGATTGAGATTTAAGAATAATTACGATTCAAATGGTGTGCCTGCTCTGATTTTTTAACCACAAAGGGACACGAAGTACACACAAAGGGACACGAAGTACGCACAAAGGGACACGAAGTACGCACAAAGGGACACAAAGACAATATTTTATTAACCAATAACCATTAATCACTAATCATTAACCATTATTAAAAAATCATGTTTGGAATCGATGACCCCGGAATTTACATTGCCTATCTGATGATGGCAGGTTGTTTGTTTTTTTCCATCTGGTATGGAATCAGTAAGTGGAACGAAAAAGAAGAGGAGGAGAAAAAATGAACTCTATTACTTTAAGCGTTATTGTTATAATATATGTTGCTGTGGTCGTGTGGCTGGGATATCTTGGCTATATCAGGACGAAAAATTCGACGGACTTTCTGCTTGGCGGACGGAAAATCAATCCGCTTATCATGGCGCTGTCGTATGGAGCAACATTTATCTCGACCTCTGCCATCGTTGGATTCGGAGGTATTTCGGCCAAATTTGGCATGGGAATACAGTGGCTTTGTATGCTCAACATGCTTACAGGTGTGATAATAGCCTTTATTTTCTTCGGAAAACGCACACGCAGGTTAGGCGCAAAATACAATGCCCGTACATTTTCGCAACTGCTTGGGATTCACTATGGGTCGCGACACATCCGTATATTTATTGCATCGGTCATCTTTATCGGGATGCCTCTGTATGCGGCTGTCGTGATGAAAGGCGGGGCGGTTTTCATCGAAGAAATTTTCCATATTAACTATAATGCGGCGCTACTGATTTTCACAATTATTGTGGCCGGATATGTCATTTCGGGTGGCATTAAGAGTGTGCTTTACACCGATGCGCTACAGGGGATTATCATGTTTTTTTGCACGACGATGCTGCTCGTATGGTTCTATCATATTATGGGATTCGGATTTGCCGAAGGTAACCGTCAATTGACGAATTTAGCCACGATGGTTCCCGGCGATTTAAGCGCTGTCGGGCATCAGGGTTGGACGGCAATGCCGGTTTTTGCTTCGCCACAATGGTTTATGATTGTCACTTCGTTAATTTTTGGCGTGGGTATCGGTTGTCTTGCGCAACCACAACTGGCGGTACGCTTTATGATGGTAGACAGCGACAAGCAAATCAGCCGCGGGGTATTGATTGGATGCGTTTTTATATTCTTTACCGTCGGAGTGATTTACCATATCGGCCCGCTTACTAATCTCTATTTTCTTAAAACAGATGGAATGCTTTCCACTCAGATGACACCCGACCTTGATAAAATCATACCGCTGTTTATCAGTCGTGCATTGCCGGAATGGTTCAGTGCGCTGTTTATGCTTTGTCTACTGTCAGCAGGAATGTCAACGCTGAGTGCACAGTTTCATACAATGGGAGCGGCTTTGGGGGCGGATATAATCCCGGAAATAAAAACCAAACATGCAGAAAAGCGTTCACTTGGCGTGCGTTTTGGCATTGTTTGTGCGATACTGATAAGTGGCGTCATTTGTTTTACGCTGAGTGCGAATATCATTGCTCGCGGCACTGCGCTGTTTATGGGAATTTGTGCTGCTACCTTTCTGCCTGCTTATTTTTGTTCGTTATATTGGAAAAAAGCCACAAAGACAGGCGCGTTGGCAAGCCTTTGGACAGGAGCGCTGACAAGTGTTTTCTGTATGCTTTTTCTGCATCGAGCAGAGGCGGCTCCGATAGGGATTTGTAAGGCGCTACTAAACAGGGATGTATTGATAGATGTTTATCCGTGGTTTGCTGTTGACCCGATTGTTTTTGCATTGCCGTTGTCGACAGTAGTTATTATCGTAGTAAGTCTTATGTCAAAAAGAAAATAACTCTGTGGTTCTCCATGTCTTCTCTGTGGTTCTCTGTGAAATAATTACACGGAGTTACACAGAGAAGACACAGAGGGACACAGAGAAAATATAATGTTATGAAAAGTCGTTTTATTTTAACAATTATCTTATTTCAAACGTTTAGTCTTACGTTGTTTTCGCAGAACGACACGATCAGGCTGGGACGTTCGACCGGTCTGCAGATATCGGGGTTTGCACGGATAGACTATATCTATGATACGCGACAGACTGCGGAGGCGGTAGAAGGTTTATTTACATTCTACCCGATGAATAAACTGCCCGATGCCGATGGGAAAGACATAAACGCAGCGCCCATAGCCAATTTCGCTTCCATCGCATCGCGCTTGAGTACACGTTTTTTTGCGCCTGATGTATTGCGTGCCAAAACGTCGGCCTATATTGAGTTTGACTTTACAGGCACATCCAACACTAACGGGGTTCGTATGCGTCAGGCGTGGGTAAACCTTGCCTGGCCAAAGACCAACCTGTTATTTGGACGTACATGGCATCCGATGGCGGTTGGCACTGTGCCAAATGTGATAGCGCTCAACACCGGCGCGCCGTTTTGGGCTTTCAACCGGAGCGACCAGGTACGATTCGATTACAAATCAGGTCATTTGCTAAGCCAGCTATTTGCCTTGTATCAAAGCGATTATGCATCGTTAGGGCCTACACCTGGTACTGCTTCCGTTTCGGTAAAAAGTCCGACGTATCTGCGCAATGCCCTGTTTCCCGAGTTTGCCGTCCATCTTGCGTATAAAACACCGGCGTTTCAGATGGGCGCAGTCGGCAGTGTCAAATCCATCAAACCGCGTCAATATACGATGCCTGACTACTCGAATCCTGGTGGATTGAAGTATAAAACCAACGAACTACTGACTACATTTGCCCTTCAGGGTTATGCTCAATACCAGATGTCGGATTGGGTATTCAAAGCACAGGCTTTTTATACGCAAAACACAACCGAATCGCTGATGATAGGAGGTTATGCGGTAAGTGCGATAGACCCGGCAACCGGTCATGAGAAATACACCCCCACGCAGTATATGAATTACTGGATAAATGTGGACTACGGTAAGAAATGGCAATTGGGCTTATTTGCTGGGTATCTCAATAGCTTGGGAACGCTCGACAATGTAGTCGGCGCATGGTATGCCCGTGGCGGGGATATCAAATACATGTATCGCATATCGCCCCATTTGTTTTATAACGTGAATAACTGGCAGTTTGCCACCGAATTTGAATATACGGTAGCAGCGTTTGGTGAAATTCAACCTGACCAAAAAGCAAACATTGTAAATGCTTCGGAGGTGGGGAATTTCCGTACTAACGTGATGATTTGTTTCTATTTTTGAATACTCGCCACGGTTTTTACAGGATAATACCAAAACGGTTATTTCACTGCATAAGCCATCAGCGCATCGCCATGGCGGATATACATGATGCCGTTGTGGATGACGGGATGTGCAAAGTGAGGGCCGTCGCCCAAAGTAATATCAAAGCTACTTATTAACTCGAATGTGTCAGGGTTAGGTTTTACCAAATTCATGGTTCCTCTTTCTGTGTAGCAATACAACATTCCGTCGGCGAAAATCACACTGCAAGCGGCGATGTCTCTTACCTTATACTTTATTTCGCCTGTATGCCAGTCTAAGCAAACCCAAAATCTGTTTTTATGACCTGAAGTGTAAATGTAATCTCCAACCCTGATAGCGCCACCCATCTGTGTATCAACTTCCGGGTTTTGCCAAACTTGTTCGACGTCTTTTCCGCCGTTTTTCAGGCGAAGCATAACTGCCGGAGCGCCGTCGCCTGTCGTAGAAAAAATCATATTATTGTAATAGAGCGGGGTATTGGGATGGTTGTTAAATTCGCTTGTCCGGTAGAACGACCATAATTTTTCGCCTGTATCGGAGTTCCATGCTATGATATAGTCGGACATGGAAGTTACAATCATCTGAACTGTTTGATCATCAATAAGTTTTGGCATACAATAGGCGGAAACGGTACTCTCGCCGGGCGACGACCAAATCAATTCGCCGGTACTTTTGTTTAATGCAATCATATTATTAGTTACGCCTCCGGGTGTTATAAAGAGTTTATCACCAACAATCAAAGGCGATTCGCATAGTCCCCACGGGATATTTTGCCCATCGAAATCAAGCAGGACATCTTTTTTCCATACTTCTTCCAAAGTGACTTCATCAATACAGTATAGTTTTCCAAATGCTGTATAGAGATAGAGTTTTCCGTCGTCGATGCGAACCGTTGAACGTGGACCGTCGCGACCCTGCTTCCATTCTTCCGTTAATTCTTTTTTTGCAAGAAACCTGCCATTAATGTCTAATACATAAAGCATTAAATTATCTCCTGAAAGACCTGTTACAAAGATTTTATTGTTCGAAATAGCTGCAGATGTAAAACCATCTCCCAATCCTTCGTATTTCCATAACAATTGCGGGCCGTCGGCAGGCCATTCTTTCAGCAAACCTGTCTCGTCGAAGATGCCATCACCTTTCGGACCTCGCCATTGTGAGTTTTGCGAAGTTTTTTCAAGGCTCTGTGAGCTGTTTTGAACATTTTGTTTGCAGGCATTCAACATGATACACCAACCTGCAACAATAATCAGATATTTTTTCATTGATGATACATTAAAATATGAGGGCACAAAGATATTATAATTAATGGAGAATTGAGAGTTGAGAATTGAGAATTGAGAATGTATACCTCCCCCTCAGCCCCCTCCAAAGGGGGATACTAACTTTCCGCCTTTACAACTTCTGCGGGGTTACGGTTGGCTGCTTTCAGCACCTGCCCCAATACAGTGAGTAAAACCACAACGATTATACCAAAAACAACTCCTGCAAGCAACCACCATGGGATATTTGTGCGGTAGGCATATCCTTGTAGCCAGCGGTGCATCGCATAGTAAGCCAACGGAAGCGCAACAACACCGGCCATGATTACCTGCAAGGTGTGTTCGCGGAAGAATATGCGGACAATATCCCTAACCTCGGCGCCAAACACTTTGCGGATAGCTATTTCCTTGCGGCGACGTTGCGTAGAGGCTACCACTACGGCATAAATACCGAACAGTGAAATCAGCAGACAAACTGTAGCCAATACAGAAAATAGTCGAAAGCCGATTTGCTCAGCATGATTAAGGCGGTCGTATATTTCGTCGAGGGGCGTAAGTTGAATATCGGCAGCCGGTATGTTGATATCGGCAAGTAAAGTGGTAATTCGTTTAATTACTTCCCGTTCCATACCAGGCATGACACGGATGTAATGCTTCAAAGGCGATCCTTCTATTATTATTAAAGGATATATACGGCTACGGAGTGACAGGGTGTGGAAATCACGCACTACACCCACCACCTCGTATTCCTTCATTGGCCTGGTTCCATCACTGACGATCCATCCTGTACCCATACGGATAACAGCGCCTAAAGGATCATGCAGACCCATTACCCGAATGGCCTCCTCATTGAGGATGACTTTATTCTGATCACCTTCATTCCACCATGCTCCCTGTTTCATATATAACCTGAATGTTTCGGCAAATCGGCTGTCGACATTGATAGACTCGAAAGCAGGACGGTCGTGTATTTGTTTTCCTGTCCATTCTACTTCGGTATCCAATATATGCATGTCGTGTTGCAGTTCAAAATTGCTTGCCGTGATATTTTCGATTTGCGGTATGGCTTCTAATTCGTGTATCAAGGCAGTCCATTTGTTATTATCAGGTACTTGCCATATTCCTTTTATCTGAATTATGCCACGGCGGTCGAAACCCAAATCCTTATGATTGACAAAACGCACTTGCATCATCACTACCAATGCAGCTACGATAAATACAACACTGACAGCCAATTGTATAACAACAGCCATACGCCGTAACATGGACGCCTGCTTCTTGTAACTCGTAACTCGTAACTTGTAACTCGATAGTCGGATCAAACGCCACAAGGGAAAAACAGCGGTTATACACATCAACGCCATTACCAAAACACCGCAAACGACAAATTGATATATCAAATGCGGCATTTCCACCGAAAGATCGGGCAATCCTGAAAGCGCAGGTCGGACTGTAACGACAAGACATAAGGCAAGCGCCAATGCCAAAACGGTAACACTTGCCAGTTCAAACATCATCTGTAAAATAACCTGCTTGCCTGTAGCCCCGACAACCATTCGCTGGCGTAATTCGCTGATACGCAGGCGGAAAAGGCCGAGATAGAGATTCAGGAAGTTGAAAAATGCGCTGAACAGTAACAATAGTCCGGCTGCAACAAACAGCTGGATAAAGCCAAGTGTAAAAGGCAGTTCGGTATTCAATCGGTGGCGGACGTCGGCTATGGGCAACATCCGTAACTCAATATTTGGGTTGGTTTCGATTTGCGACGTAAATTCACGTATTTGTCCCGCAAAGGTTTCCGAATCCATAAAGGCATTGAGTTTTACGTACATTTGTTTGTTGAAATACGTCCATTGTGCTTCTTCGGGCATGTTGACGGTCATTTGGCCTTGTATTTCAGGAAAATGGATAACATCGAACGATAAATTGGTGTTGTGCGGAGGATCTTTTACCACAGCCGAAACCGTATATGGCTGGAATCCCCGGTAAAGAGTACTGTTTATTTGCTGACCTATAGCCTTTTCCGCATCGCCAAACAAACGAATTGCCACGGTTTCCGTCAGAACAATATGACGTTCTGTTTGCAATGGTTGCTGTGCATCGCCGTCAACAAACACCTGCGGGAATAGGTGGAAGAAAGCGCTGTCGGCATACAGTGTCCGTAATCGGATATCCGGTGTTTCTTCTGCACTGTAATTTTCGTAATAAATGACTAAACCTGCTGAGGTTTCCGTTGCAGGAAAATGTTCGTGCAGTTTCCTTTCCAAAATTCCCGGCACCTGTTCGTTTACTTTGCCCGATTGTTTTTCAATCGCATATATACGGTAAATATGCTTTGCATCGGGATAAAAACTGTCATAAGTTGTTTCGTAGTGCAGCCAGTAAAGCGCAGGAACGAAACAGGCAAGACCGAAAGCCAACCCGAAAATGCCTATCAGCGACTGTGTGCTGTGTTTCCGCAGATTGCGAAAAGCGATTTTTAAATAATGCTTGATCATAATTGAATGTTGAAATTATTGAAAGGTCTAATTATTAAACATCACGGAAACACCCATTTTAATAACCATTGGATTGAGCGGATAATGCGGCATGGAGAAGTAGGCAGGATTATCAATCAGGATACTGCCGAGGTTATAGGCAGTCAGGAAAAAACGTGCCTGTTTAAGATGGAAGTTGGCGTAGGCATTGATTAGCGGGTAGTTGCCTATTTTTGTTTCATCTTGTTGCAGAAATTGTTGGGTAGCCGGTTCGTAATAGGGTGCATAGTATGAGGTATGATAATGCACGTCTGCCCCTAATTGAACCGACAATACTTTGACAAGTTTAAAAGTCACATACAGATTGGTATAGGCGCTCAATTGCGGCAGAGGGAGCACATCGGTGTTGCTGCTGATTTGATACACTATTTCGTTTTCCCAGCCCAGCGCCTTGTATCTGAAATCCTGTTTGAAGCGACCTGTAATTACCTGAAGATTACTGTCGTACTGTCTGGGCATGCTCAGTGAGTCGAAATACACAAAATTTTGAATACTTTCCACTCCAACCGTCAATTGCGTCTTTGTCTGCTCCAAAGCGACTGTGCCTCCGACAAATACGCGTTGTACATTTTTCAGATTCGCGTCCCACCAAAAATATCGGCTATGATAATGTCGTTGGTAGAACGCGGGAACGATGTTTTTAATATATCCGGTAGCCTGCAACGAAGCTGTTTTACCCAATATCGGGAATTTGGATTGAATATTGCCGTTCAGTCGAAATTCGCCAAGGTCGCTGCCTAAGATACATAATTCGCCGTGAGCGTCGTAGGTCAAAAGGCTACCCTGTTTTTTTGCTAATTCGGCGCCTATAAAGGTCGAAAACTCATCGTATTTCTTTAGATCTGATGCCAAAACCGGTCCTGAAGAAGTGACTCCTGCCGGAAAAGATGATATGAAGGAGGGTCGCAAGCCGGGCAACGAGAAGTGTCGTTTTTCAAAAAATATAAAAGCTGTAAATCCTGCTTTTACCCAATCCTGAAAACCTTCGCGCAACGAAAGCGCTACAGTGTTCTTCAGTTTCCACGACAAAGTAAAATCGTTGGGTATTACAGAATCAGGGCTACCATACATTTGGGGATAGAGGGCATCAAGACTGCCGTTTGAAATAAAACGCCGGCTATTGTCTTCGTATTCAAACGTATGGATAATGCTTGAAACAGGGACAAATACTTCGTTGGCATGAGGGTCTTCTTTGAAGTCGTCGTTCGTTGCAGGCTGCTGTTCCGAGTCGGGATTTTCGGCCTGTTCTGCTGCTTCTGCTTCTCTTTGGCGCTCACGTTCAATCTCTTGTTGTTCTTTTCGTTCTTTTTCACTGTCTGTTAGTTCACGATAGAATCCCAGATTATAGCGGTGTGTGAGGTAGAAATTTTGACCGCGCACACGATTCCATGTGTCGCTCATGCGTGTAATGAAATCCTTTGTGTCCGGTGGACGGCCTGCTCCGAAATCATCGGGGTGTGTGATATTGCGGTCGTTCATCAGTCCTCCGTTTTCGCTGTTGACAATATTGGCGTTACGGATATAGGCATGCGCCTGATAGCGGTCGGAAAGATAGTTTCCGAAAAAACGATAGTTGAGTATTTTATTTCCGTTCGAATTGTAGAATCCCCGGCTGTAGATATAGTCAAAATCCCATCCGACATTGATTTTTTTTCCGAAATTACTTGTCAGGAGTATTTTCAGTTGTTCTTCGCGCTTAAGTGCGCCCCCGGCTCTGTTGTATGTGACATGGCTGTAAGGGATTTTGGTGTCGTAGAAAAGTCCGTTTTGAGGAGTAATGATATAAAAATCGTAGGCGTCGGCAAAAATGAAATCGCGTTCTTCCTTGCGTTCTGAGAAGATACGGCTTTGCGAGGGCGATCCGATGTTTCCCGTGTAGGCAATGGCAACGCTTTGACCATCGACAAGCATGCTGTTTGCTGTATTAAGGCGGCTGGTATCCATCGGGACGGCATACCGGTCGCCGAGTTCGGTCAGACGGAATGCACTGATATTGCTTATGTTGGTGGTATCGGCTTCGTGGTCGTGCAGCAGGTGGTCGTCGTCGTGAAGCGCGGCGTTACGGTTAGACAGTGAAAAACCGCTTCTTTCGGGAGGAGGGTTTTGAGCTACTAAAGTGAAAGAAAGGTTGAAAAGAAAAAATGCAATTAAAAGGGGCGGGGTCAAAAGATTTTTTAACGCAAAGTCGCAAAGGGTTTTCGCAAAGGGCGCAAAGAAGAAATTCCTAAAAGTTAAAACTTTGCGTTCTTGGCGTAATCTCTTTGCGTCCTTTGCGGTTAATGCTTTTGTTTTTTGAAACAACACATTACATTTTTTGAATGATTTCCATTCCTTTCTTAATAGCCGCTTCATTCGCAGGAATTAATTTATGATGACGCTCCGGAAGCGTTTGCTCCAATCCTAAGATAACACTCTGCAATTGTACAACCGGCACAATTTGCAACAATCCTCCCAAAACAATCATATTGAATGTTTTTTCCATACTCAGTTCAGAAGCGGCGTCCATTGCGTTGATACGATAGATATTAATATCTGTGCGCGTAATTGGCTTGTGGATGCCGTAGCCATCGTAAATCAGGACGCCCCCTTTTTTTACTTTGGATTCAAATTTATCCATCGAAGGTTGATTGAGTACAACGACAATATCATATTCGTTCAACACAGGCGAACTGATGCGTTTGTCGCTTATGATAACGGTCACATTGGCTGTTCCGCCTCTCTGTTCAGGACCGTAGGAAGGCATCCACGACACTTCCTTACCTTCCATTAATCCCGCGTATGCCAAGATTTTACCCATTGAAAGAACACCCTGCCCGCCGAATCCTGCTATAATAATTTCATGTTTCATCTTCAGTTAATTTTGATTTTTCAAATCCCCCAACGGATAAAACGGAAACATATTTTCTGTCATCCATTGGTTTGCTTTTTCTGGAGTTAGTTTCCAGCCTGATGCACAGGCGGATACAAATTCAACTAATGAAGTTCCTTTGCCGTTCATCGAATTTTCGAAAGCCAAACGCAACATGCGTTTGGCTTTGCGAACAGCCGCTGCCGTTTGTACGCTCTGACGGGTTACGAGGCACGTACCTTCGAGTTGTGCCAGCAGGTCGGATATTTTGAGCGGGTATCCGTTCAACGCAGCATCCCGTCCGTATGGACATGTCGATGAATTCATGCCGAGCAATGTCGTTGGCGCCATTTGACCGCCTGTCATACCGTAGATAGCATTATTGATAAAGATGATAACGATATTTTCGCCGCGATTGGCAGCATGTATTGTTTCGGCTGTTCCGATTGCGGCAAGGTCGCCATCGCCTTGATAGGTAAAAACCATTTTTGTGGGATTCAGCCTTTTTACCGCTGTGGCAACGGCAGGAGCGCGTCCGTGTGCCGCCTCCAACCAGTCTATATCCAAATAGTTGT
>Ga0082212_10005805_pt1 | contig 16757 bp, 20 predicted proteins | sample TergutNt197P3_FD_71548 | JGI IMG/M metagenome (GOLD analysis project Ga0082212, IMG submission 71548) | Neocapritermes taracua P3 segment gut microbial communities from Petit-Saut dam, French Guiana - Nt197 P3 | ecosystem: Host-associated > Arthropoda: Insects > Digestive system > Gut ... | reverse complement strand
TTGTACGTTTACTCCAGTCAGCGGCTCATTTCGGTCGTCAGTGACAGTTCCTGACACCGTGACGCTTTGGCTATAAGCTGCTGTGGCGCATAAAAGCAGCAGAAAAATCAACATTGAAGAAATATTTTTCCGCTTTTTTGTTTGTTCGTTAATAAAAATTTTTCTCATAAATTTATTTAAGATTTTTAAAAAATAAAATAATAATTAAAGGATGGCATGCCATCCGTCGCTGGTCTCACTTTAGTGATTTTTTTCTTATTCTACATAGGCATAATAAATTAAGCTGTTAAACATATATAATATTGTCTCGTTTGTTTATACTACATAGTGATTTTATTCGGGCAAATGTAGAATTATTTTTTAATATTTCGAAACATTTTTTTAACTTTTTTTAAAAAAACCTTTATTTATGGCAAAGAAAAACAAAGTCCCAACAGGAAAACAGGCAAGAAAAATGGGTTATACCTCTTTCTCGCAAGAACAATTTACAAACGACACTTCAAATGTGCGTGCGAATGAACTCTTTTTGGAAATGTTGAATGTACCCAAAAAGGTACAGAAAAAAGTTGCAAAAGGAAAAGAACACAAAGTTACGGAAAATGATTACTATCCGGTATCCATGGAGGAAACGCTGAAAATGGAAAATCTACTTAACCAAACGTATAGTGCGGTTACCGACAAAAGCGATAAAAGTTTGATGGGCGCATTGGATGAAATGCGCGACATCTTAAATTGGTCGAAAACCCGCCAATGGAATTTCCAGTGGGCTTTTATTGTGGGGGTGCTCATTTTCATCGGATTCCTCTGGTATCAAACCAAAGACGCCAAACAGAATGTGGAAAACTACAAGGCAAAAGTGGAAATGTATGAAAAAGGAGACGCCGATGTGCTGAACAACTACAAACTGGATAGAATAAAAACCGACTCTTCGAGCATTGTTTATACAAAAAATTCTATTGCAGACTATAAAGCAAGATTAGATACAGTTACCGATAAAGAGCGCAAGAAAAAATATGAAGGATATATTAAAGATTACGAAAAAACGCTGGCTGAAACACAAGAAAGACTTGCCGAATTGAAAACCGGAGACAGTGAAACAATTCAAAAAATGGCGATTAACCAATATAAAGGTTATCTGAAAAGCAGCAAAGGCTCGCACCGCAGTATCCTTATATGGACGCTATTTTTCATTCTGCTTATTCCTCTTTACGTTATTGCCGAACGCCCTTACGGTTATACCATTACCCGAAACCGCCTCGAAAGTAAAATTCTCGATTGGATTAAAAGAGTGATGTTCTGGATTGCAGGAGGTTTTGTGGCTTGGGCAGGCGCCATGTATGTTACCGAATACGTAACCACTTACACCGATGGCTCAAAAGAATCGAGCAGCGATGCTTTGCCGGTTTATGCCATGAAATTTATCCTTTTGTTAATTGCCCTTTGTATTTTCGTTTTCACCTCCGTTGCCCTAATGCTTTATGCTACAATCATAGGACTTTACCGCAACTACGAACTGAAAGCCTCCGTGCAAAAAATGTTCGCAAAATCTTAATTCCTAATTTCTCCATGTTCCTAATCGCCCTCCTCCTCTCCCTCCTTCTGTTTTTTGCAAGCCTCTTTTTTGGAAAATTATTTTATCATTCATTTAAAGCAAACATCCTTCATTATGCTGTTTGTGTGATTGTTGCATTAATTACCTGTATCTGTTTTACCATCATTTTTAAAATGAACAGCGGAATTAAAACGATAGAAAAATTTCAAAAGGTGATAACGTTGCAATCTTCCGATGTTTTGAATGAAACACAAAACGATGCCGCTCAAAAGTTGCTTACAGAACTGAAACAGGAACATAAATTGATAGCCAAATTACTTTCTGCAGCGCCTGCCGCAAACCAGTTGGGCGGCGCTGCAGATTATGTTAATGCTATTGGAAATCAAGCCAAAAACAAACTCAAATCTATTAGAAACAAAACGATAGGCGTATTAGCAATTTTTCAGTTGATTGCCTTTGTTGTTGTGGGCGTTGCTGCCTCAAAATCAGGGAAAAGTTTTGCTGCCGTTTCATATTATGAGGATAATGGATATTAATTAGGAATTAGGAATTAAGAATTAAGAATTAAGAATTAAGAATTAAGAGTTACAAGTTACGAGTTATCGGGTATATATGTTATTGATATGAAAAAAATATTTTTTGGAATTATACTGTTACTATTTTGCACCGGTTTTGTAAACGCACAAAACTTTGCCAATCGGCAAATGGAGTATTTGGCGCAATTAATGAATTGTGAAATTCCCAAAACTACTGCCACTTTCAACTGTGCGCAAGTGGGAGTACCGTTGCCATTACTTGCAGAATATAATGAGTTTAACCAACTTAACCACTTGGGCATTGTGCTGTTTACGCCCGAAGTGAAAAACTTGGCAGGAAAACCGGTTTGCAATTTTTTAGAGCGGATGTTTTTGGAACTCTTTCTGCAAAAAACAGAGGCAGAAATGAAAAAACTATTGACTGAGTATAAAATCACCCTCAACCTTCCGTTGCGAAACAATACTTTTCGCAACACGCTATCTTACGCACTTACTTACACCCTGCAAGAAGCATCCGAGTATATCATTACCAAAGACAGTTTAACGTGGACTTGTTTATGGAAAAGTGAAAATGAGCGGTTTAGCCTTAATTTTCCTGCCAATTACGATTTAATTCTGGGTTTAGATAAAAAGGAAGCCGAAGAGCAGATTATCAAACAGTTGCAGAATTTCCATTGTAGTAATGCTGCGCTAATTCCCATGACTATTGATTTGGGAAATTTAAAGCCCTTAAACAGTAAGATTTATGTGCTTGAAGGTGTGCGTTTGTTTATCAAAAATATGAACACCAATCTTTATTTCAAAAAGAATGAAACAGAAGAGTTTGATTTGATTTTTGATAGAAATTTTCCCGAAGAATCTATATCTAACCTCTTTATGCACCCCGATAAAAAATCGGCAGGAATAAAAATGCAAATCACGCAAAGAATCTATGGAAATCTTACCCAAAAGTATGAATTGAATCTTTCTGATTTTCTTTGTTTTATGAAAGATGATTATGATATTTATGCAGGTATTGAAAAATGCACTGCCCAAGAAGTTGAGTTAACGGTTATTTTCAGAAGCAAATATTTCAACTGTTATCAAATGCTTTATGTTCAGGCATCTCCGGAAAACTTCTTTGATAAAAAAGGAACGTTAAAAACCACTTTCTATACCTATATTCCGAATCAAAATATAAAAAATTTATATAAGGAAGTTATTGAAAAAAAGACATTTAAATTAGATTAAACACAAATATGAAAAAAGTAACATTATTTTTAGTAAATCTTCTGTTTCTATCGCTACTCGTGGCGCAAACCGCCGATGAAACCGCAAAAAGAGATATGGAAAGAGAAGTAAAAACATCCGGAAATTATCTTTGGGGAGAAGCCGTTGCGAATACGTTAGACGAAGCGCTGAAAGCCTCTGCCGCTGCCTTAATTACCGAAGCAAATCAGGAAGTTGCAAAAAGAACAGACTGGACATTAAGCACTACGGCTTCGGCTGCTGCCGTGAAAAAAAATGCGGAATTTATTGATTTAATGCGCGGAAACAAATATCGCGCCATTGCCTATATTGCGAAGGAGAAGATTGAGGTTTTGTTTGATGTGAAAGAGGAAAAGGGAGAAAAGGAGAAGGGAGAAGGGAGTAAAAAGGAGGTTAAGGTAGAGGAAGCAGAAGAGGCGGTTTTTGCGGAAGCCAAGATGATGGAGGAGAAAGGAGAAGAGGAGAAGGGAGAACGGAAAAGTGAGATTGGAGATGAGGTAGTTAAAATAGAGATGAGATATGAAGAAGAAGAAGTTGTGGAAGTAGAAGGATTGGAAGACATAGTATTTACCAAAGCAACCATTTATTACTACGATAATGATGATTTGTTGGGGCAAATTGTGAAAGCCCCCTCTGCCCGCGAAGTGAATAAACTGTTGGCTGATAACAAGAAAAACGGCAAAGCAGTTTACGGCTCAATGGAAACCATGACGCATCCTGAAAACGTGTATGTGGTGGTGTATAAAAAAACCGGTGAAATTGTTGCCATTTTGGATAAGGGTTCGGTAAACTCGCGCAGAGACCTCATTACAGGAGAAATGAAAAATAAAGATATATATCAAGGTAATCAAGTGGTTTGGTTTCAAATTTATTAATTATTAAAAAAAAATAAAAAAATGAGAAAAATTAAATTATTGTTAGTATTTGCATTATTTTGTTTTGCGCAATATGCTAATGCGCAATATCTTACTAAAGTAACGGTAACCGATGTGGAGAGCGCATCCGTAAAACAACAGATAGAAGTTTCCGCCACCAACCTGTTATCGGAATTAAACAGTGCTTTTTTTGACAACAAAACGCCCGCATTAAACAAAATAGCCGGATTGAGCAAAGAGGGGCGCAGCTCCATCCTATCTATGTGGGAATTAACGCCTTTTCGCTGTGTTGAAACGGAATTGATAGAAAGATGCTATAAAACGCCCACCGGCTATCAGGTTAGAAACATCCCTATGTTTTTGAAAGATATGCCTGAAGACGAAGCCTATAAAGAGGTGGTAATTAATTTCGACAAAACAGGTAATATTTACGACATCTATTTTGCCATTGATTATCACCATTATATGGAAATTATTAACAGTGAAGATAATGAAGTAACCGACCTGCGGCGCAGACAGGTGATTTTGGATTTTGTTGAAAATTTCCGTACCGCCTATAACCGTAAGGATATCACGTTTTTAGAAAAAGTGTATAGCGATGATGCGCTGATTATTACCGGTAAAGTGATTAAAACACAAAAAACCACCGATTTGCTGACGTTAAACAATGTTCCGCAAGAAAAGATTGAATATCAGGTGAAAACAAAAAAAGAATATATCAATGCTTTGCGATCTGTTTTTAAAAATAATACAAGAATCAATATTGTTTTTGATGATATTGAAGTGTCGCGCCATCCCAGATATGATGAAATTTACGGCATTACCTTACGTCAAGGCTGGAACACAACCAATTACAGCGACATCGGTTACGTTTTTTTAATGATTGATTTTAAGGATGACAACAACCCGATGATTCACGTGCGCACCTGGCAACCCGATAAATTAAACGGCAAAGATTTGGATAAAGATGAGATCTTTTCGCTGGGAGATTTTGAGGTGATACAGTGAGAATTAAGAATTAAGAATTAGGAATTAAGAATTAAGAATTAGGAATTAGGAATGATGAATTAGGAATGATGAATTACGGTTTAATGCTTGGAATGTTCGCAGATTTCGGTGAGGACGCCCATGGTGGACCTGGGGTGAAGGAAGGCAATGTGTAGCCCTTCGGCGCCTTTGCGCGGCGCTTTGTCAATACATTGGATTCCTTTCTCGGTCAGTTCATTCAAGGCAAGTTGTACGCCACCTTCCACGGCAAAGGCGATGTGGTGCACTCCTTCGCCCCGTTTTTCGATAAACTTTCCGATATTTCCTTCCGGGTCGGTACTCTCCAAAAGTTCAATTTTGGTTTGTCCCACCTGAAAAAAGGCAGTTCTCACTTTTTGGTCTGCCACCTCTTCGATGGCGTAACAGCTCAGACCCAACTTCTCTTCGTAGTAGGGGATAGCCTCTTGCAATGACTTAACGGCAATGCCAATGTGTTCGATGTGTGTTATTTTCATAAAAATGCGGTAAAACGGTTTGAAACGGGGGACAAAGGTAAAAATAATCGTGCGAACATAAAGCGTAATGCAAAAATCTTTGTCCAAAAGTGGACAATTTCATCGCCCTGTCCAGAAAAAGGCGTACATTTGCGCTGCAAGCACCCATAAGCGTATGCGTCTGTCAAAAGATATTCCATTTGGACCCTCAAACTTTCTCCTTGTTATCTGGAGGTTAGTGCTGGTGCTTTTGCTCTATGCTCTCTCCCGTTGGCTCTTTTATTACTTTAACCATCATCTCTTTGACGATATTTCATTTGGGCAATGGATACTCTTTTTTAAGGGGGGATTCAGGTTTGACCTTTCTGCTGCGCTCTATATCAACGCGCTCTATTTTTTGATGGCGCTCTTGCCGTTTCCATTTGTCTATCGTCCGCGTGCGCAGCGTGGGTTAAAAGCGCTCTTTTTGGTAACCAACTCTATTGCGTTTGCCGTGAATACCATGGACTTCTACTATTTCCGCTTTACCCTTCGCCGTACCGATTTTTCTGTTTTTGAGGAGTTTGGCAGAGGTGAGTCCATTTTAAAGATCGTGGGAACCTCTATGGTGCAGCAATGGTATCTTGTGCTTCTCTGGATAGGGCTTTTGGCGTTGCTCGTGTTGTGTTACGGTAAAATAGAGAGGAGGCTGATAGTGGCGCGGCGCGGGTACTTTTATGCCACCCGCTCTTTGGTGTGGTTGCTTACGATACCCCTTGTGATAGCGGGTATGCGTGGCGGAATAGACCGGACCACCCGCCCCATTGCCATGAGTAATGCCGGCGCCTATATTCAAAAGCCGGTTGAGGCAGGGATTGTGCTCAACACCCCCTTCTGTATCATTCGTTCCACAGGGCAAAAGGGGTTGCCGCGCATCTCATTTTTTGAATATGAGGAGGAGTTGGAGGCGCTCTATACGCCCCTCCACGACCCGCCCTTTGGCGCTCCCCCCTTCCACACACAGTCCGTTTCACGGGCTGCTCCTCCTTCCTCTTTCCGTCCCTACAACGTAGTGGTCTTTATCCTTGAAAGTTTTGCCCGACCCCACATCGGCGCCATGAACCGCCATATTGAGGGGCACACAGGCTACACCCCTTTTCTCGATTCGCTCGTCACTCAAGGTCATGCCTGTATCAATGCCTACGCCAACGGTCGCAAGTCAATAGACGCCCTTCCCTCTGTATTGGGCAGTATCCCTTCCCTCACCGAACCATTTGTGCTGTTGCCCTACGCGCTAAACCATATTGAGGGATTGGGAAGCGTATTGGGGCAAAAAGGGTACCACACCTCCTTCTTCCATGGAGCACCCAACGGATCCATGGGTTTAGATGCTGTTTCTAAAATGCTTGGTTTTGAACATTATTATGGAAAGAATGAATACAATCGAGACGCCGACTATGACGGGGTTTGGGGGATATGGGACGAGCCGTTTCTTCAGTTTTTTGCCCAAACGCTCGGCACATTTCCACAACCTTTTGTGAGTTCTGTCTTTACGGTGTCGTCTCATCATCCCTACAAAATTCATCCCTCGTACAAAGAGGTGTTTCCCAAGGGACCGGAGCCGGTGCAGGAGTGCATTGGCTACACCGATATGGCGTTGCGCCGCTTTTTTGAGGTTGCCGTTGCCCAAGAGTGGTTTTCCAACACCCTCTTTGTCTTTACCGCCGACCACAGCCTTTGGTCGGAGGGTGTTCCGGAGTATCAAAACAGTCTGGGTTCCATGGCTGTTCCCGTGCTCTACTACTTTCCGGGGGTGATTGCCCCAAAGACGGACGCCCAGCCCACTCAGCAAATAGATATTTTGCCCACCATTTTGTCGTACCTTGGGTATGAGAGTTCTTTTTTTGGTTTCGGTAGGAGTATTTTTGATGCAAATACTCAGCCTTTTGCCGTGCATTATACCGGGGACTATCAATTAGTGCGCAGTGGTTACCTGTTGCTCTTTGACGGAGACGAAGCGGCAGGTTTCTACAACCTCTCCCACGACCCCACCCTGCAACACAACTTGGTAAAAGAGAAAACTCCGGAAGAGACGGCTCCGGAGTTATTGTTCATAAAGGCTTTTATTCAGCAATATAACAATCGGTTGTTGGATGATAGGATGAGGTAAATTGTTATTCTTCAATCAAAGGAAAGTCTGTGAAATCGGATACATATTTGCTCAAATCAAGCCCCGAACATTCGACTTTGTCGGTGAAATATGAAAAGTACAAGTTCAAATTACCGTTATGTTCAGAGCCAATCTTTCCATCCTGAAAATGATCGAGTAAATAATCCTGTCGAATAATCACCGGTCTTGTCCAGTGGTCGTTGTTTCTAACAATAAACACATAATGAACAGGAATATTTGTGATGTTTCTTAGTTGAGTTAATGGGACATTGAATTGTCCACTGAAACCAAGTTGGCGTACAGTTGAAGTAGAGGTTTTAACTTGCACTCGTCTTAATGTCCCATTATCGTCCTGAACAACAAAAATGTCATCACCAATATCAACTTCCGGAATAGCCACATTCCAACCACGAGTTAGGAACTCCGCCATTACCGTCAAATGTCCTGCTTTGCCTAAGTACAGGTGATAATTTTTTTTCACGTTGTAACTTTATGTGAGTGTAGCACTTTTCCGGTTTGTGTATCAACAAATTGGATTTCATTTACCTTTTCAATCAAGTCGCTTTGATTGTCAATGCCTAACAGAACCGGATAGATGTAACTTTCAAGTTTACCATAAAAAAGTTCAAAGTCGCTTTTGGTATCGTAGGAAACAAAAATATTGTTGGCAGGGCGAAAATTTGGATACCAACTCTTTATTAATTGTCTGATAGATGGCGCTATACTAAAAGCATAACCGTCTATTTGTTTGTTTACATTAATCTTAATTGCTTCCATTCCATTTCCTATATTAATACCGCAAAAATACCACTTTTTTCTAAAGCCAACAAAAAACCAACGGTAAAATTCGCTACCTCATATTGGTATAAACATTCTGTACATCATCGTCCTCCTCGAACTTGTCGCTCAACTTTTCAATGTCCGCCCTCTGTTCGGGAGACAACTCTTTTAATTCGCCTGTGGGGATGCGTTCAAATCCGCCGCTGATGAGTTCAAACTTTTGCTCTTCAATGAATTTTTGGATGGTTCCATACGATTCAAAAGCGCCATAAATCATCACCTCGCCCTCCTCTGCAAAGACCTCCTCTCCGCCAACGTCAATTAACGCCAACTCCAACTCCTCCAAATCGAGTGCGGGCGTCTCCTTAATTTTGAATACACACTTGTGGTCAAACATAAATTCCACGCTTCCCGAAGTCCCCAGAGAACCTCCATATTTGTTAAAGTAACTACGGACATTAGCCACAGTACGAGTGGGATTATCGGTAGCGGTTTCCACAATAAATGCAATTCCATATGGACCGTATCCCTCATACACGATCTCTTTATAGTCGCTATGCTCCTTCTCCACCGCCCGCTTAATTGCCCTTTCGATATTCTCTTTGGGCATGTTCTCGGAGCGGGCATTTTGGATCACGGCACGCAGGCGGGGGTTGTTGTCCGGATCCCCTCCTCCCGATTTTGCCGCAATGGTCAACTCTTTGCCCAAACGGGTAAATACGCGGGACATATTGCCCCACCGTTTGAACTTACGCTCTTTACGAAATTCAAATGCTCTTCCCATGACGCCAAAAATTGAAACTGTTTCTACTGTGCGGATTGAAGCCGGGCAATATATTTATCTGCCTCGTATGCCTCAAATGTTTGCGGATACCTGTCCTTAATGTCTTGATAGAGTTTGATCGCCTTCTCAAAAGCGCCACGCTCTTCGTTAATAATGGCTGCTTTTTTCAGATAGGCAGACGCGAGCACGTTATCGTGATGTGAGGCTGCTTTCAGGTAGTATTCTTCAGCCATAGAAAAGTTTTCCAAATTGGCGTATGCATCTCCCATACAACAATATGCACGGGCTTGAATTAGAAAATCTTTGCCTGAATACTTTTGAAGCGCATCAAGTGCCGCTTGGTTTTGACCCAATTGCAGATAACAGACGCCTATGTAAAAATGGATAGCTTTTCCGGCCATAGTGCCATACTCATCCAAAATCTGTTCAAATCCGAGGATATTCCCATCTCCATTCAACGCTGTTTCAAACAAATCGTTACGAAAAAATTGCTCTGCCAAAAACATTTGACCCATTGCCTCCTCCGCTTTAGGATCTCTGTACAGTTTTTGATAGGCAAAGCCGAGTCCGACTAAGACAACAATACCTATGACGCCATACACGATTTGGTTTTTGTATTTAGATAAAAACTCCTCGGACTTGCTTAGCGCTTCCTGAATGGTGGCTTCCTGGTGCGGTTTAGACGCTTGTTTAACAGGTTGTTTGGCTACTTTTTTTGACATGATAGTGTTTTTTAGAGGGAGCAAATGTACAATTTTTTGCAGAATCCCAAAAATTCAAAAACAATATTCTAACTTTGTGGGCTAAAGAAAACTCAATTATGTACCTTCAGCGTCTGATATTGACCGATTTCAAGAACATTCAAAGTGCTGACATCACCTTCTCTAAAAGTGTGAATTGTTTTTCGGGAAATAACGGCGCCGGTAAGACAAATGTGTTGGATGCGATCCACTATCTCTCCATGACGCGGAGTTATTTTAACCAAATGGATACACATTCCATTCATTTTGGGGCGCCTCTCTTTTCTTTGTCCGGAGTTTACCTATTTGAAAATGTTCTCTCTGAGCATATTGTTTGCGTAGTGGAAGCTAAGGGAGAGAAGTGTGTGAAGCGAAACGGGAAGAGTTACGGACGCTTTTCTGAGCACTTGGGGTTATTGCCTGTTGTGATGGTTTCTCCCTCAGACACCCTGCTTATCAATGGAGCTGCCGAAGAGAGAAGGCGTTTTATGAATGTACTCCTTTCGCAAATGGATGCTGTATATTTATCATGTTTACAGCAGTATAATAGAGTTCTTTCTCAGAGGAACCACGTTTTAAAGCAGGGAGGCGTTGCCCTTGACGTGATGGAAGCGCTTAATATCCAACTCTCTGCAAAAGCGGCGGAGATCTACGCAAAACGCGCTACTTTGTGCAAGCAGTTGGCGCCGGAGGCGGAGAAATACTACTCCACTCTTTCGGGAGGTGGGGAGAAGTTGAATCTCACCTATCGTTCCGATTTGGAACATACCCCTTTGGACGCGCTCCTCAAAGAGGCTTTGCCGCGTGATCGAATGTTTGGATTTACTTCTCGCGGCGTTCATCGCGATGATATTGAGTTTATGCTGAATGAACAGTCGGTACGAAAATTTGGTTCTCAGGGGCAACAAAAAACTTTTTTGGTAGCGCTCAAACTGGCCCAGTTTGAAGTGATGAAACAGCGCACAGGAGCGGCGCCCGTCCTCCTATTGGACGATATCTTTGATAAATTAGATATTTACAGAGTCTCTTTCCTGTTGCAATTGGTGGCGCAGGCGCATTTTGGGCAGATCTTTATCACTGATAGCAATAAGGCGAGGGTTGAGGGAATCATAGATGATTTTACAAACGAATACTCCTTTTTTGACATAGAAAACGGAGTGATCACAGGAAAGAGAGAGGGCAAATGAGGCGTGAACAAGCTAAGTCAATCAAGGAGTTGATGCCCCTCTTTATTCAGGAGATGGGGTTTGAGAAGGGTTTGAACGGAGTGCGTGCATTGGCGTTGTGGGATGAATTGATAGGCCCTGTGGCAGTTGCAGCCATTGAAAAAAGAGAGATAAAGAGGGGGAAGTTGTACGCCAAAATCAACTCTTCTGTGGTACGCAATTGGCTCTTTATTAGACGAACAAATATTTTGGAGAAGATTAATGAAGTAATGGGAAAGAATTTGGTAACAGAAATAGTATTGTATTGATGAAAGCAGAGAAAAAATGTATCGTGATAGATGAAGATGTTCCCTATATAAGGGGCGTCTTTGAACCGTATGCCGAAGTGCACTATTTGAAAGGAAGTGAGATTAACCGGAGTGCGGTGGAGGGGGTTGACGGAATTATTATTCGTACCAGAACCCGCTGTACATCTGCCCTTTTTGATGGATCACGCATCTCATTCGTTGGATCGGCAACCACAGGTACCGACCACATTGATTTGGACTATTGCGCTAAATCAGGAATTGGCGTAGCCCATGCTGCGGGGTGCAACAGTGCAGCGGTGGCGCAATATGTGATGGCGGCGCTTCTTTCCGTAGTGTTTCGTCAGAGAAAGAGGTTGAAAGAGATGACCTTTGGAGTAATTGGCGTGGGGAATATCGGAAGCAGAGTGGCAAAGATGGCACAAGCGTTGGGCATGAAGGTGCTGTTGAACGATCCTCCAAGGGCATTGCTGGAGGGTGGAACCGCCTTTGTCTCTTTGGATGCCCTGCTTGCTCAATCTGATGTGGTATCGATTCACGTGCCCCTGCAATCCAACACGTGGCACTTGGCCGGTGTCTCTTTCTTTGAGCAACTTGCTCGTAACCCAATTTTTATTAATACATCCCGGGGAGAAGTAGTGGACGAGTCGGCTTTGATTCGTTTTGTTCCCAAAATGAGCGCGGTGGTTTTGGACGTTTGGGAGCATGAGCCTGCCATATCAAAGGTAGTTTTAGACACAACCTCCTTGGCTACTCCCCATATTGCTGGTTATTCCATTGAAGGAAAGCGAAATGCAACGGAAATGATTACTCGCGCCGCTGCCGCCCATTTTGGGTGGAAGGCGCTTGTGAACTTCTCGCTACCCTCTCGGTCTGTGCATTCAATTTCGTTGTCAAAGACTCCCAAAGGATGGGAAGAGGCGCTTTTTTTGCTCTTTGAGCAGATATTTCCCATTATAGAAGAGGACTTTCGACTCAAGCTCGCTCCCGATCGTTTTGAAGAGATCCGATCTGCATACACCTATCGCAAAGAGAACTCCGGATATGCGGTACAGGGAATCGGCGTTGAGATCATCTCCCCTTCTGTACTAAAATCGTTAGGATTCGGCGTCCGATGACCGATGAATCGTGTCCGACACGTAGCGAATTTTCTATATTTATGTAAATTTTTTCTATTATTTCGTTGCAGGTATTAAAATAAAAATTATCTTTGTCCCCGATATGCCATCAAAATACACTTTATTTTAAACTATAGACAAAACTTGATTAAATAAATTATTAACAATTAGAACTTTAAATTATGACAGCTATTATTCAAGGGATTTTTGGCACTAACTGGATTATGATGTTGATTGGAGGAATTTTGGGGTTAGTGGCCATTTTGCTCACACTGTTTTGTGGAGGACGAGGCATTACGGAAGAACCTTACCTTGGTTAATATTGCGCAGGCGACAATGTTTTGCCGATGTCTTTGTCATGTGACACTCTTTCATATTTTTTTTCTAAAATGAAACCTGATTAAATAAATTATTAACAATTAAAATTTTAAGATTATGACAGCTATTTTTCAAGGAATTCTTGGCACACCGTGGATCATGATGTTGCTTGGCGGTGTCTTTGGGTTGGTAATGGTTCTGCTTACGGCTTTTGGTGTTATTGGACCAGGATGGTAAAACCGTAACGGGATAGTTAGGGGTGTTTACAACCCTATTATTTGTCTTTACAGGGAGTAACCCAAAAATCCCAAAGAGAGTAGGGGGAGAAAGCCGAAAATCCTTAAGAGTAGGCGACAAATCTTTTAAAATTTGATTATTATGGGATCTTTCGGTGAAGTGTTGTCTGATATTTTTGGCAATCTTTTTGGCACTAGCTCCATTCTTTTTGCGATTCTTGCCGTTATTGGCGTAGTGGTTGGATACGGTATTTATCAACTCGGCAAATATTTGAATTGGTGGTAGCAGGCGGAGTCTGTTTTGCCGTTTAGCGCAAAATCTTTTATCTAAGGGGTTGTTCGGTTTGAACAGCCCCTTGTTCGTTAAAACAGATTCGCCCACGCATACTTCTTCCTCTTCTTCCACGCTCCTTTGTGGAATACATAACTCGCAATGAGTGGCACAACAGTGGTTGCCTCTGCAAAAACCATCTGTTCGTGGAGGGTATTCACCTTTCCCCAAGAGGACGCCTCCTTTAAGGTAGAGCTGGAGCAGGAACCGTCCCGTACATCGGCCACTGTAATTTGGATGGCATATTTGTGTACATTCACGTCAACCCCCAAACATTCGGCACACACTACCGTATCCTGTGCAAAGTTTTTGGGTACGCCTCCGCCCACCATAAACAGCCCGGTTGTTATTGCCTTGATTTTAATCTCAGTCAGTTCCCTGAAATCGGCCACAGAGTCAATGGTGAGGAAGGGCTTTCCCTCCTTAATGCGTGCTATTTGATGCATTACAAGCCCAAAACCTGCACTGCAATCGGAAAAAGCGGGTACAAAGATGGGAACATTGTTCTCGTAACAGGTTTGGATTAGAGAGGCTCTCTTTTTGCTGTTTTTGCCAAGCCACTTTCCGATCTCCCAAATGAACTCACGTGAGGAGTAGGGGCGAGGCTCAAGGTTATCAGCAATCTTTTTAATGGCGCGGTCGCACTCCTGCAACTCCTCTTCGTTTATGAAGGTGTCATAAATGCGGTCAACATAGTTCATACGCAGGAGGAGGTCATCAATAAAAGGCGTTCCTTTGTAGTGTTTGTAACCCAACGCTTCAAAAAAATCCATATCAATGATGGATGCACCTGTGGCTACTACACAATCAATCATGTTGTAACGAACCATATCAACATACGTCTGCATACAGCCGCCTGCACCGGTACTTCCTGCCAACGTAAGCCAGTTTGTGCAGTTGGGATCGGCGATCATCAATTGAAAAATGTCGGCGGCGGTAGCGATGTCGCGTGATGAGAAAGACATTCCGCGCATGGCGTCAACAAGAGGTATAGTGTCAATCTTGGAAATATCAATGTGTTGAATGACCTCTTTCAACAACGCTTCTTTGGTAGTTTTCATCTTTTTTTGACAAAGATAGCCATTTTGAGGAAAAACGTTATTTTTGTTGCCTCATTCAAACGCGAAATATGATGATTTTGTCCCGAGCACTCACCTCCGAACTTACAGAGTTAGAGACTCCATTATACTATTATGACTTGTCGCTATTGCAGAAAACCATTGATATTTACACTTTTTATTTAAACAAATATGGGTATCATGCTCATTATGCGCTGAAAGCAAATGCCAATGAACCTGTTATAGAGAGAATGAGGGCGGCAGGTCTTGGGGCTGACTGTGTGAGCGGGAATGAGGTGGCGTTGGCATTGAAATGTAGGTTTGATCCTAAAAAAGTAATCTTTGCAGGGGTGGGGAAGTCAGACAAAGAGATTGTCACCGGCCTAAAGGGGGGAATCTTTAGTTTTAATTGCGAATCAATTCCGGAGATTGAGGTGATTGAAGGGTTGGCAGCCGGTCTAGGTCTCACCGCATCTATCACGTTGCGGGTAAACCCAAATATTGACGCCCATACCCACAAATACATCACTACCGGACGGTCGCAAGACAAGTTTGGCATTAGTCCTTCCATGTTTGACGAGGTGTGGAACGTGGTTTCACGCAGCAAACATCTTCGACTGTTGGGCCTTCACTTTCACATTGGTTCTCAGATTACCGACCTTAACATCTTTAAGGCGCTTTGCGACAGGGTAAACACATTGCAGGGGTGGTTTCTTGATAAAGGAGTGCGTTTGGAGTTATTCAATTTGGGCGGAGGCTTAGGCGTTGATTATGAATCCCCCTTTGACCATCCCATTCCCGATTTTGCCCGCTATTTTGAACTGATACACAAACACCTTAGAGTGTTACCTCATCAGGAAGTACATTTTGAACCCGGACGAGCCTTGGTAGCGCAATGCGGTTTTCTTCTCTCTCGTGTGCTTTACGTGAAGAGAGACAGGGGAGTAAAATTCGCCATTTTAGACGCCGGCATGAACGACCTGATACGTCCTGCCCTTTATGGTGCTCGCCACCACATCCTCAACCTCTCTTCCACCGGACGGATGATGCGTTATCACGTTGTTGGGCCTGTTTGTGAGTCGAGCGACTGCTTTGGGAAGTCAATCCTCCTGTCGGAGTGCAAGCGGGGAGACTTGATTGCCCTTTGCACCTGCGGGGCGTATGGTCAAGTGATGAGTATGCGCTATAACCAACGCGATTTGGCGGGAGAGGTTTATGGACCGCTTTGAACGACATAGTACATCAAGTTGATAGGAAGACCGTAAGTTATTTATGATTATAAAGATATATCCACAAAATCCACAGCCGCGCGCCATCCAACAAGTCGTAGAGATATTGGACAGAGGGGGGATTGTGGTCTATCCCACCGATACCCTGTACGGTTTGGGGTGTTCGATTGACCGTCTGCCTTCTGCTGAGTTTGTGGCTGGCATCAAAGGGAAAGTTGTTGGAAAAGATCTCTTCTCCTTTATTTGCGCCGATCTAAGCCAATTGGCTCTCTATTGTAAACCCATTCCAAACACCATCTTTAAGATGATGAAACGTCACCTGCCCGGCCCCTTTACCTTTATTTTGGAGGCCAACAATCAGGTTCCCAAATTGTTCAAGAGTAAGAAAAAAACGGTTGGTATCAGGGTTCCTGACAATGCCATTATCAGGGAGGTTGTGAGGGAGTTAGGGAGGCCAATTCTAAATACTTCATTGAACCCTAGTGAAGATGATCCCGAATATGTATGTGATCCGGAGTGGATTCATGAACGTTACGGCAATATGATTGATTTGGTGGTGGATGGAGGTATCGGAGGCATGGAGCCCTCCACGGTGGTCGATTGCACTTCGAGGGAGGTAGTGATTGTCCGGAAGGGGTTGGGGGAGTTGAGAATTGAGAACTGACGAAGGAGTGAGTGCAGAGACCACTTGTGGGCTATGCCGAGCGATGAGGAAGAAAAGACCGCGAAGCGGGATTAATTGGGAATTGAGAATTAAGAGTTGAGAATTGAAAGTGAGTATATAAAGTTGATATTTAAATAATATGTTTGAAAACCTGATAGATAGATTAGAGCACTCCTTTAAAATACTT
>Ga0082212_10005804_pt1 | contig 16757 bp, 7 predicted proteins | sample TergutNt197P3_FD_71548 | JGI IMG/M metagenome (GOLD analysis project Ga0082212, IMG submission 71548) | Neocapritermes taracua P3 segment gut microbial communities from Petit-Saut dam, French Guiana - Nt197 P3 | ecosystem: Host-associated > Arthropoda: Insects > Digestive system > Gut ... | reverse complement strand
CAAATTTCCAAAGATGATGGTCGAGTGTCTTGATGAACCTCATCTGATGTTCCCTGACGTTCGCTGGGCTTTCGTGTTCAACATAAACCGCTATGCCTGGGGATTGCCGCTGGCTCCTTATGCAAAGGAAAACGATGGAAAATTGGATCACGTCTTGTTTCGCGGTAATACCCCCTTTCACGGAGTTCTCTATACGGCACTGGGACAGTGTTTCAGTTCGCACCGGTTTTTGCCCACTGCGAGGCTGGGACAGCGGACTCGCTATCGGATTACCGCTGTGAATCCTATTCCTTTCCAATTGGACGGCGACCCCGTCGGCGTGTTGCCGTTGGAACTGGAAATTGTCCCGAATCGGTTTACCTTTCTTGTCCCTCGATAGCCCCCTACTGACGCTACGGGCTCTGTTTTGATTCTGATTTACTCCCGTTGAGCATTTTCCATGAGCGTTTCAAGGAGCGACTCCGCTCGTGCAGTATTTTCACCAAGACACGAGGCGATCGTTTCTGCCATCCGAACCTGCTGCTCCAATAGTTCACGCGCCTGCTTGACCGTCTGCTGTCGAAGTTGATCCAACTGCGTCTCGTTTTTCTGCAACGTCGTGATGTTCATGAAAATGCCGACAAATTGTTTTTCGGCTGGCAATGAATACATGACCTCATGGCACACGAGGTTATACGCCTCGTGATGAGTCACGGTTTCGATCTTTTTGTCCGGCTCTGCCAAGAGTCGCTCAAAGGGTTCAGGGTCCATCAGATAGGAAATCGGACGACCACAGACCGCATTGGAACATCGGAAAAACTGCCGAAATGCGGGATTCATACTGATAATGTTCAAGTGTTCGTCCAATGTAACAATGCCATTGGGACTCGTTTCAATGACCCTGTCGATTCGCTGTTCCGCCGTTTTGCGGAAGAACGGTACGCACATTTCGGGTGTTGCCAAACCTTCTACGACGGCAATCGCCAAGTCCCGGCACGAAGGATAACCGCAGGAGGAGCAATCCAGTTGGTCTTCTTTTAACGTTTTGCCTGTCTTTTCAAAAAAGTCTCGAATTTGCGTCTCCGTAACTTCTTTCCGTTTTTGACGTGTCGGTGGTTGATAATGTTTTGTCAACGTTTCGATAAATTGTTCGTCTTCTGCGGTCAACTGGCTTTCTTTTTCGATCTGCTCCGCACTCGGCGGCGCTTCGTTTGCTCTTTGAAAACCGGTTTTTGAGAATTCAATAACATTGGAACGCAAATCGGCAGGCGAATCGTGATTGCCGCTGCCGGGTCCGCAAATGCAACCCTGAGGACAAAAGAGCGGTTCAATGATCTGTCCCGGTCGGCACGATTCAATCGCATGGAGAACATTTCGAATCTCACTGACAGCAATCACGTTTTCGCTAAGGCGATCTCCAGACCAGCCCGCTGTCTTAATACAGCCACCTTCCAGAGGAAAATATCGGGCGGCTCCGCGCGGGACATCATCGAATTCGCTTTCCTCGCAACTGGCAATGTCGACGTTTTCCTCGGCAAGCCACTGGGAGAATTCTTCAAAAGTCAACACGGCATCAACAAATCCGGTATCGTCGGCGGTCTCTCCTTCGACCTTTTTTGCAGTGCATGGTCCGAGGAACACGACTTTTGTATCCTTTCCGAGTCGACGGCGAATGTACTTGGCGTGGGCAATCATCGGCGAGACCACCGGTACGATGTACGAAGCATACTGAGGTTGATAATGGAGGATATATTCAACACATGCGGGACATGCCGAAACCACAAGCGGTTGTTCTTTGCTGTGGATTTCCGCAAACTTGGCGGTCGCTTTTGCGGCAAAAAACGCTCCGACGGCAGTTTCGGAAATGTGCGAAAAACCGAGCAAGCGGAGAACGGACGGAATTCGCCGTCTCATGCGGTCGGTAAAAAAACCTGCAAAGGCGGGAGCAACGCTGCAAGCAACGCGGTTGCCGGAAACCAAAAGTTGCTTGGCTTTTTCCAAATCGTTACGATATTTTTTTGCTGATTGCGGACACTCTCGAACACACGTTCCGCAGGAAATGCACCGTTCGGCGACGATGGAAGCCTGACCGTCATGCATTTTGATCGCCCTGGATGGACAGACGCGGATGCACCGATAACAATCGCGGCAGGTGGCTTTATCGACTAAAATGACTTGAGAAACAGGTCCGGTCGTTGTCGATTCATTCATTGTCATACACAGGTTAAGATGGAGTGTATTCTATCATGAACCCCGTGCAATTTCAAAAGGGATAAAAACATTCGAGAGTATAACGATTTCCTACCCTTGCAGGTGATCTGCAAGTTTTTTTACCCTACAAGGTGCGGTTTTTTACGTATAGAGTTCCGTCGGCATCCGCCTTTTTTTCATTTCACCCACCCACACAGAGGTTTTCTATGTCCGCTACGTCCCTTTCCGTCCTCGCCCAGACCCTGCACTCCCTGCCCGATCCCCGCTCCAAACAAGGCGTTTCCCATCCCTATCACGGCATGCTCGCCCTCGTTTTCATCGGTCTCCTCGCCGAAATGCCCTACTTCGCTATTCTCCCAGAAAAGTTCTCCAACTTCTCGGATTTAACAAAATGTGAAACTTGCAGATCGCATGCATTCCCTTGCTTACGCGGAGGGCTCTGTGGTACAATGAGTTGTCTTTTTCACATTCCAGGAGCCTTGCATGAAAACCCGATTTCTTGTTTTCCTTTTCATTGTCGCCGTAATGGCATGCACTACCGCCGCCTTTGCCGATGTCCGAATGCCGGAGGTTTTCGACAACAATATGGTCTTACAACGCGACATGCCTGTTCCCATCTGGGGCTGGGCTGAACCCGGTGAAGAAGTCAGTGTTATGCTCGTAACTCCTGCATTTTTCACTCGAATTACCCCCGTAACCGCCGATGCCGACGGAAAATGGTCTGCACAATTCCCGCCGCTCCCCACCATAGCCGAACCCGCCACACTTACCATCAAAGGCAAGAACGAGATCAAACTCGAAAACGTCCTCGTTGGCGACGTTTGGCTTTGCTCGGGACAGTCCAATATGGAATGGACGATGTCGTGGTCAGATAAAGCCGAATACGAAGAAGTCCTAAAAACCGTTGATAATCCGAACATTCGACTCTTTCATGTCCGTAAAGTATTCAATGCTGATCCGCAGGAAAAATTGATCCTCGACGCATCATGGAAGCCGTGTAGTGCCGAGACGATCCCCAATTTTTCTGCCGTTGCTTTACACTTCGGACGCAAACTGCAAGCGGAACTTAATGTACCGATTGGCTTGATCAATTCGTCTTGGGGAGGAACACGTATCGAACCATGGACTCCGCCGGTCGGTTTTCAATCTGTTCCCGCCCTTAAAAACATTGCCGATGAAATTGAACTCAAAAATCCGCAGTCGGCGGCGTACAAGGAACTTTTGGACCGAACCCTACGGGAACAGCGGACTTGGCTCGACGAATACAGCAAGCCCACCGGAATCCGTGTTCTTCCGCCGCCCAAATTTCCCGATCAACTGCTTCCCTATTCCAATGAACAGCAGCCGACAACGTTGTACAATGCCATGATCCATCCGATGGTTCCCTTCGCCTTGAAGGGGGCGATTTGGTATCAGGGGGAATCGAACATGGGGGAAGGAATGTTGTACGCCGAAAAAATGAAGGCACTCATTCAAGGCTGGCGCACGGTTTTCAACAATCCCGACCTCGGTTTTTACTATGTGCAACTTGCCCCATTCATTTACGGCGACCGCCCCATGATGTTGCCGGAACTTTGGGAAGCGCAGTCGTCCGTTGAAAAAGTGGTGCCGAAAACAGGACAAGCGGTGATTAACGATACGGTCGATGATCTTCGGGACATTCATCCTGTCCGAAAAAAACCGGTCGGCGAGCGGCTCGCTCTCTTGGCTCTGAACCGAACCTACGACAAGAGCGAAGTTGTATGCGCTTCGCCGGAGTTCGCCTCATTGAGTTCTAACGGGACAACACTTGCCGTGAGTTTCAGAAATGCTAAAACACTCACAACGCGAGACGGTAAGTCGCCCGGATGGTTTGAAATTGCCGGTGCAGACGGCGTTTATCACAAAGTCGATGCCAGAATTTTAGATGTATTAGTTGGGGAACCGGCAATCGGATTATCGAGTCCCCATGTGCCCAAACCTCTTGCAGTGCGTTACGCTTGGGATCAGTCAGCGCAGTCGAACATTTGTAACGAGGCGGGATTGCCGCTCGGTGCCTTTCGGTGGGGAACGATTCCAGACCGTGCGCTGTTTGATGAACTCGTTCCCGATGGAAAAACCTTCAAATTGTTGTACCGCTTTGATCCGACGAATCCTGCCCTGAAAGACAATCAGCGGCAGTTTGTTTACACAACGGATAATAGCGGAGAGATCACCGGCAAGGTCAAGCGAGTGGGCTATTTTCTCTACTTGGTGAAAGAGGGTAAGACGCAGTACGTTTTCGTAACGATGCCGCCGCTGGATGCCGACTTGAAAAAGTTAGGCGTGCCGACACAAGCCAGTGGAGCGAGATTCCAAAAGCGGATTACCGACGTTCTGGTACTTGCCTCGAATGTTCCGGGTGTAAACGTGGGTTCCTATCCTGATTGCTGTGTTGAGTTCTGGGGTTGCAATTATGGACCCCAAAATTCGGCGAACATGCCGGGCGCATCAAACGACAAATATGATTTTGGCGACAGTATGGCACCGGAACATTCTCCCGGATATGGTTCGATGCAGATTCATGACATTGTCGGCAAACAAACGTTTTTGGCGTTCAATAATTTTGGCTCCGGCTCCAACTGCGATGTCGGCATCGGCAACAATCCTGATCCGAAGGGTCATCCTGATTGGACGTTTTCCAAAAGTGCCGCCGCTTGTTCCGGCGGAGTGTTTTTGGTACTCGTCGAAATGGAGTGAACGGGTGGAAAATTTTCCCGATTCCGATAGACTCGAGACATGCAAAAATTTTTAGAACGCCGCAATAAAATTCGCCGGAGCATCAATAAGCAAAAACTGGACGCTTTGTTGATCACCAATCCCATCAATGTCCAATATCTGACAGGTTTCACAGGAGGAGCCGGTTGCCTCCTGATTCGACCCGACGGCGACACGATTTTGAGTGATCCGCGATTCACGATTCAAATCGAAGAAGAATGTCCCGGTCTCGAATCAGTCATTCGTCCCCGGAGCGAATCGACATCCCAAACGCTGTCCAAGTTGCTCGGAAAAACAACCGCCGGTTCACTCGGTATTGAATCCGAGACCGTAACGATTGCCCAGCAGGAACGTCTTTTTCAGTCTCTTCCCCGTTGGCAACGGGTTCCGACAAAAAATGTCGTTGAAGAATTGCGGCAAATCAAAGATAGAGACGAACTTGCCCTGATTCGTCGAGCCATTGACATTGCAGCCCGCGCCTTTCAGATTGTGCAAGGACAACTGAGTCCCGCATTGAGCGAAGTCGATATTTGCATCATGCTGGAGTATCAAATGCGAATACTCGGAGCAGAGGAAAAAAGTTTCCCATCAATCATTGGTGCTGGTGCACGGTCGGCGTTGCCGCATGCAAATCCAAGTGATCAACGGCTTTTAGGGCAACCGCTCCTCTTGTTTGACTGGGGGTGCGTCGTGAATGGCTATATGAGCGATCTGACCCGAGTAATCATTCTTGCACCGAACAACAAAAAACTCCGAACAATTTATGAAATCGTACTGCATGCGCAGGAATCCGCCATTGCCGCTATCAAGCCGGGCAAGACCTGCGAAGAAATTGATGCGGTTGCCCGAAACATCATCAAGGATGCCGGTTACGGAAAACATTTTGGACATGGACTCGGTCATTCCATCGGCATGCGGATTCACGAAGACCCCCGATTCGCATCGGGTGACAAAACGATACTCAAACCCGGTATGGTATTGACGGTCGAGCCGGGCATCTATCTCAAAGGTTGGGGCGGTATCCGCATTGAAGACGACATTCTCGTTACCAAATCCGGTTGCGAAGTATTGAGCCGGAATGTACCGAAAACGTTCGAGGAAATGTGCCGCTACTTAAAGTAATTCACCCCTCCTTCAAAGAGCGGTAAATGTTTAGTGCCCGGTATGTTCTTTGCGACATATTCGCCATAACGTTCCGAGTGTGCCGTTTTTCCAAGCACACGTCCATCGACGCTGCATATTCCTTCGATTGCCCAGACGGAACCGCTGGGATTGTATGCGATGTCCATCGAAGGCACACCTTCGTAATCGGTATATTGGAACATAATTTGTCCGTTGGTTTTTAACGTATTCAACATCTCTTCCGAAGCCATCAATCTTCCTTCACCGTACGAAACGGGCTGAACATACAACCCTCCCGGTGTGCATTTTGAGAGCCAAGGGGAAACAACCGAAGATATCCGGGTCGTCACATAACGTGCCTGATGTCGGGCAATACGATTGAACGTCAACGTCGCACCCTCGGTGGTCGTAAGGAGTCCCAATTTTAGGAGTGCTTGAAAACCGTTGCCGATGCCTAACATGAGACCATCCCTGTTTTGAAGCAGATCACTGACGGTATCGGTCAGCCGGGCATTTTTGAAGAACGAGGCGATGTATTTTCCGATTCCATCCGCTTCGCCGCCGCCGGGAAACACCAGCATTTGGGCGGACTTAATCGCCTTTTCCAATTCGATCATGGACGATTGGAGCATTTCCGGCGTGAGATTACGGATCAGTACCGTCTTCGCCACTCCGCCTGCGCGTTCAATGGCGGCAGCGGTATCGCATTCGCCATGCGTACCGGGAAAGACCGGAATGACCGCCAGGGGACGGGCAATCGAAGTCCCTTTGTGCGGTGCCGGTCGCCGGTCGTCGTTAATCAGCGGTGCATTGCCGGGCTGGTCGATTCTCACGGGAAAAATGCCTTCCAACGGTGCCTCCCAAGCGGCACGAAGTTTGTCCAATGGGAGTGTTTCGCTGCCAAATGTAAACGTTGGTTTGGATTGCGTGTGTCCCAGTAGGCAAAAACCTTCCAACGTTTCGCTTGCTTCGAAGATGATGCTAACAGAACTGTTGACGGAACCGCCATTTTGAGATTTCGCATCGGAAAACCCTATCATGTTTCCCAACGCCATTTTCATGATACCGCCATACACGCCGTCGGTTTCACATGCCCAAGCGGCAAGCACTTTTCCGCTATGGCACAGTGCCGTATATTTTTCCCAAGCGGCTTTCAAAGCGGCATAATCGGGCAAACCCTCGGAAGTCATGGGCGTTTCCACAAGATAGACCGGATGATTTGCTCCTTTGAATTCAGGACTGACAAGTTGTGATGCTTCGGCAACTCCTACTGCAAAGGAGACGAGCGTTGCCGGGACATCCAAGTCGCCGAAACTCCCGGACATCGAATCTTTGCCGCCGATGGCGGCGATTTTCAGTCCCATCTGTGCCGAAAACGCTCCCAGCAGAGCGGCAAAAGGTCTTCCCCAACGTGCAGGATCATCATTCACTCGCGGGAAAAATTCTTGAAACGAAAGATGCACTGTATCCAATGAAACGCCCGACGCAATGAGTTTGGCAACTGAATTTAATACCGCATAAACCGAACCTCCAAAAGGGTCGGCATCGGTGAAATAAGGATCAAAGCCGTATGCCATGACCGAGGCGGTCGTCGCATCCTTCGCAGGAATGAGTGCCGCCATGACTTGCGTTTCCGTCAAAGCGTACTTACCGCCGTAAGGAACGAACACACTGGCAGCACCCACCGAAGGATCGAAACGTTCGACAAGTCCTTTTTGGGAGCAGAACGTCAAAGAATTGATTCCTTCGCTCCACTTCGTTTGGCTCCCGGATTTCGTAGTGTCCGGCACACTGACCGTCGTATGCCGCTTCGCACCATTAGTATCTAAAAATGATCGGTCAATATCGACGATCTTCTTGCCTCGCCAAGTGATGACGAGTCTTTTTTGTTCTGTAATTCGGGCAACAGCAGTCGCTTCGACGTTTTCCCACTCGGCATACCCTTTGAGAGTTTGCAGATCACTTTCGGCAACAACGATTGCCATGCGTTCCTGCGATTCCGAGAGGGCAAGTTCCGTCCCGTCCATTCCTTCGTACTTGGCGGGAATGTTGTCGAGCGTAATTTCCACGCCATCCGCCAATTCCCCGATAGCGACCGAGGCACCGCCTGCGCCGAAATCGTTGCACCGTTTGATGAGTTTCGTTACTTCAGGCTTGCGAAACAGCCGCACCAGTTTGCGTTCTTCCGATGCGTCTCCTTTTTGCACTTCGGCGGCACATTCGATCACGGTATCAGTGCCATGTGACTTGGAGGAACCCGTTGCCCCGCCGATGCCGTCTCTGCCGGTGCGTCCGCCGAGCAGCACCACGACATCTCCTGGCTTGGGAATTTCCCTGCGCACCCAATCGAGTGGAGCGGCAGCGACCAACGCCCCGGCTTCCATACGCTTGGCGACGTATCCTTCGTGGTAAATTTCCTTGACATAGCCGGTGGTGGCTCCGATGAGGTTGCCATACGCACTAAACCCCGTAGCGGCAGTAGTGGTCAGTTTGCGTTGCGGAAGTTTGCCCGGCAGTGTTTCTTCTATCGGTGTGCGAGGATTGCCTGCGCCGGTGATTCGCATGGACTGATGCACATACGACCGACCCGATAGCGGATCGCGGATGCCCCCGCCGATGCATGTTCCTGCTCCTCCATAGGGTTCGATTTCCGTCGGGTGATTGTGCGTTTCATTTTTGAAAAACAAAAGCCAATCTTCGCTGCCGTGTGCAAAGTTTGCCTTGATCCGCACCGTGCAAGCATTGCTCTCTGCGGAATCATCCAGCATCGGCAGGCTTCCCTGCTTGCGAAGATGATTCATCGAAGCGACGGCAATGTTCATGAGCGTGACAGGCTTGCCGCCGTTGACCGCCAAAAACTGCTCGTATGCCTTTTTTACCCGCTCATCCTGAATGTCGGCGGAGTCAATAATTGTATTGAACGTTGTATGCCGGCAATGATCCGACCAGTAGGTATCCAGTGCCCGCAGTTCTGTAAATGTTGGATCACGATGTTCGCTTTTGAAGTATTCCTGCACCATCAGCAGATCAGCAAAGGACATGGCAAAACCGAGACGATGAAGCAATGCGTCTAGTGCTTGGGCATCCATTTTTATAAATCCGTCGATAATGGACACGTCATCGGGCGGGCTACTCTGTTGCAACAGAGTAGCCGGTATGTTTGCCGAAGAAACCTCGCGGCACTCCACTGGATTGAGTAGATACGTTTTTATCTTTTTGTAGTCCGATTCGGTAATTCCCTCAAGGGCATATACCATAGCGGTTTTCACAATGGGTCGGGTTCCTCCGAGCAACATTTGAATACATTGCTCATACGAGTCGGCGCGGACATCATATTGACCGGGCAGGGGTTCGATGCTTAAGAGAAAAATTTTATCGGACAGCGGCGGCAACGAGTTTTCGTAACAGGTATCGCTCACCGAATCGCTCAACACGGTACTGTAAACATCAGCCCACCGGTCTTGCGGAATGCCCTGCACATCGAAACGTTCAAATAGACGTACACGGACATTGGGTAGTTTGAAGACTTCAAACAACTCGGTTTGGATTGCCTTCGCAATCACATCGAATTCCGATTTTTTTTCAACGAAACAACGATAAACTTTTTCGTGCATATTGCTAACCAATCTATTTCTTGGGGAAAGACCGAACCGGAAACCTATGGCAGACGGTTTGATCACATCATATTACTTCTTCAACTCTTTGTACATTTTGAGTGCCTTATCCGGTTTGGCACCATTGTGGACAACTTCGCGAACGGCTTGAATCATTGCCGTCGGGCACTCCGCTTGGAAGATGTTGCGTCCCATGTCCACACCAGCCGCTCCGTCATTGATGGCTTTATACGCCATTTCGAGTGCCTCCTTCTCTGGCAATTTTTTGCCCCCTGCAATAACAATCGGCACCGGCACGGAATTGGTCACGTGTTCAAAATCTTTGTCGCAGTAATAGGTTTTGATGACGTGTGCACCATTTTCTGCACAGACCCTGCTTGCCAAACTGAGGTATCGGGCATCTCGCACCAATTCCTTACCAACGGCGGTGATACCCATCGTTGGAATCGAGTATTTCATACCTAAATCAACCGTTTGCGTTAAATTACGGATGGTAAGTCCCTCGTGTTTCTGATCGCCGACAGCAACCATTACGCCGATGAGTGCCGCATTCATCCGAATGGCTTCTTCGATGTCCATGAAGCATTCGTCGTTCAGATAGGTCAGGATTGTTGAACCGGCGGAATAGCGGAGTGCGAGCGGCTTTCTGCACGACGGTGGAACGATGCTCCGCAAGGCTCCGCGTGTACACATGATACAGTCTGCATGTTCGACGAGCGGCAAGATGGTCAAGTCCATCCGTTCGAGTCCCGAAGTGGGTCCCATGATGTAGCCGTGATCGAACGCCAGCATGACGGACTTCCCTGATTTGGGAGAAAAAATTTGTGCGAGTCGATTTTTTATTCCCCAGTCGAGGTTGCCGCAACCTTTGAGATAAAAGCCTTCGGAGCATTGGGGCGTGCCGATACCGTAGTTGTTTCCGCGTTGAACATTGTCGTTGTCTGGCATAAAAGTTGAAATGTGGAAAATTAGATAGGGAAAAACAAGTGGGCATCCATTATACGGAAAGAACGAATCCGTGCAATCCCTTGTGAGTGGAAGTGCAAGTTTTATGATAAAATGTCTTGACACCTTCTCTGATAACTACAACCTGACTCTCTTGACGTTCAATTTATCAACATCAGAGGTGCCGAGTTTGTGTTCCTGTCCCTTGGCGATGTGAGTCACCTCGTCCACGCCGATATTCGTAAATTGCTCTGCCAGTTTCGTCGCAGCAGTATCGACGGCGACAATGTCCGGCGAGGCAAGCAGTGCCTTGACAAGCACAGCATCGGCTTCCGACCGTCCGCCAGGACCGTTCGCCTTCAAAATCCGATAGGCATCGACAACATTCAGTACCGGCTTCTTCGACCAAGTACAGACATCGGCAATACATTGTTGCAAGTCGGTACTGTGGAATATGCGCCGGTCCCAGATGATTCCCATGTAATTTTTCATCGCAATAGTCATCTTGGATCCGCCGTGAACCTTGAGAATCGGCACGTTGAACCAAACGTCGCAGGCGAGAAGTGCTTCATGAAACTTCGCTTTCTTGAGGGTCTTGCCTTCAGGAAGATCGACTTCCTTAAAATAACGTTCATCATTGGAAGGGAGCACTTTGCCCCCGGCGGCAAGAACGGCGGCTTCGATACCGCTGTTTTCATAGCAACGCCGCATTTCGTTGACCGTCCAATCAAATACCACGACTTCTGCTGCTCCGGCGGCTAAGGCTTGCTTGACCATCTCGCCGACAAGGATCGGATTCGTGTTGGCAGCCATTTCGGGCGTTTTATCCCAACCGATATTCGGTTTGATGACAACCTTGTTGCCTCGTTTAACGAACCGTTCCATTCCGCCGAGTGTTTCGATTGCCTTTTGGAACATCACATCCGGTTCGCCCCCCATCACGGCAACGAGATCAGGCGTTCCGTCCTGGTTATTCTGCGCCAATGTACTCAAAGCACCAAAACCGCCGGTGGCGAGTGCTGTCCCGGTAGCACCGAGCGTTCCTAAAAATTCTTTTCTGGTCAGTTTCATGGGATTATTGGGGGAATCACTATTTTGAGTCCAATTTAACATTTTCAGTGCAAAAAGGAACCCCTTTTTCTGTTGACAGCCCCCAAAAACCATGTTAGAATGGAGGCGACACGTGTCGGAGCAGTAACCGTATATTGCAGAAGCGTTTTTTCAACCCCAAAACCTCAGGAGACATTTATGAGTAGATTCGATTTCAGTGGTTTCGATTTTTTTAGCAACAATTCCTCGAAAAAGAACGTAGAGAAGCGTCGACGCGGTCGCTCTTGCCGAATCGAGGAACTCGAAGGACGAGAAATGCTCTCGGTCTCCCCATGGTCCCTCGCAAGTGACAACATCGATTATCAGCCCGACTTCGTGCAAACCGAAGCACCGCAGGTCAACGAAGAAGGACCAGGAACGATCCTCACAGCACCGGTTGGACCTGCGCTTACCGTTGACGTTGCGACCACTCAGACGGAAGAAGGACTGGTCATCGCCGACGGGAAAATTGATGGGAGTTCCATGAAAGACGGCGATACCGTTTACGTTTGGTACTCGTTTACCTGGGCAGAGGCGGTTCGTCTCGGTCTGGATGCACCGGATACGAAGTTCGTCATCATTGGTGATGGGGTCAAAGAACCGCTGGACTACTCCGAAGCAAATATGAAAATCTTCATGGACGGCGATGCAATCGCGAGTATTTCGGTCAGGATGCGATTGACTCTTTCAAAGACAGGTGACAACGTCTTTACTCCGATGAGTGCGGGGTATGGTGCCTCCGCCGATGACCTCGGCTTTCCCGACTACGCTAATTTGTCTGTGTTCGACGAGTCTCGCCTTTCGGAGTGGGAACCTGCTGACACCATTACGATTACTGGGGTGGTCGCTAGAACTCAGTTGGCAAACCCGACTAACGTCGTCTTTACCAACTTGGATGGAGGTTGGCGATGGACAGGGGGTGCTTCGTTCTCTTGGGATGCTGTTGCAGGTGCGACCGGTTATAGTGTCCGATACTCCTACACGACCACTACTGGAGCAACGTTCACTTCTACTCCCGTTGCATCGAGTGATGGTACTTCGCACACGTTCATGGGACTTTCTAGTTGGCATACAGACGGTTCATTTATCGTCAGTTGGATGTTTGATGTCATGGCAGTGATGGAGGGTGCTAGCGACTACAACTCCGGTTGGACATCAAAGACTAGTGACAAACTCCAGTATAACGGTAACGGATCATTAGGCGATTGCAATATCGATGTCCGGTCGGTAACGAGCGATTCAATCACGTTCCTTCTGGAATTCAACACGACGCACAATATTTGGGGGCTTCCCGGAGGCTTTTCCACAGATTGTGACCTCGCCATCTACGATTCAAGTGGTAATAGGGTGAACGGTTGGCATGTGGCACAAGAGTCAGGAGGCGATGAATGGCGTATGAGAGCATGGGAGACGGTCACGGGATTGACCGCTGGCATGACCTACACCATCGTCGTAACATCATCGCTTCCGGGATATGAAGCCATGGTCTGGACTGCTACGGCAACCACGAAGACCCTCGGCACCGTGTCGGGGGTTGCAACGTCGGGTGGTGGTCCCGATGGCTCCATTAAACTCACATGGACAGAAGCAGGAATGGATAATGCAACAGGCGTGTACATCTACTACAGGGTCCCCTCTGCTGGAACAGGTGATGCACCCTCAGAATTTTTCTGGTCGGCACCCATTTTTGTCGCCAAAGGCACTGGAGAAGCAACGCTCGAAAACCTCGTTCCCGGCTTGGAGTATCAATTCCGTGTTTGTCCGACCGATGGTGTCAATCAATTCGATCCGGTAACGGATAACAGTAATGGTTATGGCGGTGTGAGTGCATCCGTTACCGGAACGCCCAATGGTGCTCTTGTGGCACCGGCTAAACCGGCTGGTCTATCCTTGGCAGGATCACAGGTAAGGAGCGATGACGCGACGAAGGTTTCCATTAACATTTCATGGGGAACCGTAGCAGGAGCAACGAATTACCGGATACAGTGGAGAGTCGCCGGTACCGAAGCGTGGACAACTGATAAAGATCCCAGTGATGATAATGGCGGTGCAAATTGGAATACCGGTGACCGCTATCCCGGTGTCAAACGACTTAATGGTTTCACCGTTGGGGAAACGTATGAGATACAAGTGTGTGCGGTGAATGGGGCTGGAGAATCCGCATGGTCAGACACTCTCTCATTTACGGCGGGTGCAGTAACACCGACAACACCGGGCACACCGACCGTTGTATCGAAGACGAACACGTCCGTTACGCTTTCTTGGGAAGCCTCTGCAAATGGGCTGTACAACGTGCAGTATCGGACAGTGGGTGGTGATTGGGTGATGGCAAATAATGGTCGTACTGCGATTTTCCCGCAGAACACGGCGACTATTACGGGTCTTACCCCGTCAACCGAGTATGAATTCCGGGTCATTGCGGTTGGTTTTACTCGGTATTCCGGTTGGTCGGGAGTCAGTGCCGCCGTTACAACGAACGCACTGGCATCGCTGGGTACGTTCGATTGGGAAATACTGGATGTTACCGATACCACGATCAAGTGGTCAATGTCGATTAATCTTGATCTCATGCCCCTAGGGGAAGATCGGGCATTCTATCTCTTGAGAGGGGATGATCCCACGAAGTTGCTCGATCAATGGCTCGATGAAGACGGTCACATTTGGGTGCTCGAGGTGGATGTTGTAGGCGGTGGAGGTTGGGGTGGTCTCGACAATGTGGGAGAAGTACACCTGACCGCAACCGAGTTGGAACCGGGCGTGAACTACACCGTCGTCTATATGTTCAACAAAGAGGGCTATACGCCGATTGGAGTTTACGAAACCGTTCGTACCATTGGTGCGGATATGGACGGGAATGTCACTGTTACTGCCACAGCGGTGGAGAAAGTGATTAATGTTTCCTGGGTAGGACCGACGACTCCGACGGATGCCGATTACTTTGTTACCGTCAAGAAGGATGGATCGGTGGTTCCATCAACTGACTACGTCATAACCGGAACGGGTACAAGTCGCACCATTACTGGTCTTGCCCCCGGAACCTATACCATTGAAGTTACGGCGGAGGCAGAGGGCTACAACCACAAAACGGGAAGTGATACCGCAACCATTGTCGATACACAGTTGCCTGCACCGGTCGTTACGCCAGGAGCGGTCACGACGAGCAGCGTCGCTCTCTCTTGGACGGCAGTGAGCAAAGCGGTAGGCTACGAGATTCAGTACAGTACCGATGGCGTTGCTTGGGTGTCGGTGGAAGGCACTGTTACGGGAACATCAAAGGTCGTTGCCGGGCTTGACGATAACACGGAGTACCAGTTCCAAGTCCGGGCATTGGCGGCGAAGGCTGAAGATAATTCCGAATGGTCGGAATCCGCTAGCAAAAAGACTGAAGCGGTGCCACGTGCCAATAAACCGACGAACTTTGCTGTCGATGGAACAACCGCAACAACGCTGGGCTTCAAGTGGGATACGGTCGATGGACTGGACTCATCGGCGGACGGCTATTTCGAAATCCGATACAGTTCGGATGCAGGAAAATCCTGGACGGTGGTAAAAGCAACACCCGCTGATTATGCTGCTCCGACGTTCACTGTTCTTAACCTTTCCAGTCAAACGCCCTACACGGTCGAGGTACGTTCCGTGAAAACATCGGGTTCAGGAGCGAGTCAAAAGGTCGTTGTTGTGTCCGAATGGGCTGACCTGGGAGCGACAAAGACGGTGAAGACGGATGGAACCGCTCAAAACACCCCCGACAAGAAATCGAAACCTGCGAAGGTGAAGGTTGGAAACGGTAAAGGAGCGGTGGCGAAACCCGCCATCGACACTATTTTCTTGGAATTGCCTGATCTTTCTACCCAGAAACAGGCTGGCGCGGTCAGTTATGTCATTGAAATAGACATCACCAAACTGCCGAAGAAGTGGAATGGGGTGACTCTCGATGATGCCGGTAAAGCCGCTCTTGTAAAAGATGCGACGATCAGCATTGTCGGCAATGTGGCTACCATTTCTGGTTTGCCTGCCGGTCTGAAAGTGCCGTTTATCGTGAAAACGGTCGATGGGAGCGGTCAGTTGTCTGCCCCAATGACGCTGTCGGCATCAACGGCGAAGTACGCTGCTACGAAGATCAAAGGAATGAAAAACGCTGATGCACCCACGTTGACGACGATCAAACTCCAACCGACACCGCCGAAAGTAGTTCAGGACACCGCCTTCGATGTCAGTTATGAGATCGTGGTCTCATACGTGGCGAAGGTCGGCACGGTCAAAACGACGTTCTATTCGACGTTTACCATCGCCAAGAAGAATAACGAGGATTATTGCACCGAAGTTCCGGGTGAGGCTGGAACGGGCAAAGGCGGCTTCAAGGGAGCGACTGCTCCCATACCGGCGGGCGTTAAGGTTGCCATCGACAGCACGGGCAACATCAAGTTTTCCGGTTTGCCGTTTGCGGGGACAAAGTATGCGTTTGCCTTGCGTACCATCGCCGAAGATGTCTATGGGAACAAGAATTTTTCGGCAGTAGCAAAAGCCAGCGTTTCGACGGCAAAATACAATGCGGTCAAATTGGCAAAACCTGCTGGCTCTGCTCTGACTTGGACAGACCCGAAACCTTCCGCCGAGACCACACATTTCGTCGTTTACACTTCGGCTGATAAAAAGGGGGCGACGGTTGATACCGTATTGGCTGTCAATACCAAATTGTCACTTACCGCCGATGTGGGGGCAACGAAAGGGACGGTCTTTGTGGTTGCCGTTGTGCTGAAGGATGGTGTTGACATCGCTGACTTTAATGCGGTCAAGAGCAACATTCTCTATCAGTCTGCGGCGGCAAAAGCCACGGTGAAATGAGAATACGTGTTTCGCCAACAACATGTAACCCAAATGCACACACACCACCATATGAACAGGCGGAAACTTTTTTCAAACATTTTCCCATTGAAATTTCGGCAGCAGACTAAAAAATAACCCCTGTTTTCAGGTACAGAGCAGAAGGGGGGCTCGACAAGCGATGTCCCGCAGAATAGAGTTCCCGGTCAAAACTGCCGCCGAATTCAAAATAGCCGC
>Ga0082212_10005803_pt1 | contig 16757 bp, 17 predicted proteins | sample TergutNt197P3_FD_71548 | JGI IMG/M metagenome (GOLD analysis project Ga0082212, IMG submission 71548) | Neocapritermes taracua P3 segment gut microbial communities from Petit-Saut dam, French Guiana - Nt197 P3 | ecosystem: Host-associated > Arthropoda: Insects > Digestive system > Gut ... | reverse complement strand
GCAATGCTTCATTCAAATGTCGCAAACCTTTATTTTATGAAAGGTGACGCCAAAACTGCCATTGCGCATTATCAGGCTGCAATTACCCTGAACCCGCGCCACGATTGGACAAGCATTGTCGCACAAACCCTTGGCTACATTCAACAAAATATTACACAGAATATCGAAGCTTCGATTTCTTCTTTTCCGTCAGGGCTGCCGGCATACCTGAACGAGAGATGAATTTCGCCGCCGTTCGGTGTGAACTTGACCGCGTTTGACATAAGATTCATTATAACCTGCGAAAGCCGGAGCTCGTCGCCGATATACTCGATGCCGGCGCTTTTGTCCATGAAAATATTCAGCTTTATCTTTTTTATTTCGGTCTGTTCCACTACCAGGTTGAAAATCTTTTTCAACACTTCCTCGATGGTAAAAGGGGCGCTGTCCAATTCAAACTTCCCCGACTCGATCTTTGACATATCAAGTATATCGTTGATAAGGCCAAGCAAATGATTCGCCGACTGCCCTATCGTGGAAAGGCAGTATACTATCTTTTCCAGTTCCTCCGTGGACTCGGCGATTTTCGTCATCCCTATTATCGCGTTCAGAGGCGTCCGCATCTCGTGGCTCATGCGCGATAAAAATTCGCTCTTCGCCTGGTTTGCCTGCTCGGCAATAGTCATAAGGCGGAACTGCTCCTCGGCTTTTTTCAGGTTCGATATATCCGTAAAACTCTCCAGGAGCGCGAGGCGCCCTTTATATTTTATTTTTGCGACCGACTTGATAATGGGAATGATATCGCCGCTGGCCTTGACGAACCTGCGCTGAGAGCGGTCGACGACCTGGTTTTTGTCCATGATCGGACAGGAGTGTTCTTCAGACGGGCAAAACACCTCATGGCAACGTTTGCCGATGATTTCAGATTTGTCACGGCCAAACATGCCGACAGCCACCGGATTTATATCCAATATCTCGCGGGTCTCGGCATCGACAATCGAAATGCCGCACTCGACATTCTCCCATATCGTTTCAAAACGTTCAAGCGCATCCTGAATCGTTACGTTTTCCATAAATCTCCCCTGCAAAATTATATATATGAGATTGTATCACAAATACGTGTGATTTGCCAAAAGCCCGACGCTTCGCGCCGGGCTTTTTCCGAACTTTTTCCGAACCTCAATCGGCCGGGCAGGCTGCTATTTCCCGAAATAACGCTCGAGCAGGCCTTCGAACCCTTTGCCGTGCCGCGCTTCGTCCTTGGCCATTTCGTGCACTGTGTCATGGATGGCGTCATAGCCAAGCTCTTTGGCCCGCTTTGCGATATCCATCTTGCCCTGCGTGGCGCCGTGCTCGGCCATCTTGCGGAGCTCAACGTTTTTCTCAGTGCTGTCCGTCACCACCTCGCCAAGCAACTCGGCAAAGCGTGAGGCGTGATCCGCTTCTTCAAACGCGTACCGCTTGAACGCCTCTGCGATTTCCGGATAGCCTTCCCTGTCAGCCTGGCGGCTCATTGCCAGGTACATCCCGACTTCCGTACATTCGCCGTTGAAATTCATACGCAGCCCCTCAACGACCTCTGCGTCAAGCCCTGCCGCTACGCCGATTCGATGCTCATCGGCAAAGGCAAGCTTGCCCCCGCTCTGCTCGGCGAATTTCTCTGCCGGCGCTTTGCACTGTGGGCACTCGGCCGGCGGCACGTCGCCCTCACAAACACAACCACAGATACCGCATACAAATTTTTTCATAATATTCCCTCCTTTATTCATAGATATAACTTGCTGTAATTCTAACACATACAGCCGGGGCTGTGTGCCGTTTGCCTGAAATTCCTGCGAAAATATCGTGGATACGTCCACTCCAGTGTCCAAAAGGGGCATGCCAAAAAAGACAGCACAGAAAAACGCCGGGGGCATGTCCCGGCGTTTGTAACACTATATTCCTGCCCGCAGTTTGATCCACGTCCTCATCCTGGGTTTCTTCCACGAAGCCTGCCCACAATGGCTTCCCCTAAAGCATCTTCCTCAAAAAGCGTCTCTGCGCAGGCCTACTCTTCGGCAGCTTCCTCCTCAGCAGTCTCCTCTTCGGCAGCCTCATCTTCAGCAGCTTCCTCTTCGGCAGCCTCATCTTCAGCAGCTTCCTCTTCAGCAGTCTCTTCTTCAGCAGCTTCCTCTTCAGCCGCCTCTTCTTCGGCCGCCTCTTCCTCAGCAGCCTCTTCTTCGGCCACTTCTTCCTCAGCAGCTTCCTCTTCAGCGGCTTCCTCTTCGGCAGCCTCTTCTTCGGCCGCCTCTTCCTCAGCAGCCTCTTCCTCGGCAGCCTCTTCTTCGGCCGCCTCTTCTTCAGCCTCTTCTTCAGCAGCCTCTTCCTCAGCCGCCTCTTCCTCAGCAGCCTCTTCTTCAGCAGCTTCTTCCTCAGCCGCCTCTTCCTCGGCAGCCTCTTCTTCGGCAGCCTCTTCTTCAGCAGCCTCTTCTTCAGCCTCTTCCTCAGCAGCCTCTTCCTCAGCCGCCTCTTCTTCTTCGGCAGCGTCCTCGGAAACCTCTTCCTCCGCGGCTGCATCCTCGGCAGGCTCTTCATCCGCGGGGCTGTCATCCGCCGCGGCTTCCTCTTCCGTATCCGGCGCCTCCTCGGCATCCTTGTCCAAAGTCTCCTTGATGGACAGGCTTATACGCTTGCGCACCGAATCGATCTCAAGTATCTTCGCCAGGACCTCCTGGCCTACTTCGAGCTCTTCGCCTATGTCTGTCACACGCCTGAACGCGATTTCCGAGATATGCACAAGCCCGTCAAGGCCCGGCTCTATTTCGACAAACACGCCGTAGTCTTTTATCTGCACCGCCCTGCCGCGGATGACCTGGCCGATCTGGTATTTGTCGTCGATGACAGACCAGGGCTCGGGCTGGTTTTGCTTGTAGCCCAGTGAGATCTTCTCCTTCTCCTTGTTCATTGAAAGGATCTTGACCTTGATCTCCTGGTTGATCTCAAGAAGGTCCGAAGGATGCCTGAGCTTGCCCCATGAGATCTCAGATATATGCAGAAGTCCATCGACCCCGCCTATATCCACAAACGCGCCGTAGTCCGTGAAACGCATGACCCGCCCGTCGATGACATCCCCGACGGAAAGCTGTTCCCAGATCTCCTGCATACGCTTCTGGCGTTCCTCGTTCAGCACCGCTTTGTGCGAAAAAACGACCTTGTTGCGCTTCTGGTCGACCCGGATGACTTTCACCGACAGTACCTGCCCGACAAATTCGTCAGCCTTTTCGATATAGCGGTCCGAGAGCTGTGACAAAGGTATGAACCCGCTTACTTCACTGAACCCCGCAATGACGCCGCCGTTGACTTCACGCAACACCTTCACTTCTATCGGGACTTTTTCCTCGCAGGCCGTGATGATCGTGTCCCAATGCTCGCTTACGACCACGCGTTTCTTTGATAAGAGGATGTTTCCTTCACCGTCGTCATTCTTCATCACCTTGGCTTGGACTTCATCCCCTTCCTTGAACACATCCTGCAATGTCTGCCCCTCTTCGAGACCGACCTCATTTTTGGGGATAACGCCGTCTTTTTTATAACCGAGATTGACGGTTACGTCGTTGTCCGTGACCTGAATGACCTCCCCTGTCACGATATCGCCGTTGCGCGGCAGACGGGTCGACCTGTCGATCTCGTCCATAAATTCGTGCATGGGGTTGTCTTCGTAGTTCTCGCTTCTGAATTCGCTCATAGATGAAATAACCTCCTCAATAATGTGCTCGGGCGTTGACGCGCCCGCAGTCACTCCCAATTTATCATATCTACACAAATGTTTCAATGAAATTTCATGTTTATTCTCAATAAAAATTGCAGAGTCTTTTCCATGGCTCTTCGCAATGTCAAATAATTTTTTGGAATTTGAGCTGAGCCTGTCGCCGATAACGACTACACAATCCACTTTTTCGGCCAATGCGCGGCACGCGTCCTGCCTTAAGGCCGTTGCGTCGCAGACCGTATCGTTGATACAAGCCGGTTCGCTGCCGCCAAGGGAACGAAACCGTTTCGCAACCTCCTCAAAGGCCGCCTTTTCAAATGTAGTCTGGAATACGACAAACAGCGGCCCGCCGTCCGCCACAAGCGCCTCGCTTTGGGCTTCGACCTCAGAAGGCCCCTCTATCACGCAGGCGCGTTCGCCCCCGCCCCAGGCCCTGATGGCCTGTACCTCGGGGTGCCCCCCGTCGCCTACTATGACCACCCGCCTGCCGCGCGCGTCCGCTTCCCGCACAAGCTCATGTATCCTTGCGACCTTCGGGCACGTCGCGTCCACAACGCGCAGCCCCCTCGATTCCGCCTCACCGAAAAATTCCGGCCCCTCCCCGTGGGAACGTACGACAACCGTCGCCCCGTCCGGGATCTCCTTAAGGAGGGAGGCAACGCGAAGCCCCTTTTCCCGAAGCCCGTTCATCACATGCCCGTTGTGTATCACAGGCCCGACCGACCAAACGCCGCCGCCCTCTTCGAGCGCCGCCACAGTCATGCGGATGGCCCGGTCAACACCTCCGCAAAATCCCATATGCTCAGCACGCAGGATCTCCATCAGGATACCTTTACCGCTTGCCCCAGGTCATCGCCTTTGCTCGCCTCCTGGTATCATCACCAGCAGTCGCAACACATATCGGCGCAGCAATAGCATTGCAGCCCGTAGCAAAACGCGCGCTCGGGGTCGCCGTACCCGCGCCGGTACGAACTTGCCTGATACCCCTGCGTCTGCGCAACCACAGAATTCAGCGTGTTGCGGTATTCATAGTTTTGCGGTTCCATACTGACCGCCGTCTGAAGCCCCTGCATCCCCTCGTTGTACCAGCCGCGCCGTATATTGAGCACGCCGAACAGGTAGTACCACTCGGCGTTGCGCGTCCCTGTGCGGGAAAGCCGCGCCTCAGCGTCCCGCAGATCCCCCCGGTCTATCGACCGCCGAACCTCGCGGAACTCGCCCGCGTCGTCGCCCATATAGGAATCCTGGCCGCCGCCGTAAGCGGGCCCGCCGTTATAGCCACGGGAACTCCCCGGCCCGTATTGGGTCCCGCCCCGATCCTTTGGCCCTTTTGCGCCGGCCGTCAGCACATCATAAGCCTCGTTGATCTCGCGCATTTTTTCCTCCGCAAGATCATTGAGCGGATTGTCCTGGTAACGGTCCGGGTGATATTTTTTCACCAGCTCCCTGTAAGCCGCCTTGATTTCTTCCTGTGTCGCGCCGGGCTTGAGCCCGAGCACCTCATATGGGTTTCTTGCCATGCTCCCTCATTCGTACACAACTAAAGCCTTTAGGCAATTCTATCATTTTTGAAGCCTGCAAAACGCCTCAGGCCAAATCTTTCACTCAATTTTAAGAAACCGGAAACCGGCCCTCTGCTATTTGCGCTTTTTAAGCGCGCGCCGTATGAGCAGGACCGCAACGACGACAACTACGGCAATGACGATGACCGGCAGGACATATTCTTCGAAGTTCCTTAAGAGCATTTGTTCCGGCGAAGGTACGTCAAGAATAACGGGGCTGAAATCAAACATTGCTGTTCCTCCTTGGTTTATGTAATTATTGGATCACTTCCGCTTTTTCACAGCTCGTCTGATAAGCAGTGCCGCAACCACTATGACCACGACTACGGCTGCGATGATGACCGGCGCCAGCCATGAAGGCGCGTCCTCAATGAATTCCAAAGCGGGTTCGGGGTCAACGATATCCAACACAACAGGGGTGATCCATGACATATTCTATTCCTCCTTTTTCAAACCCGGTTTTCCACCGCCCGGGACAACGGTAAAGATAGCCGCAGCGGCGGCGGCGCACAGGGCCGGCAGCACAGCCAGCGCCGCGCCTTGCCCCATCTGCATGAAATAGTGCGGGACCGTCCCGACAAGAAGCGCAAGCGACGCAGTCCCAAACGCCAGGCCCGGATGCCCCCTTAGCCGGTCAGAGAAAGCGCAAAGCGTGACCGGCATGGCCATATTGAACAAAAAGACCCCGGCCGCGCACAGAGGCGGGACAGAGTAGCCGAAACAGAATAAAGGTATGCATACGAGCAGCGGTATACAGGCGGCTCTTCGGGCGCCAAACCCGTCAGCGAGGAAACCCCCGGCCGCCTTCCCCGCGCAGGCCGCGGCGGCAGGCAACAGGATGTACTCCGGTTTCCAGGGCATTTGTATGAGCCCTCCGCCGAAAGCGCGTATGATCACGGCGGCAAAAAGCAGCAGCAGCGCAAAGCCGTGCCTGCCCTTGGCATCCGTACCGCAGGCTGCGTCCGTCCCAAACCAGGCGGGAGGCGAGCTTTTTTTGAACTCACGGCCCCTGTATTTAAAGAGCAGCACAGATACGGCCGAAACAGCGATCAACAAGAGAGGCAAGGCTTCCGATACCCCTGCCCCGTCGCCTGCGCCGGTTTCCGCGCGCGGCCCGGCAAGCGCCCCAAGCGCCACACCCATCGCACCCGAACACACAAAGACGCCGCTGCGGCTCATATGCCCGCCCGCGTTCACAAGGCTGTCTATCCCGCCCTCAACATGGAATAGCGCGTTTCCGAGGGCTGCCAGGCAAACCGCCGTCCACGCAAAAACGGAAGGCACGCCGCCAAAACCGCCGGCAGCCCCCGCGCCGATCACAGCCAGCGAAACGCTGCCGCCGAGTACGCTCACCGCAGCGCAGAGCGCGATTCCAAAAGCAATAAGCAGAAACCCGACAAGCGCCCCCGGCTCCTTCCCGCGCTTGTCAAGGAAATCCCCGAACGGCGCCTGGAGCCCGAACGCAATCACGCAGTATACGAAAAAGGCAAGCCATTGGCCCTCCGGCGCTCCGCCGGCTGGAAAAAGTCTGTACAGAATGAATATGCATCCAAAATCGACACAAAAATGCGAAAGCGTGTAAGCAAAGAGTGATGTATTCCTGTTTCTCATTATGAGACAATGATAACATATGAACGAGATGTTTTCTTTTATTATTTCACTGTTGATCGCTTTGGCGTTGACCGCCGCCATAGAAGGCGCGATCGTTTTTGCCCTGTACAGAAAACCGCTCTTCGTCTATTATTCCCTGCTTTGGAACCTGCTTACAAACCCGGCGCTCAATCTCGGCCTGTTTCTGGCTGTCTCCTTCGGCGGCGCCGCGTATGCCCCCTCGGTCATGGCCGGGGAGGCCTGCGTCTTTTTGGCCGAGGCCCTGTTGATCCGGCTCCTGCTCGAATTGCCGCTCAAAAAAGCCCTGGCCCTCTCACTGCTGCTGAACGCGGCGTCATTCCTCGTCGGCCTTGTCTTAAACCAGTATTTTTTTTAGGCGCCGGCCATTATTCCCATTATTCCTCCAAAATCCTGTGGTTTACAGGTATGAAGGCCTCCAGCCTTTTTTCGGCCCGGGAAAGGTCAAGCCTGGCGAAATCCGGGAGTCCTCCGGGCGCTTTGACAGGCAGGTCCCTCATCCCCTCGCCGATCAAAGGCATCGCATAGTCAATATAGGCGTCCGTGACGTCGGTCCCGCCCTTAGCGATCCATTCGCGCGGCAGCCCTCTTGCCGAGTTTGCGATCACTTCCATCGGGACCTTGGAAAAATATGCACTATAGCCCGGCGCGCTGTAGTCGCGAAGGATCGTAGCCATATAGCCTGTCCCGTCCGAAAGGGCGATCTTCACGGCGTGGCGCCCGGCCTCATAGGCTTCCTCCTCGTCTACCTCCGAGCGGCATGCCCCGGTGCTTCTCTGCATCACGCCCGGGATCTGCCCGGTCGCATTGCCGCGCACAGGCAGCCCTCTCCTGTTAAGGAACGAAACCACAGCCTGCATCGCCGTATCGTCGCTTGCTCCGTATTCGATATGCCCAAACCCGTCGCGCGCCTCACGGATCGTCCCAATGTTAAAACCCTCGCTTACGACGACGACCGCGCGCCCGCATTCACGGAGGCTGCGGCACACATTTTCATAGAGGTCCTCAATGCCCTGACCCGTCTCGGCAAAATACATCTGAAGCGGCGTCCTGCGCCCCGGGTCGGCAAGCCTGGCTGCCGCCGTGATAAAACCAGCCTTCCGCCCCATAGTCTGGAAAACGGATACCGGTTCGCTCACATACATCCCCCGGTTTTCCTCCTCCGCGTCCTTCATAAGCATAGCCCAGTAGCGCGCCGTGCTGCCAAACCCCGGCGTATGGTCGATCAATGTCCGCGCCTCGTCGCCAAGGTCGTTATCGATCGTTTTGGGTATGCCCGCGCAGACGAGCATCTCGCCTTTTTCGCGCGCAAGCACGCTGATCTTGTGCGCCGTATCCATCGAATCATTTCCGCCGATATAGAAGAAATAGCCGACCCCGTGCGCCCTGAAAACATCAAGGGCCCGCAAATAATCCCCTGCAGCCCTCTCGTCTTTCCCAAGTTTATACCGGCATGTGCCTATCACCCCTGAGGCGGGCGTGTGCCGCAGTTTGGCCAGCTCGGCCGGATCTTGCGTATCGAGCCGGACAAGCTCCTCTTTAAGCACGCCCTCGATCCCGTGAAGCGCCCCGTAGACCCCGTCTATATGCTCAAAGTCACGGCAAGCCTCCACCACCCCCAAAAGCGATGCGTTGATCACAGGCGACGGGCCGCCGCCGAGCGCCACCAGAGCGTTGTTCCTGCTCATTTTCCCCTCTCTTTTTTTATGCCTCTTTTGAAGCTGCTTCTTTTGTTTTCACGATGGCGTCCTCCAGCGGAAGATCGCCAGTGAAGACCGATGATGAACCGAGTACCAGAAAATCCGCGCCTGCCGCTGTGACCTGCCCCATATTGCCAAACCCAATATTGCCGTCCGCCTGGATCTCAAAACCATCCAGCCCTTTCGCATCCGCAAGGGCGCGCAGATCCCTGATCTTGCGAAGCATGCCCGGCAAGAGCGTTTGCCCCGCGTAGCCCGGGTTTACGAGCATCAAAAGTACGCCAGAGACATCCTCCATGATATATTCGACGGCCGAAAGCGGCGTCGCGGGGTTCAGCGCCACGAGCGCCTTTGCGCCTGTCGCCTTGACCGCCTGCACCGCCCGGCCAAGATGCCTGGTGCTTTCCGCGTGGACCGAGACGTATTCGCCGGGCCCGGGCCCGAACCATTCGATCTTATTGGCCGGATCGTCTATCATCAGATGGATATCAAGCGGGATATCCGTCAGCTTCCTGAGCCTCCTGCAATAATCCGTGCCAAGCATGATATTGGGGACGAAGACCCCGTCCATTATGTCTATATGCAGGTAGTCTATGCCATGCTTCTCAAAAAGCGCAAGCGTCTCTTGAAGCGCCGAAATGTCGGCGCACATCATGCTGGGGGAAAGCCTTGTTTTATTCACCGGCCCCCCAGGGCTTCACCACTACCCTTAGCCCTTCCTTGTTTTCGGCTGCACGGAAAGCCTCGCCGATATCGTCAAGGGCGAAACGATGGGAGATAAACGACCCGATATCGATCCTGCCTGAGGCGATGAGCCCTATAGCCTGCCTGTGATGCCGGGGTACGGAACCATGCGCGCCGGACACCAAAAGCTCCTTATAATGGATCAGGTTGGTTTCAAGCTCGACCTTCGTGCCCGCGGGGAGACCGCCAAACAGGTTGACCCGCCCGCGGTTTTTTACCATTTTCAACGCGTCGGAGTGGGATCCCGGCGAGGGGTTGGCCGTAAAGACGACATCCGCGCCCAAGCCGTCCGTCTCCTCAAGGACACGCTCTATCTGGTCCTCCACAGAAGAGCAGACCGTCACGTCCGCGCCGGTTTTCTTCGCGAACTCAAGGCGTCCGGGCGAGCGGTTGACCACGATCACCTTCGTCGCGCCGCTCATTATGCACACCGGGATGATCATGCAGCCTATCGGGCCGGCGCCTATGACCACAACTGTATCGCCCAGGCCCACGCCGGTGAACTCGACCGCGTTCAGGACACACGCAAGAGGCTCCGCAAGCGCGGCCTCGTCCCATGTCATGCTGTCCGGTATCTTATGGACAGGGCCGAAGTTTAGCATATACCGGTTCAGAGGCACATATTCGGCAAAGCTTCCCTGGAACTGATAGCCCATCGCGTAGTTTATCCTGCAATTGTTGCCGAAACCGGCCTTGCATACCGCACATTCGCCGCAGGGCACGTCGGAACCGAGCGCAACGCGGTCCCCCGGCCTGAACCCCGAAACGCGGCTGCCGACAGCCACGATCTCCCCCGACGATTCGTGCCCGATGACGGCCGGCGGGTGCACGCGGTCATTTCCGTGGTGAAAGATCCTTATATCCGAACCGCAGACAGCGCAGGAACGCACCTTCACGAGCGCCTCGTCAGGCCCGGTCACGGGAACCGGGATGTCTTTTACGGTAAGTTTTCCGAGTTCTTCAAGTACCGCTGCTTTCATCCCATACGTCCCAAACGTCCCAAACATCCGCCTCTTCCGGCTCTTCGCTGTCATCCGGATCGCTGAAATCCTCCGTATCGCCCATATCATCCCGGCTGAAACGGTCATCTTGCCCTTCCGGTTTCTCGTTTTCGTCCATCTCGTCGCGTTCATGCGGCAGGAAGAGTATCTTTACAAAAAACTCATTACGGTCACGCGCCAGCTCAAAAGCGGCGTCTGAGTCAATGAGCGCAAAGGCGTGTGTTATCAGTTTGGAAAGGTCGATAGACCCGCTCTCCATATGCAAAAGGGCTGTTTTCCAATCGTTTTTCCGCTTGCCGAAGTCCGAGTTCCACGTCCCGATAAGCGTCAGCTGCTTGCGCAGGATCAGCCAATAATCCTCCTGGCCGATCACCATGTCGCTGGACGGGTTGCCCAAAAGTACGATGGTCGCAAAGGTCCCGGCGGCTTTCAGGCATCCGGCGATCGAACCCGGCGTGCCGGCCGCGTCTATGCAGATATCGGCGCCCCTGCCGCCCGTAATGCTTTCGACCGTATCCATGCACTCCTCATCATTTTCGACATTGAGCGTGTGTGTAAAGCCCAGATGCTGCGCGAATGAGAGTTTTTCGTCGTCGATATCCAGCAGGATGACCCTGGCGTCCATACCGCGCGCAAGCTGGGCGATGATGAGCCCGATGGCGCCGGCGCCGAATATGCAAACAGTGTCGTTCTTCCGCAAATCGGCTTCCCCGATCGCGTGTACGGCAACAGCGCAAGGCTCCGTCATAGCCGCCCAAACCGTTGGCACGTTTTCCGGTATCAGGACCAGGTTCCATGCCTTGACGGCGATATATTCCGCAAAGGCCCCATCCCTGCGTGAACCGTAATAGTCATAGTTCTGGCACGAAGCGTAGTTTTCGCCTTTACACGCGTCGCAGGCGAAGCAAGGCAGGAGCGGGAAGACCGCCGCCCGCTTGCCGAGAAGGTTGCGGCTGACGTCCGTGCCGGTCGCCACGATCTCGCCGGCGAATTCATGGCCCGGGATCGTCGGGAAATAGTATGTCCCCGTTGTGAAGACGCGCGGCACATCAGAACCGCATATCCCGGCCGCAAGCACTTTCAGCAGAACCTCATCCGCCTCCGGTTCGGGCATCGGAACCTCCTCATACCTCAGATCCCCGATGTCATATAGGTTTAACGCTTTCATACCGATCCCCCTTCTGCGGCGCAGTTTCAGCCGCTTTTATCTCCATCCTCGTTTTGCAAAGGCGCGTTTTGCACAGGTTCATATTGCCCCGGCGCGTTTTGCACAGGTTCATATTGCCCCGGCGCGTCTTGCAAAGGCGCGTCTTGCACAGGCGGATATTGTCCCGGCGCGTATTGCCCCTGCGCGTATTGTCCCGGCGCGTATTGCCCCGGCGCGTATTGCCCCTGCGCGTATTGCCCCTGCGCGTACAGCGCCTTGGGCGGGAGCCTGTTCAGCAGCGCCCCGATGATAAAAAGCGCCGGCAGGATGAAATTGAACACATACAGCAATGGATTCCCCGTTAGGCCGGCGTAAGTGTTTGGGCCGATGTCAGCCGACACGCCGTAATCCTGCTCTACGGTACTCATGATCTGCTCCATTACCCTTATCCCGGCAGAAGCCATGATATTGTTGTACAAAACGGAAAAAGTCGTTATCAATATCTGTATGACCCCTATCACGACCAGAAAACCCGCCTTGTCAAAGCGGCTGCCGAACCGCAACCCCAAAATGCCGAAGACCAGCTCGGCGGCGCCCGTTGCCAGAGCCATAATGCCTATGATCTGGAAATACCGGATCCCGAATTCATCAAGGCCATAAATACTGGACATCAGCCCGCCCGTAAAAACGGTTATCACCCCTGATACTACTGATATCACCCCTAATATGATCATTATGATGCTGACCACTCTCAGCAAATCCGCGCCCCTGGGTTTAATTACCGGCGGCATCCTGTCTCCTTTCCCTGTTCCCTTTTCCCTTTAGTTTATAATACCTTTACAGCCCGTTGTATAGGCTTTTTTCAATTTTATTCCTGTTTATTTATTTTTTTGCGCATAATTTGAATACCCGAGCCCATGCATTATGCTTTCCATCACGCGCGCCGCCTCGAAAATATTGTCATTTATATACGCCGCCGCCTCGGCAGCCTCAAAATCACCCTTCTCGATAAGCGCCGCGCGCTGAATAAGCCTTGCCGCCGCGTACTGCCCCGATTCGCGGACGATGCGCGTCCACATATTGGTGCGGATGACGCCATCCTCCGCAAGGCCCCGGATATCCTCGTTTTTCATACTTGAAACGCCGTGCAGCACAAGCATCCTGCGCCCGAGCGCCTTTGTGAGCGCCCGCGCCCTTTCGCCCAGGTACAGGGCGTCCGTCCCCGCCGACTGCTGTTCGGTGCCGAGGTCCGCAACAAGGAAATCGACCCCTGTTTTCGCAATAAAATCAACGGCTTTTTCGATATAGTCGTCGGATCTTCTGCCCTCCCTGCCGGGCGCCGCAAGTCCCTCTATGATGCCTTCGACGAGCGCCTGCCCACCGTATTCACGCATATAGGCCTGCGTCATTTCCACGTTTTCCTCATATGGGTACTCCTGTGCGTCAAACATCACGCTTGTCAAAAGATCCATATTCTCTGTCAGCGCCCATCTGTCACGGGCCGGGTCCGCGTGGTCCAGGTGCGTCATGGCGGCTACATTTTTGTATGGCGCGTCCGGTCCCTCGCAAAGCAGCCGGCAGTACTCAAAGCCTGCCCTGAACCCGACCCTTGCGTCACCGCTGTAAGTGAAACGTTTCGCCTGCTTCATATGCGTGTACTGGCTGGTCATGGCGACTACCACAGGGATGTTTTTTATCCCGTGCTTATTCGCAAAATCATTTGCCGCAAGCAGGATCGCTTCCGTGTTCCAGAAGCTCCCCGTGCAAAACAGGGCGATACTCACATCCCTTGCAGCCGCCTCGTCAAAAATCCTCTTTGCTTCGTTCCTGTCAGTAATGAATGACATGCCTTATATCCTCTCAGTCCAGGAGGACTATGCCTTTGATCTTGTCCTCAGGGCTCTCCTTCATGAACTTGATGCCCTCTTCACACTGATCAAGCGTGAACTTGTTTGTAATGATCGGCGAGAGGTCGACCTGCCCCGACGCGACCGCGTTGAATACGTTGTCCCATACCAGCGGCGCAAGCCACGCAAAGCGGATAGTCCTCTCGGACTGTATCGCGCCCAGCACATCGATCTTAAGCCGGTCCTCAGGCGAAGGAAGCCCGAAGTAGCAGATCGTCGAGCACGCGCCCGTCACATTCAGCGCGTCCTGCAAAGCCTCCATATTGCTTGTAGGCACTATGCAGCGCGGCGCGAGATTGCCGCCGTTCCATTCACGTACCTTCCCTGCGGTATCGTCGCTATAGTATTTTGACCCCTTGTCCCGTACGTTGATCGCGTGGTCGGCGCCAACGGACAGAGCCTTTTCTATACCGTAGTCGCGTACGCCGACAGCGATGACCTTCCCCGCCCCCGCGGCTTTCGCAAGCTGCACCATCATAAGGCCGATGCCTCCCAGCCCATAGACGACGACCGTCTGCCCAAGCTTGATATCAAGGTCGAAGATCCCGTGCGTCGCACAGGCAAGCGGCTCCGAAAGCGCGGCGGACTCAAAGCTGACTTCATCTGGAATCTTATATGCATGCGTATACTTGACCCTCACATATTCGGCGAAACACCCGTTGACGGAAACGCCTATGACCTCGGGGTTGCCGCAGACATTGAACTCGCCGCGCATGCAGGCCGGGCAGGCGTTGCACTGCTGCACCGGATTGATCGCGACGCGGTCGCCTTCGGCGAAAAGCCCGAGTTTCGCCGGGATAGCCCCGACTTCGGCGATGACGCCCGACGCCTCGTGCCCCAGGTAAAGCGGGCCCTTGCCGTCCGGCGTGTCAAGCGGGCTGTGCCCGTAGTAATAGCTTACGTCAGAGCCGCAGATGCCTACGGCCTTGATGCGCACGAGCACTTCATTGTCCGCTATAGCCGGGATCGGGTGCTCCTCGTTCTTCATCACAAGCGGCTCATAAAAATTTACGACCTTCATAGTCCCTTCCATATCATTGTCCCTCCTTATTTCATATAAGAGCCTCACGGCATACCGCAGTCCGGTCCGAAATGCTTCAGTATCACAAGCGGCTCAACGGGCGATTCATTTCTGATCACAACCCCGGCCAGCGCGCGCGCGTTACTCACAAAAAACTCGTCGCAGGTGAGCTGCCCGTAGCGGATAAGCGTCGGGGACTCGATCACAAAATCCCCAAACTGCCCGTGCCCCTGGACGCAGATGCAGCCGAACGCGGCCTGATCCCTTATTATCGCTTCGGCGCCCGGCTCTATCGTCAATTCCTTCGCCGCCACATACGGGTTCCCGTAGCATACCCAGTCCTGTGACCAGCCATCACCGTCCGCGTCCCTCACGGGCGGGCGGAAAAACGTCTCGCGGTAGTTTGGCAGGGTATTGAGCTCCCAGTCCGCGACGTCCAATATGGCGTCAAGGTCCCGTTCCTTGCCGGGCGGCAGGTAGCCGGACAGCCAGTCATAGCCAAACACCTCGCCGGAGCCTACAACGTTCTCCCAAAGGGCCATCACGTCGCTGTTCCACTGGGGCTCGTAAGTGCAAAGCGATCCGGGCGCGTGCACGACCCCGGCCTGTGTATACCAGCCCGTGCCGAGCTCGACCTGGAAAGCGCGGGAAAGCTCAAGGATCCTGGTGTTCTCCGTCTCGTGCTTTGCAAGCCTCGCCTTGACCTCCTCCTTCGTCACGGAAGGATCAAAGCCAAAGAACGTCGTCGGCCGCGTCCCAAGGTGGTTGTTGTACTGCTTCGGGAAGAAATAGTGCTCGTGCTTCGGCGTCACGCCGACCTTCGCGCATGCTTCTTCGCCGTGGTGGACATGATGGAACAGCGGCTCATTATAGTCGTAAAACTTCGCGTACATGGGCCATGTCCCGTAATTTTCGTGAAGTTCCCTGCCGTAAAGATCCGGGCCAAGCTCTTCAACAAAATCCGAAAACAGGATGGCGTGCTCCGGGTCGTCGTCCACATTGACGAAGCTTAAGCCCTCATTGGGGCCTGCGCCTTCCGTCTCTACTTTTGTAATTGATGAAAACCATCTCTCGACGATCGCGCCTCTTTTCATGCCCATCGCGTAGTAATCGTCGGGATGCAGCCGTATACGTTTGCCCGGCCTGTTGAACGGCCTTGGCACCCATGTCGGCGTAAGGTTCAGTATCCCGTCGCCTTCGGCCAGGATCCCGGCGAGTATTGTCTTGTCTTTTTCCATATCAATGATCCGCGTATTTTTCATTGAAAGCGTCTACGGCTTTTTTGCAGCCGGCAGTCGCTTCCCAGGCATCCGGGCACTCGCAAAGGTCGATAGCCCACCACTCGCCTTCATAGCCGGCGTCAAGCAGGGCGGGTATGATCTCGTCAAAGTTCAAAAAACCCTCGCCGAACGGGGAGTGAGTGCTCGTATTGTCGTTGTTCAGCGTGCCGTCGCTGTCGATGACATGTACGAAACCGATCTTGCCCTTGAGCATGCCAATGAATTCCAGGATGCCGCCCTGGAGCGGGGCCGGTTCGATATGGTTGGCGCCGGCAGCCGCCATCTGGCCGTGGCAGGTGTCGAACAGGATCGAGAAATTCGGCTCGTCTACCTGGTCGTATACCTCAACGATGTACTTTGGCTCGTTCACGACGAAGCCGGGCTCAAACTCCCAGACGACCTGCTGGCCGTATTTTGCCGCGTACTGTGATATCCGTTTGAAATTGTCCACGACTTTGCCGCGCAATTCCTCATAGGTCATGCCCTCAGGCACGAAGACCTTTTTGCGGCCCGTATCGACGCGGATCGTCTTCCAGCCCATCTTGTCCGCGAAATCACTGCTCTCCTCAAAGAGTTTGATCCACTCCTCCGTCTGCTCGATCGCGTCGACGCTCCACAGGTCTACCGCGTAGTCGGCGACTTCAAGCCCGTTGTCCGACAAAAGCCCCGCAAGCTCAGCCCTTTTCTCTTCCGTGTCCCAGTCCTTGGGCGCGGCATGCGGCACGAAGCCTCCCATGCTGATGCCGTCAAAATCGAGCTCCGCCAGCTTCTTCACCGCCTCGGGCAGCAGTATAGGCGTAGCCAAAAAGGCGTATGCCCAGCTGCCTATGCTCACTTTTTTCTTTGCCATTGATATTTCTCCTTTACTCCGCAAAAAGTTGCTTCAGGAACGGTATCCCGTCGCGGGCGATAGCCTCCGGCGACTCGGAAAACGGCCGCCAGACCGAAGCCGCCTTGGCGATCTCCACACAATCCGGCGTGAAAGACTCAATGATCCCGTAGTCGTCATATCCGGTGTCGCGGATCGCGTCTCTGATAG
>Ga0082212_10005802_pt1 | contig 16759 bp, 13 predicted proteins | sample TergutNt197P3_FD_71548 | JGI IMG/M metagenome (GOLD analysis project Ga0082212, IMG submission 71548) | Neocapritermes taracua P3 segment gut microbial communities from Petit-Saut dam, French Guiana - Nt197 P3 | ecosystem: Host-associated > Arthropoda: Insects > Digestive system > Gut ... | reverse complement strand
GGTACAACCAGTGTCAATCATGGCAGTAATCAAACCTATACCATTACTCCGGATGCAGGTTATCATATTGCACAGGTATTGGTTGATGGCGTCAATAATCCGGCGGTCGTGAGCAGTGGCACATATTCCTTTACGAATGTTACTGCACCTCATACGATAGTTGCTTCATTTGCAATAAATACATATAATATCGTATCATCGGTTACCGGCGGTAACGGTACGATAACGCCAAGCGGTACAACCAGTGTCAATCATGGCAGTAATCAAACCTATACCATTACTCCGGATGCAGGTTATCATATTGCACAGGTATTGGTTGATGGCGTCAATAATCCGGTGGCCGTGAGCAGTGGCACATATTCCTTTACGAATGTTACTGTACCTCATACGATAGTTGCTTCATTTGCAATAAATACATATAATATCGTATCATCGGTTACCGGCGGTAATGGCATAATATCACCCAGCGGAACAACATATTTTGTTCATGACGAAAGTCAAACTTATACTATTACTCCGGATGCAGGTTATCATATTGCGCAGGTATTGGTTGATGACGTAAACGATCCGACGGCCGTAAGCAATGGTACTTATACATTTACAAATATTACCGCACCACATACAATAGTTGCTTCATTTGCAATAAATAGCTATACCGTTGCCATATCTGCCAATCCATTTGAGGGCAATGTAGACGGCGGCGGATCTTACAATTATGGTACAACCGTCACTGTTACAGCCACAGCCAACACCGGCTACATATTTGTTAACTGGACAAACGAAGGTACAGAAGTCTCAACCGATGTACATTATGATTTTATAGCAACCGAAGATGTTAGTTTGGTAGCCAATTTTACCGTTAAAACCTATACCATCACATCATCGATTACTGATGATAACGGTACGATAACGCCCATTGGAATAACAAGCGTTAATCATGGCGGAAGTCAATCCTATACCATTACTCCGAATACCGGCTACCAAATTGCACAGGTATTAGTTGATGGTGAGGAAGTTAGCGGTAGTACTTTTTCCTTTACGAATGTTATCGCAAATCACACGATAGTCGCCTCGTTTGTAAAAAATATGTACAACATTACTATATCACCAAAAATCTTATTACTGGCTATTGGTGAAAGTGTGCCACTAAAAGCAACCATAACGCCTGTCGATGGTATCAATCAAAATATAAGTTGGAGCAGTAATCAGCCGGAAATAGCCACAGTGGATCAAAACGGTTTAGTGACGGGCGTGTCGGAAGGAACAGCCACCATTACCGTAACTTTAGTAAATCTTGGAGTAACGTCCGAATGTCTTGTTACGGTTTTAAGTAATGATGCTTCAATCGCCGGCATTTGGGTGAATGATGTACCGTCAGTTTTAAGTTCAGAAGACAACACAACTTACGAAATAACAGTTGATTTCACCGATAATATCACTATCACAGCCTCGGTCAATCATCAAGCGGCAACGATTGATGATAATTACCTGGGAATAAAACCAGTAGAGACAGGCAAAAATATTTTCAAAATCGTAGTTACGGCTGAAGACGGCAACACAAAGGAATATACTCTGGAAGTAACTGTAAACGGATTGATAAACAGTGATATAATGCCAGAAAACAGCAAAATAATGATATATCCGAATCCGGCAAGCGAAATAATTACTGTCAGTGGTCTGGAAGGTCACGGCATATTGACCATATTCGATGCCACCGGCCGGCAAATGATGAAGCGCGAAATCACATCTCCTATAGAAACAATTTCTGTCAATACTTTACCTGAAGGAATCTATTTTGTACAGATTGTCGAAGGGAAAAAAGTGAACGTCATCAAAATAGTGATTTTAAAAATATAGAGTTTGTCGTCACTAAGAATCTCTGTTACAAATTATTTTACAATTCAAAAGAAAATGTCACAAAATGACTTTTTCACGGTTTTTTTGTAGAATGTTTTTTATTTCCATTTATTATTAAAATGCAATCAATGAAAAAGGTAGGTAATACAAATTTTGGATATGTATTATGGGATAAACACACCACGCCCCATAATTTGCGGAAGCAACTTATAACATTATATGAAACGCCCTGGTGTGATCCGGTCTTTTTGAACTTACTATGTTTACCAGTTTCCGAAGATAATTGTTTCAAACTGTTTTTGTACGAAAATGAAACGCTGAAACACATTGTACTGTTCCAAGGAAAAGGTGGAAGCGCGAGACATATCAATGTCCTGAACCACTGTTTCAAAATTTCCCAGCAAGATATAGAAACCATCTGCAACATTATTTTCAGCGAATACATCCAATGTAAAAAAATAACATTTCCATTTTTATTTTTGGAAGAAGAGGGAAAGAAACCACTGATGCTATTTTACAAACGTCAGTCGGATATCATCATTGATTTGCCGGAATCAATGGATGTTTATATGAAATCGCTTGGGAACCACACGCGAAAAAGTGTAAAAGTCAGCCGGAACAGCATTGAAAAAGATCATCCCGATTTTAAAATATCTTTTTTCGAGGCTGAGCATATTTCATCTGAACAAGTCATCAGTCTGATGGGATTTAACAGAGAAAGGATGAAAAGCAAGGGGAAAACATGCCTCAGTGACGATCAGGAATGTGAAAATATTTTTCAATATGCACACAATGAAGGGGGATTGGTTTTATGTACCATCGGAGAAAATATTATCGGGGGAACCATCAATTTTATGTTAGGAGAACATGCCTATCTGGATGTAATAGCCCATGATAATGCTTATAGCAAATATAGAGCCGGTTATTTAGCATTAACCGGTACAATACAATACTTGATAGAAAGAAAAATAAGATATTTTCATTTACTATGGGGCGAGGAAGATGTAAAGTACAGAAATAGTGGGGATTATAAATACAGATTTTTGGGTAAGGACCATATTCTGTACGATGTGCTTGTCTGTAAGAACAGAACAGAATATGTCCTGAACAGCTATTTATTTACTATCCGCTCTTTGATAAAAACTCTCAAAAAGAAATTGAAAAAAAATGTAATGTTGAACAACATATACAAAAAAATATGCTTAAAATAAACAAACATTATTATAAAATGATTCAAATCAGAGTGATACGTTTTCTATCTCTTATTTGGTCAAAAACATTTCAAATTGAGCGGTATAATAAAGTATTGATACTTTCGCCACATCCTGATGATGAAGTGATTGGATGTGCAGGTCTTGTTCAAAAGTTACTGGAACAACATAAAGAAGTATATGTGCTGATGGTTACCGATGGAGAAAGTGCATGGGATTCATCACTGATTGACAGTAACGAATTGATAGCCAAACGTAAAGCGCTCATGTTGTCGGCTGCTGATATCATCGGACTGCCACATGAACAGTATATTCACTTAGGATGGCCTGATGGAAAGTTGATAGAAATGGCACACAATCCGGAAAAACAACAGGAACTGGCTCGTATGATTGATTCCATAAAACCTTCCATGATATTACTGCCACATCCTTATGAAATTTCAGAAGACCACAATGCATTAAATATTGCATTGTGCAATTCTTTGAAAATCAATAATTATAAAATGGGGATATTTTATTATTGGGTACACTCCATTCGACCTTTACGAGGGTTTCTTTTAGGATGGAAAAAATCTTTTATCATACGTCTCAATAAGAATGAATATCAAAAAAAAAGACTGGCATTAGACGCTTATGTAAAACCGGTAACATCTTTTGGCAGACCATACTCAGGTGATTTATACAAGTCTTTATTGTTTTCAATGAAATGGAACAAGGAAATATTTTTTGAGGCAACCAATATTTAAAACGAACAGTAAATGAACAGTATAGCAACATTAATGACCTGTTTTAATCGCAAGGATAAAACGTTAAAATCTTTGGAAAGCCTGTTCCGACAATATGCCGGAACAGACGTCTATTTGGTGGACGATGGATGTACTGATGGTACAGGAGCAGCCGTAAAACAACAATTTCCGCAAGTAAATGTCATACAGGGAACAGGAAATCTTTTCTGGAACAGGGGAATGCATTTAGCATGGAAAACGGCTGCTGCCGGGCATGATTATGATTTTTACTTTTGGCTGAACGATGATACTATACTCTTTCCGGATGCCATTGAGGAGTTACTCGCTTGTTCGGAAAGCGAACATCACAAAAGCATCATTTGCGGAGCGACGCAAGCTACGGACAATCCCGATGAGATCACCTACGGCGGCTGGCGACCGGAAAATACCATACTCAAACCCAACGGACAAAAACAATCCTGCGATTATATTAATGGAAATATCTTATTGGTACCCAGATATGTATACTCGAAAATCGGAACAAACGATCCGGTATTTCACCATACGATGGGCGATTTCGATTATGGGGTGCGCGCCCGGAAACAGGGTATCCAGTCAATAGTTGCGCCCAAGGTATTGGGCGTATGCGACGAACATGCCACTATGGACGCATGGTGTAACCCCGAAGTACCCCTTTTTAAACGATTGAAACTGTTATATACCCCACTGGGCAATCATCCTATACAACATTTCATATTGGAAAAACGTCATTATGGAGTATGGACATCGTGTTTTCATTTTGCGACCATACATTTGCGTGCCATATTCCCTTCTTTGTGGAAAAATAAAGTATAAAATGACCGAAATGAAAAAACTGTTAATTTTTGATCCGTGCCTGTCCACCTACCGGATAGATTTTCACAACGCCTTGTCAAAAAAATTAAGCGTAAGTGCATTATTGACAGGTGGGCGTAAGGAATTATCCGAACTTGGCTTCAGTTTGGATGCTGTCAATCAACAGGCAACCTTTCCATATATATATCATTCAAAAGGCCTTCGATTAGGTAACCATCTGGTTTCTTCCATTTATTATCGTGTTATCAAAAAAACCAAACCGGATATTATGCTTACCAACGAGTTAGGTGTCAATACATTGATGGCCATTTTTCTGAAACCTTTCTACAAATATAAAATATTTTCAACCATTGATGATTCACCCAATATCGTAAAAGGATACGGTTTTTTACGCAGAGTGTTACGTAAGTTCGTCGTTCGCCATGTCGACGGATTTGTTGTTGTCAATCCGCAGGTTCGGGATTTCTTAAAGGAAAAATTCAAACGTTTTCCCTGTCAATATTATTATTTGCCTATCATCCAAAATGACGAGATATTGGCAGAAAAATTTCAACGGGCGCTTCCGTTGTCCGAACAAATATTTGAACAGTATTCCTTTTCAGGGAAGAAGGTAATTCTTTTCGTAGGAAGATTGATTGATATCAAAATGCCCGGATTATTGCTGGAAGTATTTGCAGATTTGTACAAAAACAATAACGATTTGCGGTTGGTGTTTGCAGGAGACGGAACTTTGGAAAAGGAACTGAAGGAATACGTAGCATCCCGTCAACTCGATGAAGTAGTACATTTTACAGGCCGTTTAACCGGTAACGATTTATATGCGTGGTACAATATCGGGCAAATATTTGTTCTTCCCAGCCGGCTTGACCGTTTTGGCGCAGTAGTCAATGAAGCGCTGGTGGCAGGTTGCCGGGCGGTGGTCAGCGATAGCGTTGGAGCTGCTTGTTTGGTAAACGAAAACAATGGCGTTATTTTTAAAACAAACGATCATGCCGATCTAAAAAAAGCGCTATTGGAAACTTTGGAAAGAGTGACGCCATTATACAGGGTGGAGACAAAAAAAAACAACATGGAAGAGTCTTTTGCAACTTCGATGGAGAAATTTATTGATTTTATTACTAAGTAAACATACATGAAAAACACTCCAAATTCAAACTTTTTTTCCGAAGAAGATATAAAAAACCAGTTGAAAAATCTATCTGATAGTATTCGATATGTTATATTGAATGAGCACATTACAGTCCAAAATCTGCAAGAGCAACTTATCACACTGTACAAAACACCATGGTGCGATCCGGTATATCTCAACATGTTAGACTCATCTGTTTTGGAAAACATGGATTGTTCCAAACTGTTTCTTTACGAAAATGATATACTGAAACACATCATATTATTCAAATACAATAGAAAAGTGAAACATATCAATATCCTGAATCACTATTTCAAAACTTCAATGCAGGATATAGAAACCATTCGCAACATTATTTTCGACGAATACAAAAATGTAAAAAAAATAACTTTCCCCTATTTGCGGTTTGAAAAGGTGGAGAAAAAACCGTTGATGACTTTGTATGAGCAACATACCGATAAAATCATTGAATTGCCTGAATCTATGAGCGACTATATGAAATTGTTAGGCGCTTCGACGCGTAAAAATATTCATCTGTACCAAAACCGTATTGCGAAACAGATTCCCGATTATAAGATGACGGTTATTGAAGGTGAAAATATTTCACGTGAACAGATTACTTCGCTCGTGGAATTAAACAGGAGCAGGATGAAAAGCAAGGGGAAAACATGTGAGAATAATGATGCGGAAATTGATATTTATTACCGGTATGCACGCATCAGGGGAGTAGTGTGCTTAGGTACTGTAAACGATACTATCATCAGCGGAACCATAAATTTTGTATTTAAGGATCATGTCTACTTTTACGTCATCGCCCACGATAACGCATATAACAAGTTCAGAGCAGGTCAGATTGCGTTAGTTGGTACCATCCAAAACATGATCGAAAGAAAAATGAAATATTTTCATTGTTTGTGGGGAGATGAAGATTACAAACAAAGGCTTGGAGGTATACCACATGCCCTATACGATGTGACATTTTTCAGGAAAAGAATGGATTTTTTCATGACCAATATTTTACTAACTGTCAGGACACTGAAAAAGAAATCCAGAAAAAGAATTGAAAAAATAGTCATACTAAAGAAAATATACCGGAAATTGCGTGGAGCATAAAGAAAAAACGAATATGGATTACTATTCACCCAAAGACTTCATCAAAGCACCTAAGTTTGATGCCCATATCCACTATCAAACGCTCGATGATTTGTTTGTGCTGAAAGCGGCAAAAGCCAACATGAGCCTTCTTTCCATCAATACCGATTTGGGTTTCCCGATCGATCAACAATTTAAAGTCTGCCAATATCTTAAAAAGCGTCATCCGCAAACATTCGCCTTTTTAGGTACTTTTGACGCATCGGCATTTGCCTCCGAAACATTTGCGGAAGATACTGTTAAGCAGATTAAAAAGTGCATGGCAGCAGGTGCAAGAGGTATTAAAATCTGGAAAAATATCGGGATGACTTTAAAAAACGGGGAAGGACAATATATCATGGCAGACGATCCATTGTTTGATCCGATATACGCTTTTCTTGAAAAAGAAAAGATACCATTGCTGGCTCATTTAGGTGAATCTTGTAATTGCTGGTTGCCGTTTGAACAAATGACCACCAGCGACGATGCACTTTACTACAGGAGGAATCCGGAATATCATGCGTATACGCATCCGGAAGTACCATCATACGAACGGCAAATCATGGCACGTGACCGTATATTGGAACATCACCCGGGAATGATATTCATTGGCGCTCATCTGAGTTGTATGGAATCGGATTTAGAAGAGCTGGCAAAACGATTGGATCAATATCCTAATTTTTTCGTGGATATTGCAGCATGTTTTGGTCATCTTTTTTATCAAACGCTTTTGAATAGAGACCTCGTTATCAACTTTTTTGATAAATATCAGGATAGAATACTTTACGGTTCGGATTGGGAGGTGTCAGATTTAAACAAACGGAAGTGGCTGAATCTTTTCTGTAAATTTTTTCCAAAACTTTATATGGGATTATTGTTTATAAATATGTCTCAAACGTTCAAAAAGCATTGGCTGTACTTATCTACAAATCAAACTATTAAAATCGGGAAAATCTGCAACAAATTGGATAGCCCCACGCAAATTGAAGGAATCAAATTACCAAAAAAGATAGTAGATCGTATTTTTTACGAAAATGTGCGATCGGTTTATTTCAATTAATATTATTATATGAAGAAAGTTCTTTTTATCATGCATACGCCGCCACCTCTTCATGGAGCGTCTATGGTGGGGCAATATATACGAGACAGTGTATTGGTCAACGAATCTTTTGAATGTCACTATATTAAACCTTCGGATGCAAAATCGTTGGCCGAGCTTAAAAAATTGAGGTTAAACAAAATCACATTTCTCTTTTCTTTTCATTACCGGCTTATCAAACTATACCGAAAAGTAAAACCTGATCTTTCTTACTTTACGGCAAACTCCTGGGGACTTTCCTTTTACAGGGATTTCATCACGGTTATGATTCTAAAGTTATTGCGGGCGAAGATTGTTATTCATTTTCATAATAAACCCAATCCCTCATTTCGGAACAAATTGGTCAACAGATTTTTATACCGTATTTTTTTTAAACGAATCCACGTCATTTTCGCGGCAGAGCAATTAGTGGACACATTTCGGCAATATATAGACAAGGAAAAAATATATATATGTCTCAATGGAATACCGGTGACCGTAGCGGAACCGGTATACAAAATTCCTCAGCCGTCTCGATATTCTTTCTTATACATTTCTCACATGATGAAGGAGAAAGGCGCCTGGGTATTATTGGAAGCATGTGCTCTGTTAAAAAACAGGGGATATACCTTTCATTGCGATTTCGCAGGGCGCTGGAATGATATTACGCAAGAATTATTTTCAAAAAAAATAATGGAATATGGTCTGACCGAATTTGTTCAAGCACACGGATTTGTGGATGACAAAAAAAACTTCTTATTTACTGCGGACGCTTTTGTGTTCCCGTCATTAGACGAAGCCTTGCCATTGATATTAATGGAAGCAATGGAATGCTCGTTACCTTGTATCAGCACTAATATAGGAGGAATTCCAACCATAATCAGAGACGAACAGTCGGGCTTTTTGGTCAAACCCAATGATGCTGCCGCATTGGCAGAAAAAATGATTTTCTTGATAGAACATCCACAGCAGTCTGTTGAAATGGGAATAACAGGAAGAAAAATATTCGAGGAATATTTTACGATTCAGAAATTTGAAAACTTTTTTTTCAACATTATAAAAGATTTGGTAACTATTTAGTCTTTATTTCGTATACAAAAAAAACAGTAAAAATAATATTTTAATGAGTTTTACAATACCATTATTTAATTTGAATTTCGACGAAGCCGAAGAAAAGGCTGTCGTTGATGTGTTGAAGTCGAAATGGATTTCAACGGGGCCGAAATGCGAAGAGTTAGAGTCCATATTTATAGATATGTTTGGCGCAAAACATGCTGTATCCCTGTCCAACTGCACAGATGCACTGCATTTAGCATGTCGCGTGCTGGATATCGGCGAGGGTGACGAAGTAATTTGTCCATCGCTCACCTTTGCGGCATCGGTAAATTGCATACGCTATGTAGGCGCTACGCCTGTCTTTTGCGATGTCTGCGGAATACACGATATGAACATCAATCCTGCAGAAATCGAAAAAGCCGTGACGCCCAAAACAAAAGCCATCATCGTGGTACACTTTGCAGGATTCCCTTGCGATATGGACGCCATCATGCAAATAGCGCGCAAACACAACCTGAAAGTCATTGAAGACGCCTGCCACGGACCTTTGTCGGAATACAAGGGTAAAAAGTTGGGCGTTATCGGCGACGTCGGGTGTTTCAGTTTCTTTTCCAACAAAAACATCAGCACAGGCGAAGGCGGAATGATAACCACCAACGATGCGGCGCTACATCAAAAAGTCAGATTACTCCGCTCGCACGGTATGACCACGATGTCGTACCAACGCGCTCAGGGACACGCCACTTCCTACGATATTGCCGAATTAGGCTACAATTACCGCATGGACGACATTCGCGCCGCCATTGGCATAGTACAAATGAAAAAACTGTTGCCCGATTTGCAGAAACGAGCGGAAATTCGCAAGTGGTATCTCGAAGGATTGTCAAACATTCCGGGTATTGTCGTACCATTTGCCGACAACAAAGAGTTTGTGTCGAATTATATCATGCCGGTCATTTTGGAAAACAGTACGGTGGAAAAACGTGAAAGTATTCGCAATCAGTTGCACGAAAAAGGCATACAAACCAGCGTTCATTATCCGGCAGTTCATCGTTTTTCCATTTATCATGAGTTTACAAACTCGCTGCCGGTAACAGAATACATTACCGACAATGAATTGACAATACCGATGTATGGGAGTTTGACAAAAGAAAATGTTCAATATATATGTGAATCATTCAAATCAATTATCGAAAAAATATGAAAAACGTTTTAGTTACTGGCGCTGATGGCTTTATAGGTTCCCATTTAACAGAAATGTTACTGGAACAGGGTTTTGCTGTCAAAGCTCTTTCCTATTACAATTCTTTTAATTATTGGGGATGGTTGGATGATGTATCCCATCCCAAATTAAAAATAATCACCGGCGATGTTCGCGACCCTCATTTTTGCAAACATATTACGCAGGATGTTGATGTTATTTTTCATCTGGCAGCGCTTATCGCCATTCCTTATTCATACATCGCCCCCGACAGTTATGTGGATACAAATGTGAAAGGCACGTTGAATATTTGTCAGGCAGCGAGGGAAAACGGAGTAAAGCGGATATTAATAACATCTACATCAGAAGTTTATGGAACGGCAAAGTATGTTCCCATTGATGAAAATCATCCTAAACAGCCACAATCGCCTTATTCCGCATCAAAAATAGGCGCTGATGCAATGGCAATGAGTTTTTATAATGCTTTTGATTTGCCTGTTACGATTGTACGCCCCTTTAATACATATGGACCAAGGCAATCGGCAAGGGCAATAATCCCAACCATTATTACGCAGATTGCTGACGGTATGAGGGAAATAAAATTGGGCGACCTGACGCCAACCCGTGATTTTAATTATGTGAAAGATACCTGTAAAGGATTCATTACAATTGCAAACTGTGATGCATCCATTGGGCAGGAAGTTAATATTTGCAGTAATTATGAAATATCCATGCGGAGTACGTTGGAATTGATTGCCCGTATCATGAATGCGGACGTCAAATTCGTGGAAGACACACAACGGTTGAGACCTCAAAAATCCGAAGTGTTCCGTTTGTGGGGCGATAATACAAAATTGGCGACAATGACCGGATTCACGCCTTCCTACGATTTGGAATCAGGTTTACGCGAAACCATCAACTGGTTTACGGATAAGAATAATTTAAAAAAGTATAAATCCGGAATTTACAATGAATGAGGATGTAAAAAATAAGATAGCCAATAGAATTGTACGAATAGATACGTCCATTTTTGAATGTCTGCAAAAAATGGATTCGGAAGCAGTGAAATTGTTGTTTGTGTTTGACCATGACAAATTTTGCAGTATTCTGTCCATCGGCGATATTCAACGTGCCCTCATCAGAAATGTGGATATTCAAAGCAGTGTGGAAACCATTCTCGACGTCAATAAAATATATTGCAGTGAAGAGGACAGCATAGCAGATATCAAAAAACTGATGCTTGCCGAACGGACGGAATGTATGCCAGTTGTGAATAAACAGAGCGATTTAGTCAACGTCTATTTCTGGACTGACTTTTTCCCGTCGCAGCGGAAAAGCAGTCAAGCCGACCTTGACCTGCCTGTGGTGATTATGGCAGGCGGTGTGGGTAGCCGGCTGAGACCGCTGACCAATATTCTGCCAAAACCGCTTATCCCAATTAGCGAGAAATCCATGCTGGAAGAGATTTTCGACAGGTTTTCCGAACACGGCTGTACCGATTTTTACATTTCTGTGAATTATAAGGTTGAAATCATTAAATATTACATCAACAGCCTTAACCTGCCCTTCAATATTCAGTTTTTTCAAGAGGACAAACCTTTGGGAACGGCAGGCAGTCTGAGTCTGTTGAAAAAAAGATTGAAAGCCGAACATTTTTTCGTTACCAACTGCGATATTCTTATCGAACAGGATTATTCCGAAATTTTTCAGTATCACAAGGACAACAATTGTGACATCACTATCGTTGCCGCCCTCAAAAGTTACCACATACCTTATGGCGTAGTTGAAACAGGCGACAACGGAATTTTGCTCCATTTACAGGAAAAACCTGATATTACACTGAAAGTTAATTCGGGCATGTATTTGTTGAACAGGTCATTGCTGGATGAAATTCCTCAAGATGTATTTTTCCATATTACGCATTTGATTGAAAAAGTAAGACAGCGCGGCGGAACAGTAGGAGTATTTCCAGTTTCAGAAGGCTCGTGGAAAGATATGGGCGAATGGGAAAACTATTTTAGTTTGATAAACACATAAAATTTTGTACCCGATAATCAACATTTCATGTATCTCAAAAATCTAACTCTTTTGCAGCGTCCGGCTGATTTAAACACCTTACCTTCCGGAAAATTGTTGATAAATACTCTTAATTCCCATTCATATAATGTGGCGCAAAAAGATGCGTTGTTCGCCGAAGCCTTAACCAAAGGCGATGTGTTGATTCCCGACGGTGAAAGTATCGTATTCATGGTTAAATGGTTAAACGGGATTAAAATGGAGCGCATTGCGGGATGGGACTTGTTTGTGTTCGAGATGAAGAAATTGAATACAACAGGCGGTGTTTGTTTTTTTCTTGGCAGTAGCGAGCATGTACTAAATATTATCAAGAAAAATGCAGCGGTTGATTATCCTAAGATACAGGTCGTCAGCTATTCGCCTCCGTATAAACCTGATTTTACAGAAGAAGAAAGCAATGCAATGATCGAGGCTGTCCATGCTGCAAATCCTGATTTGCTTTGGATAGGAATGACCGCCCCTAAACAGGAAAAATGGGCATATACGCATTGGAATAAATTGAAAATCAATTGCCATGTCGGTACTATAGGAGCTGTGTTCGATTTTTATGCCGGAACCATTAAACGAGCGCCTTTGGGGTGGCAAAAACATGGTTTCGAATGGCTTTACCGTCTTATCAAAGAACCTCGCCGTATGTGGAAAAGGTATTTGATCGGTATTGTTCTGTTTATAAGTCATATAATTAAAGAAAAATTTGCTCATTAATTCTGTTGCATTTGCTTTTTAGCGTATCGTTCTCATGAGCGATAGCGAGTAATCGAAAAATATCATGCGTTATTTCAATATATTCATTTAATTAATAAATCATGCAAAAAGAAGGACGTTATCGGAATATTATTGCAATCCTATACATTATAGAAGATTTGCTATTGTTGAATCTTCTGTATTTCAGTATACTTTATTCTTCCGATTTAGAGTTTGATGATGTTTATCAACTTGTATTCATTCTGATCAATCTGGGGTATCTATTGAGTTTTGCGATCATCCGTGTAGATTTTAGTGATGTGAAACAGTTGCATATCCCCCACCTGTTCAGGCGTAATTTTTACAAATTATCCATTACTGCACTGGTACTGATAGCAAGTATGTTCTTTCTAAAAATTGCAGAGCCTACTTCTCGTCTTTTTACACTGATGTTCTTTTCGGTAGCCTGTTTGTTGATGACTGTTGCTCAATGGGTTACCCGTAAAGCATTAACTTTTACGATCAGGCATACCATTAGTAAGGGTATCATACTTGGCGCCGGGCTTATTGGCGAAAAAGTTTTTGATGAAATGCTGCGTAATGTCTATAACGGAATCGTTATACTCGGTTTTTTTGATGACAACCCAGCCACAAAAAATATGGACGTGGTGGGTAATATCGAGCAAGCAAAAGATTATGTACTCAAAAACGGGGTATCCAATGTTTTTTGTACTTTACCGGCGTCAGCCGAAGAAAAAATTGTGGATTTCATCAAATTTTGCGAGAGGCATGTCATCAGTTTTCATATTGTTCCTTCTATTGGATATTATTATCAAGGCGCACAGCCCATTATGAAATACATCGGTAAAATGCCTGTTTTTGTTTTGCGGAATATTCCGTTGAGTTATATTCATCAGGCATTTCTCAAAAGAGCCGTTGACATTTTATTTTCTTCGCTGGCCATTATCATCTTATTTCCGATTTTTTTTCCCGTGTTGAGCATACTCATCAAATTAAGCTCTCCGGGTCCCATTTTCTTCAAACAAAGACGAACAGGAAAACAGGGGAAAGAATTTAACTGCTACAAATTCAGAACTATGCGATGCAGCGCCGACGCCCATACCAAGCAAGCAACCGCTGATGATGATCGTAAAACCAAGGTTGGAGATTTTCTACGTAAAACAAGTTTGGATGAATTACCTCAATTTTACAATGTATTGACAGGCAATATGTCGCTTGTAGGTCCGCGTCCGCACATGCTGATGCACACTTCCGAATATTCTCCTAAAGTAGATAAATATATGGTTCGGCATTTTGTAAAGCCCGGTATTACCGGATTAGCGCAGGTAAGGGGATATCGCGGCGAAACAAAGGATGTTGAACTGATGGAAAAGCGGATTTTATCCGATATTGAATATGTGGAAAACTGGACCTTGGGAATGGATTTTAAAATACTGTTCAAAACAGCATTCATGATTCTGAAAGGCGATAAAATGGCGTATTAAAGAGTTTCGTCCAATCGCTTTATAAGTTTTAGCTGCTGGAGCAGTGAAACCCAAAGAAGCGATTGAGTATTTGGGACAGTTTCCTAAAATCGAATCCGTTCTGTTTGGTGCATCATCCAAAAGCCATATTCAGGAAACAAAAGATTTAATAGAGCGCTATTTATGATGAAAAAAATCCTCCTTATTTTCGGTACGCGCCCCGAAGCGATCAAAATGGCGCCTTTGGTAAAGGAGTTTCAAAAATATCCTGAAGAATTTGAAACCAAAGTATGCGTAACTGCGCAGCATCGGCAAATGTTAGATCAGGTTCTGGATTTCTTTGAAATTAAGCCTGATTACGATTTGAATCTGATGCGCCCGGGTCAAAACCTGTATCAACTCACTGCCGATGTAGTTGTTGGGTTAAAGCCCATTTTCGAGGAATTTAAACCCGATTATGCTTTTGTGCATGGCGATACCACGACTTCAACATGTTCGGCGTTAGCGGCTTTTTATGCAGGCGTGAAAGTTTGCCATATCGAAGCCGGATTGCGCACGTACAACAAGCAAGCGCCTTTTCCCGAAGAAATGAACAGGCAAATAACCGGTCGTTTAACCGATATTCATTTTTCGCCCACAGAGGCAGCCCGAAAAAACCTTTTGTCCGAAAAAGCGGCAGGGTTTATAGAAGTAACGGGTAATACAGTCATTGATGCGCTTTTTTTTGCCGTAGAAAAGTTGAAAAACTATTCCGACAATGAAATTGAAACATTAAAAAAAGATATTGATTTCTCTAAACGGATCATTTTAGTTACAGGACATCGTCGCGAAAATTTTGGCGACGGTTTCGTAAATATTTGTGAAGCATTATTGGAAATTGCTCAAAACACGGAAGTAGAAATTGTATATCCGGTTCATCTGAATCCTAATGTGCAGGATCCGGTAAACAGGTTATTGGCAGGGAAATCAAATATTAAATTAATCAGCCCGTTGGCATATCCGGCTTTTGTATGGTTGATGAACCGGTCATACATAATAATAACCGACAGCGGCGGTGTACAGGAAGAGGCGCCCAGTCTGGGAAAACCGGTATTAGTGATGCGCGAAACCACCGAACGCCCCGAAGCGGTTGAAGCCGGAACAGTAAAGTTGGTAGGTACGAACAAAGAAAAAATAGTAACGGAAACCAACCGTTTATTGCATGAACAAGATTATTATGACGCCATGCAAAAAGTACATAATCCATACGGGGATGGGTTGGCGGTACAGCGAATAGTAAAAACGATAAAAAAGATAAAGATATGAAAGCAGTATTTATGGGATTGGGCTATATTGGATTGCCCACCGCAGCGGTAGCAGCAAGCAAAGGAATAGATGTGACAGGCGTGGATATTAACCCTGCCGTGGTAGATACCATCAATCAGGGGAAAATTCACATTGTGGAGCCGGAATTGGATAAAGTAGTGAAAGTCGTGGTGACGAAAAAAGCATTACAGGCAAGCTTGCAACCCGAAGAAGCAGATGTGTTTTTAATTGTAGTCCCCACTCCGTTCAAACAGAATCACAGGGCTGATATTACCTACGTGCGAAGCGCTACTAAGGCGGTTATTCCGTTTTTAAAAGAAGGTAACTTATTCATCATTGAATCTACTTCGCCGGTAATGACCACCGAAAAGATGGCAGAGCTTATCTTCAAAGAACGCCCCGAACTGCAGGATAAGATTTATATTGCTTATTGTCCTGAACGTGTTTTGCCCGGTAATGTGATATATGAATTAGAGAATAATGACAGGGTTATTGGAGGTCTCAATCAGGAATCTTCGGACAAAGCCGCTGAATTTTACGCTACGTTTGTAAAAGGCGCTTTGCATAAAACCAATGCCCGCACGGCTGAAATGTGCAAACTTACCGAAAATTCATCGCGCGACGTACAGATAGCCTTTGCGAACGAACTCTCAATGATTTGTAAAAAAGCGGGAATCAATGTTTGGGAACTGATCGCATTAGCCAACAAACATCCCCGCGTGAATATTCTGCAACCGGGTTGCGGAGTAGGTGGACACTGCATTGCCGTTGATCCGTGGTTCATCGTTTCCGATTATCCCGAACAGGCAAATATCATCAAAAGAGCGCGTGAAACAAACGACTATAAGGCAGACTGGTGCGCCGATGAAGTATTACGCGCTTGCCATGAATTTGAAGAAAAACATGAAAGAGAGCCTGTAGTCGCCTGCATGGGACTTGCGTTTAAACCCGACATTGACGATTTAAG